>Ga0180016_100170_pt1 | contig 22017 bp, 24 predicted proteins | sample KR46_M_MetaG_FD_129673 | JGI IMG/M metagenome (GOLD analysis project Ga0180016, IMG submission 129673) | Groundwater microbial communities from the Olkiluoto Island deep subsurface site, Finland - KR46_M_MetaG | ecosystem: Environmental > Aquatic > Deep subsurface > Groundwater | place: Finland... | reverse complement strand
GCCCTGCGGGAACGGTAGCGCAATCAGGCCGGCAATAGTCAAAAACAACCAACAAACTTTTAAGCTTCAGTAGCCGTGACTGGTGAGGCCCGCCAGCGTCTGTAGAGCTTTTCCACCTCTACCGCCACAAGCGTCAGCGGCGAGGCAACCAGCACTATCGCCAGCTCCTCCAGCGACAACGGGCCGCCAGGTTTGCGGCACGGGGAAAGCGGACCTTCTTGTCCTCTAGAATGCTTACCCTCCTCGCCTCAGGCGTCCGTACTGTAGGCGGGTGGCCGGTCTGCGGGGGATGATTTTGCTGGCCCGAAGCCACAATTGCATCCTTCCGGATGATTTGACACCCGCAAGCCAGCAGATAAGTTATTCCACAAATCCTCATTTGGAGGCCCTGGTTGCAGAACTCCAAGAGCGCGTGAATGAATTAGAGGTGCACCCCAAAACCACAGCCTTAGGTCAACCACGGGATACCCAACCGGCCTGTTAGCCTCTTGACATCGTATAACCTACGTAGTACAGTCAGGAAAACGGGGAATTTGGGGTAATTGGGGTTATGAGGTATCCTGTTAACCAGCTTAAAGGTGGGAAATGACCGGATGACCTACACATTGGTTAAGTTAGTCTCTAAGTGGTTTTTGTGGATTTTGGGGAATCCGAACATTTCCGGACAAACCAACATCCCCCGCACAGGCCCGGTGATTGTGGTGGCCAACCACACCAGTCTGCTGGACGGCTTTCTGTTGGCGGCTTTTTGGCCGCGGCGGATTACGTTCCTGTCAGCAGCCTACTTGTTCAGGTTGCCGGTAGTGGGAGCATTCTTTCACTCTATCGGTGCCATCCCGGTGCAAAGCGATCGCAGTGAGCTGGCGGGAGTGAGGACAGCGTTACGGGTATTGCAGAGTGGGGGTACCCTGGCCCTTTTCCCTGAGGGCCAGGTTTGTACCGGTGACAAGCTTTGTCCATTCCAAATGGGATGGGCGTATCTGGCCCTAAAGGTAGGGGTGCCGGTGCTACCGGTGGTAATCAAGGGTACCAGAACAGCACTGCCGCTAGGCGCTGTCTTTCCGCGCCGCAGTAAGATCTACATTCAAATCGCAGCTCCGTGGACGCTGGAAAAGGTCGAGCGACCGAGGCAGGAAACCTTGGCGGCTTTTAATACGAGATTGGTCGGCCAAATGGAGGACATGTTGAATGAGATGCAAGGCATGTGAATGAGAATTAAGCTAACGTCGGAGGTCGGTAAGATGGATGAAAGGCAGCAGGTTAGTGGAAGGCCACGAATCGGTCTGGCCTTGGGGGGCGGGGGCGTCAGGGGCTATGCCCACTTAGGGGTAATCAAGGCTCTACGGGAGGCGCACATCCCTATTGACGTAATCGCCGGGACCAGCATGGGGGCAGTAGTGGGTGCCGCCTATGCCACGGGGTACCGGATCGAAGAATTGGTGGATATGGCCATCCAGATGCGATGGCGACGGTTGTTTGATTTGGTGGATCCAACTATACCCCGGCAGGGGGTGATTGCCGGAAACCGACTGGAAAAGTATTTTAACACCTTAACGGGTACCAGAGAATTTGATCAACTGGAAAAAACATTAATCGTCGTCGCCAGCGACATTGCTACTGGAGAGGAAGTGCGCATCAACTCCGGGCCGGTGGCCCGGGCCTTACGGGCCAGCACCGCAGTGCCCGGGATCTTTTGCCCAGTCAAGTCAGAGCGGCGCCTGCTTGTGGATGGGTCAGTAACCACACCGGTGCCGGTGGTGGCAGCCGTCGAAGCGGGGGCGGCGGTGGTCTTGGCCGTGGATGTATGCTCGCCGGTGGATCGAGCTGATGTCCTGTTGCGGGCATGGAAGTGGTGGAACGACATACCTTCCAAGCAGACTCATCACCTGATGGGCGCACCCAGTTTCCGGCGTTTCCTTCAGCCGGTCCTACCCGAGAGTGTCAACCTTGTCGGCCGCTCACTGGAACTGCACGACCGTTCCATCGGGGTTTCCTGGCCAGCAACTTCCTCCAGGCATTGCTGGCTCTTGAGGCCGGCGGTGGAAAGCGTGAGGTGGTACGATTTTCACCGGGCTACGGAGTGCATCCAGGCAGGGGAAGCAGTGGGAAGGCACGCGGCCGATCAGATCAAAGCCTTACTGAAAACAGGGGATTTTACTGAGGAACCGGCCATCAAACCGGACGAGCAAACAAGGTAATGGGAGGGGAGTAATGAAGCGTGGTATCGATATTTCCGTGATGATCGCCGGCACCGGCACCGCCGTACCGAACAAGTGATTACCAGGACAGGGGGTGAGCGGCAGATGAGCTAATCGAAAACATGCCGTGGTTGTTCCAAGTCAATTCCATGTGGAGAGGAGAATCGCCGTGATTAAAAAGTGGGAGTCCAACCTTGAATTTGCCAAGCGGTACGTAGGTGAGAAAGTATTACGGGAGTTGTTAAGCTACCTGAGCAGGGACCCGGTCCATCACCTTGAGCAACTGCTCAGCCTTGGTAAGTTTATAGCCCGGCGGGAGGAACATAAGCAAAAAGTAGCTGCATTAGAAAAGGCGATTATTGATAGCCCGGCAGTACGACAACTGACGGAGGGGGTGTTGAAGGATACCAATCCCAACGTATTGCAACGGTTAGTATATAACTTTTTTATTAATTCAATGCTAATGGGCATCCCCCGGCAGTTGCACTTGTCAGAAACCCTGAGTTTCAACGTACCCTGTACTATCCTGGTGGACCCGACCAGCGCCTGCAACCTGCAGTGTGAAGGGTGCTGGGCCGGCGCCTACGCCCAACATGACGAACTGGAGTATGAACGCCTGGACCGCCTCTGCGGTGAGGCCAAGGAACTGGGGATATACTGGATGGTGATGTCCGGCGGCGAGCCCTTCATGTACCCACGCCTGTTCGACCTGGCCGCCAAGCACAGCGATATGGCCTTCATGCTGTATACCAACGGCACCAGGATCGATGACCGGGTAGCGGACCAAATTGTAGAAGTCGGCAACCTGTCCCCGGCTTTCAGTCTTGAAGGCTGGGAGGAAAGGACCGACCGCCGGCGGGGGCTGGGGGTATTCAAAAAGGTGACCGCCGCCATGGACCGGCTGCGGGAGCGGGGGGCGGTCTTCGGCGTTTCCCTTACCGCCACCCGGGAAAACGTGGAAGAGATTACCTCCGACGGCTTTGTGGACTTTCTGGTGGAGAAAGGGGCCAGGTACGGTTGGATCTTCCACTACATCCCCATCGGCCGTAACCCCAACCCGGACCTGATGCTGACACCGGAGCAGCGAGCCTACATGGCCACGCGCATGCCCGCCGTCCGCAGGAACAAGCCCATTGTGCTGGCCGACTTCTGGAACGACGGGGAACTAACCCAGGGGTGCATCGCCGGTGGAAGAAAATACTTCCACGTGACCGCCGGCGGCGCGGTGCAGCCGTGCGCCTTTGTCCATTTCTCCACACACAATATCAATGACCACAGTCTGGAAGAGATTTTGCGTTCACCGCTGTTTACCGCTTTCCAAAAAAGGCAGCCTTTCTGCGGCGACCACCTGCGGCCGTGTCCCATTATCGACGTGCCTGCCGCCCTCCGGGACATCGTGGCGGAAAGCGGGGCCACGCCCACCCACGACGGCGCTGGCAACGTGCTGAAAGGGGAAGTGGGCGAACAGCTCGACCGGCGGGCGGAAGCCTGGGCGGAGGCTGTGGCGGAGGTGCGGTCCCGGCAAGCCACGAAGACCGTATCCTAATCTGAAAACAATCTTCGTTTCGTCCAAAATGTTACAGCCCTTGACTAGACACGTATAGGGGAGGAGAATATTAAGTGACAGTACGGATAACATGGGGGAAATGAAATGCGCATCACCCGGCGGCGAATTGACTTTCTGCAAAAGATTAAACAGCTTTACGAAGCCACCAACCTGCCGGTACATTACGTGCGGGTGGCCGAACTGCTGGGGGTCAGCAAGTGGAGCGCTTACGAGATGCTGAAGACGTTGGAAAAGGAAGGCTTTTTGGCCAGCCAGTACAAAGTGAACCAGGGAGAAAAGTTTCCCGGTCGGGCGATGGTACTGTTTGCACCTACTCACCTGGCTGATCTGGTTCTGTCCGGGAAAGCCCTGGTGGAGAAGGCCCCGGGCAAGGAGTGGCGGCAAGTCAAAGAACGGTTGTTGTGCCTGTGCGAAGAGCTAAAAAAAGACAATCCAAGGGAACTGATCGAACAACTGATGGCGGAATTGCCCGGCCTGGAACGCCCCCTGATTTTCAGCGCGTACATGATCGCTCTTTTAATCGCGCAACTGCAAACCGTGAGTGAAAAGGGCCTCGGGCTGGTCAAGAACGTTGTGATGAAGGCGGCTAAGGCAGAAATGGGACTGGCCATGTTTACCGGCGCCGCCATGGGCAGCATGCTGAAAACAGCCGCCCAGTTTCCATTGTTATCTCAAATTGTCAGCCACCTGGACAGGTTCCAGGACAACCTGGCTGAACTCAACCAGTCCGAACAGGCCCTGCTCATGGATTTCCTGGAAGAGGCGTTGGAAAAGGCAATGTAATTTTCTTTACGAGGTATTTGGGGATACGACCGGATCCGTTTACAGGAGCTTCGGGAACTGGTCCGGGACTGGCAGCCGCTGCAGCGGGCCCCGGTGGTGATCGAAGAGTTAAGCGTCCTAAACGGCCCGGTTCCGGGCAAGGGTGTGTGAAGGAGGCGAAGCTCGTGGGACGAGCCAAAGAATACCGCCAACGCCTGAAGTACCAGGTGGCCTCCGCCCGAAAGAAGACCCTCGAGAGCCTACTTGCCGTCCAGTTCGCCAGTGAACTGGGCATGAGCGAAACCGAGGCGCGGTTGTAACTAAGGGCAAAAACGGGCCGCCAGAGCGGCGGCAAAGGAGCCCACCCCCGCCTGGAGGAAGATGTGGGTGGGCCTTTCCGACAGTTGCTCTATAGTTTCCAAAGCCATGGTGCCGTACCCCTGCATGATCCAAAGTGGCACTTCCTGGTAGCCCTCCCAGGCAGTGTCCTGAATGAGCTCCCAGCCCTTATGGCGCGCGGTTTCTGATGCCAGTCTTACGGTATCGTCATAGTTGAGGACGGTTATGTGCACTTGGGCTCCTGTCGCCGCAATGTTCCGGGAACGTGACACAGAAGACCCTCGTGGCATATAAACCACCGCCTGCTGGCCCAGCCGGGCCGCCGTCCAGGCCACCCCCCGCCCATGGTTCCGTCCGTGGCGGTGGTGAAATTAAGCCCGCCAAGGTCTTCCAGAGCCCTTCGGATCTCCGTAAGTGAAAGGTTAACCGTATCACGGCCCACCTTCTGGGCCACACGGCGACCGATGGCATAAGAACCGCCCAGGACCTTGAACGCATTTAGCCCAAACCGGTAGGATTCATCTTTGACGTAGATCCCGGAGATGCCCAGGAGTTCGGCCAGGCTTCTTAACGACCTAAGCGGAGTAACCTTGTATTCGCTGAAGTCTTTGTGAAATCCCCGTACTTCATGCATCAGCGGCAAGTTGAAGTACTGTTCGCCGGTTTTGTCAGCCGGGTCATCGATCCGTACGTTCCTGATCCAAGCAACGCGTTCGCCCATCTATCCATCCACCACCGTATTGGACTATATAGAACAGCCTCAAATTAGCGTGTTCCCTTCTTCAATCTCACCTGTAGACTAACACAGATTAAACCTGTGCAGATTGGTAAAAAAGGACTTCAAAACCGCAAGCGCGTCCGGCCGAGGCAGGAGTTTTACCCCCTGTTTCAGAAACTCTTCTCCTAAAGACTCAACTTTAACAGCCAGGGTGAATGGTGCCAGGCACCTAAGTTATTCTATTGCTTCACGGTCTTCCGGGGAATCACAAAGCAAGGGAACAACCGGCATAAGCAAGACTCCCGCCTGCACAGGTGCGGCTGCGTCCTTAATCTGCCGGATGATGCCGAACCTGGCTTCCGGTGCCGGCGCTCTGGGCTCCAGAAACCCGGCCTTTGCCGGATCAGCTGTGGTGATCGTCACCGAAACCGTACACCAGTTGTACTTCCCAATGCTCTCGAGCAGTTGGAGATCCCTTAGTACCAGAATGGACATCCGGCAGCAGGGTTCTCGCCCTGGACAACCGTTTGTCCAGCATTTCACCAAAACAAGGGTGGGCAAACGTCCGGCCAGGTCGCTCAGGTTATTTCCTACCGAGGTGCGTGGGTAGGGGGTGCTGCTCAGATTCTCCTGCCGCGGATTAACTAATTCCTGCCAATATACGCTATAATCCTATAAGGAAGCATTAACCGGACCATTAGGGCTTTCCAGACCGCTCTAATCAAGAAAGCTTAAGTGAGGAGGATTATGTGCTAGCGTGAAGAAATTAGTTGGTATGACGGATGTAAAGAAAGAAAAGTTAATAGATGATAATACCCTTGCCCTATTTTCCAGTGGAGCATTCACGCAGCAGCTGGGTATTCGCTTCGGTCGAGTGACGCCAGGCTATGCCGAGGCCACCCTGACCGTGGAAGAGTGGATGCTTAGCTTTCTGGGCTTCACGCACGGCGGGCTGGTGTTTACCCTTGCAGACACGGTCTTCGGGGTGGCCAGCAACGCCTACGGCCAGGTTTCCCTGGCCGTCCACGCGGATATTAGTTTCCTTCAGCCCACGACCAAGGGTACCATCCTCACCGCCCGCGCAGTGGAAGAGTCACGAAGTCGGCGCGTTGCACACTACCACGTGACCGTTGAAGACGGTGACGGCCGCCTGGTTGCAACCTTCCACGGGGTGGCCTACGTGAAGAAAGAGCCGCTGGGGGTGCCAGGCACCTAAGTTATTGAGATCAATCACGTACTCAAATGAAAGACCCCCGTATTAGGGCCTGTTGAAAAAAGGGGTTGGGAATTTCCTTTCCAACTCCTTTCCCGTAGTGTGCCCGGCACAGTATCGTTGTGCAGACGCCCGATTTTTATAATGGAAACGATTTTCTCTACAGTGGCGACTCAATGAAAGCGATCGTTTACCTCGTAGTCGGTATCCTTGTCCTCATCCTGCTGGGCTGGCTGGGGCTGCAGATACAACCGGCTCCCTTTCCAACTTTTGTATGCGGTCAGGTTTCAAAGACTTGCGTCATTCCGCTAGCGTTAGGGTGGTCTTTAGATGGACTCTGAAAGCATTGGACTGGGAAGACTCTATGACGATTTGGCCTACTTAATGCCTCTCATCAGCCCTCCAGAAGAATATGCGGAGGAGGCGGCTCACTGGCGGGCCATATTGCGTGAAAAGCTTGGCAAAGGAAGGCACAAGCTTCTTGAATTGGGGGTTGGCGGGGGCCACAATCTTTCCTACCTTACTTCTGATTTTGAAGCGACCGCAGTTGACATTTCCGAAGCGATGCTGGCACAGTGCAAGCGATTAAACCCCACGGTTGAAGTCCACGTCGGTGATATGAGGAGTATCAGGCTGGGGCGTAAGTTTCCAGTTGTTCTCATCCACGATGCCATCAGCTATATTCTTTCCGAGTCGGATCTTCTGGCAACGTTTCGTTCCGTCGCAGCCCACTTGGAACCGGGTGGCGTTTTCATCACCAGTCCCGACCATTTCGCCGAGACATTCCATGCGCCCAAAGTCGGGCATGCTACCCACTCGGACGGGAATATGGAGGTAACTTACCTGGAATACACTTATGACCCCGATCCGAGTGATACCAAGATTGAGACAATCATGTTCTACCTGATTCGCGCGGAGGGTGGCTTGCGCATCGAGCATGACAGGCACGTGACGGGGCTATTCCCAAAGTCAACCTGGATTGGTTTAATGAATGAGGCCGGATTCTCTGTTGAGGAGCGTGCGTTTCATCTGGGTACAGCCAAACAGCCTTATGAATTACTCGTAGGGGTTCTGCGATGAACCGCTGTTCGCCGGCAAACGTGCTTCTAAGTGGGGGTTGTGAGAGAATCGGCCCAGGAGAAAGGGTTATAATGGTTCAGAAGGGAGGCTCAACACTCTTATGACCTTGGCTTTTCTGGCTGTCGTTTTTGGCCTAGTACTTCTGGTTTGGAGTGCCGGCCGGTTTGTAGAGGGCTCAGCCTCCGCCGCACGCCATTTCGGCATGCCGCCGCTTTTGATCGGCATGGTGATCGTCGGCTTTGGTACCTCCGCACCTGAGATGGTGGTCTCGGCGCTAGCGGCCTCGCAAGGCAACTCCGGCATTGCCCTAGGTAACGCCTACGGTTCGAACATTACGAACATCGCACTGATTTTGGGGCTGACGGCGCTGATCAGTCCCATCGCCGTACATTCGCAGGTGTTGCGTAAGGAATTACCGATCCTAATTGCCATCACAGCCCTAGCCGCCTGGCAGCTTTTCGACGGCGAGATAACTCGCGTCGATGCCGCAGTGCTGTTAGGCGTGTTTGCCGTGCTGATGGGGTGGACTATCCGGCAGGGCATGCTTAAAAGAGCCGATACACTGGGCAGCGAGATGGAACAGGAACTGGAGGTCCGGGCCATGCCGATGCGCCGGGCCTTGCTCCGGCTTGTTGTCGGACTGATCCTGCTGATTGCCGCTTCCCGCGTCCTGGTCTGGGGCGCCGTTGAGATCGCCAACGGCTTTGGGGTCAGCGACCTAATCATCGGGTTGACCATTGTAGCGGTAGGTACTTCGCTGCCGGAACTGGCCTCATCGCTCATCGCCACTCGCAAGGGGGCGCATGATATTGCACTCGGTAATGTGCTCGGTTCCAACCTGTTCAACACCTTGGCTGTGGTCGGAGTCGCGGGGACGATTCACCCAATGGCGGTTGGGCCGGAAGTCTTCTCCCGGGACATTCTGGTTATGGCCGCGCTGACCGTCTCACTGTTCATCCTAGGCTATGGCTTTCGGGGTCCGGGCCGCATCAACCGTTTCGAAGGTGCGGCCCTGCTGGCCAGCTACATCGGCTACACAGCCTACCTGGTGAGCAGTGTCTATGGAAGCCTAGATGTAGCGGTAGTAGTCGGCGGCTACCGCCTGGACGGCCTGGGGTAGGTTCGCGACTTGTTCATAGGTGCCCTTGGTGGTCAGCGTACCCACTCTTTCACCGTCTTCCGTGGGGATTTGGAAATTGGAGAAGGCGATAAACCCGTCCTTATGGACGTCGCTGAGAGACCCCACGGCTAGGTCGGCGTCCTTGATCACGGACAGTCCAATAGTACCGATTATTTCGCCTAGCTCCCCCCGCATGAGTTGGAAGGCTAGGGAGTAGGCAGCGGGCGTGGTGCGCCTCCCTCGGCCCTTGCCGATGATGCGGCTCGATCTTTAACCCAAACGCTGGAAGATGGCCTGTTCGGTTCTTAAGTACGCCCTGGTGGCCCTTCTCCAACCGTCTTCCGCAGGCTGTAAGCCTAGTGATCTTACGCATTGCAGAGCTTTGACAATCAGGAGTAGAACGGCCACTAAGGGTGTCCACCGATTGACAAGACGCCGCATCCTGAGGCGGGGCTGTTCGGTAGACACGGTCAGCACCTCTTTCCCCCGGAATAGTACCTTTGTTGCTGAGATAATGCAGCGGCACCTGATCCCTAGAGGTTTCTGCCGGTTGCTTGCCCAGTAGCCCAGCACGCGTTTACCATGGCTTATCGTTCATTTTCACTAATCCGATTTTGCGCCGCGATCGGCGTTTGTAAACTATCGACATCAGAAGTACGCAAAGGCCCCCGACTGTAGCGCCTATCCCTAACGATAAGAAGAACTTGTGCCAAATTGCTGTGTTTGGATCGACGATCGGAATGATGACCATCGAAATGAAGAAGGAAACAATCGCCAAAACGGAGGCCACTGTATACATGTGTTTCCGGCTCTGGCGGCCGGCCACTCCTTTGACCACCGCCTCCGCACCGGCTGTAGCGATAATCGATCCGATGACCCAGAAAAGTGCTCTGAATATCCACACGTGTCATCACCGCCTTAAGGTCATTATACCAGACCGGAGCAGGGGAGTGCTCCAACCATTCCCCGCCGCAATGGATAAGGCCCCCCGGTGTCGGGGGGCCTTCGCTTCACTTAGTCTCTTTTGGTGTCTGGTAGAGGGTCGTTTATGGTGACTTCCGTTCCGATGTCAGGGGTTAACCTTTTAGAGAGTTCCAGGTCCATATTGTTTTCGGTTTTGAAAGCCTCGGCTGTGGGCGGCGCCTTGATTTTTCCCTTGGCAGGGGGCACATCAACACCGGCCACAAACTGCCGCTCGTCCTTGCGGTTGCGTTTTTTGGGCAAAACAAACACCTCTCTTTTAAGATTGGGTCTATTGTCTCTCGGCGGTGGCCGCGTTATTCTGGGGCGAACGCCTTTTCACGAAGTAAGAAGCATTGATTGGCCACCACTTTACGATCCTGTTCGAAGGGATTATGGCCAAGACGCCGGTATGACCGAAACAGCCTGCGTGCAGCGCAGATTAGGGCAGCGGGCTGGGACTGTTGTTTTGGGTTCTCCGGTGCAACCGCATGAACTGCTGGTTGGAATCCTGAGATAAAAGGTTTTGTTCTGATCTAACGAAACAATTATCAAAGGCTAGTATGAGAGAGAGAGGATTCATCATTACAGAGGCTCGGGATCGGATACTCCTTTGTGCCTACCGATGCCGAATCGGCAGCGCAGTGGCCACTGAGCGCACTAGGTGATCGTGATCGAAACTCCGACGAATCCCCTGCTCAGCGTGATCGACATTCGAAAGGTCGGGGCGTTCGCAACCTCCCACGTGAAGATGTCCGCTACCTAGAGGGTGTATGAATCGGGGTTACTGACTCCCTTTTGAGGTTCTCGGTGGGCATCGAGTTTGTTGAGTCTGTGACGGCGGACGGGAACAAGGTCACTTTCACCCTTTCGCGGCCGTATGCCCCGTTTCTGGAATGGGTCGCCGGGGTGGGATGGTGATGGTCCGCCGGAACGGTACTACTAGCCAACATCGCCGCTGATCTCTGGCAGCAGCGCCTGGATCCGAGGGTGAAAGATGCATATTAACTACTGGGAACACGCCACAACCAGTGTACAGGGCCGTATCGGCGGCGCTTTGCTGGGGGCCGTTCTGGTCGCCGCCTTGATCGGCCCTATCGTGGCCGGATCAGCCGATCTCCCGTCCAGGGACATCTTCCACCCGCCTTCAGCCGCCCATCCTCTCGGAACCAACGACTTCGGGCAGGACGTGCTCGGCCTGTTACTGGCCGGCGCGCGGCTTTCCCTGACGGTGGCTCTGTCTGCGGGGCTGCTCACGACCGTCCTTTCCGCCTTGGAGGGTGCCGGGGCCGTTATGACCGGAGGTCTTTGGGACAGGGTGTTGATGCGGTTCACGGATGTAATGCTGGCCGTACCCTCCGTGGTCGTAATCATCGTCATTGCGGCCTACCTCCGGTTGAATCCGGTCGGCTTGATCCTGCTGATCGCCCTCTTCGGATGGCCGGGCACGGCCCGTGTGATACGCGCCCGGACGCTGACCCTTGTCGGTCGCACCCACGTCCTGGCCGCCCGGACCTTTGGGGCAGCCAAGCCTTACCTTCTCTACCGGCATATCCTACCGGACTTGGTTCCTCTGCTGCTGGTGGGTTTTCTGCAGAGCGCCCGCCGCGCTGTCTTCCTGGAAGCCGGTCTGGCTTTTCTTGGCATTGGGGACCCCACCGTGGTGAGCTGGGGGATCATGATCCAAAACGCCCTGCGCTTCTACTATATGGAAGCCTGGGTGTGGTTGCTGCTGCCCCCGGCACTGGCCGTCGCCGCTACCATCCTGGCGTTCAACCTGCTGGGTAATAGCATCGAGCAGGCCGTTGATCCGAGACTAAGACGTTTGCATACAAAGGGAGTAGCTAATGCTTAGCATTCAGGACCTTTACGTAAGCTATGGAGAAGAGACTATCCTAAGCCTGTGCGGCGCGGTATTCTGTGGGCGATCGGTCGCATCGGGGAGAAGAACCCGGAGCTTGTGGCGGAGGCTGTTCCTGAGGTGGAAGAACTGCTGCAGGATCCTGACCCCGAGGTCCGCGGGTATGCTGCGTGGGCGCTCGGTAAACTTGGAGTGCCAAGTGCCGGGCTAAATGACATGTTGGCTGACGAGGCGGAAATTGAACTTTGGGATCAGGGCCGGTTGATGCACCCGACGGTGGGGGCGCTGGCGCGCGAGGCCCTGAAGCGCAGCGAGGCTGCCATTGGTCTTGAACCTACAACTTGTTAAGTACGGTACAAGATATCAGCTTCGACCCGTTGGACGCTCTGACATCCGGTCAAAATCATGGCCTGCCTCAATTCCGACGTCATACGTGCCAGTACTGTGCGCACACCGTCGGTCCCTCCGCCGAAAGCTCCGACCACCAGTGGACGGCCGACTAGAACGGCCCGTGCCCCCAGGGCGAGGAGTTTCAATACATCACTTCCACTACGGACACCACCGTCGGCTAGGACAGTGACCGATGTGCCCACCGCTTCAACAATGGCTGGAAGGACTTCAGCGGCCCCAGGCGAGTGATCGAGGATTCGACCTCCGTGGTTGGAGACAACAATGGCCTTGGCTCCGGCCTCCATCGCCAGAGTGGCCTCATCGGGGGTCATGATCCCCTTAAGAACAAAAGGAAGTGCCGTCAAGGCAATAACCTTTCGCAGTTCGGCGACGGTTTTCGGGCTTACAGGTTGGCCTTTAAGGACCATAGTGACCAAACCCGCACCGTCGATGTCAATCCCGACCGCCCGTGCCCCAGCTGCTTCGGCTCGGCGGAGTCTGGCCACAATCTCATTATGGGCGCGGGGTTTAATGAATGTGATGCCCCATCCGTTCTCCCCGGCGATGGCTTTTAGGCCGGCATCAAACATTGTCGGATCGGCACCGTCGCCGGAGCACCCGATGCTCCCGGCAAGGCGGCTTCCTTGAATCACCGCTGTGATAAACTCCAGTTCAGTGAGAGCACCGCCCATGTTGTAGGGTGTTCCAGTCATCGGCGCGGCCAGAATCGGCGTATCCAGCGGGCAGTCAAAAAGCGTCATCGCCGTTTCCGGCTCGGTTACCCCGTGAATCGTCCGCATATTGAAACGATAGCGAGCTAGTGCCTCAATGTTGGCCTTAAATGATGCGCCGGTTCCGGTCCCTCCCATCCCGGGGACTTCTCCGGCACATACCCGGCCGTCACAGGACGGGCAGACACGGCAATAGCCCTTAAGCTTTGCTTTGGCGGCGTTTCTGATTTCCGGTAAGTTGATCTCCCTACACCCCCTTGAACAGGATTACATAGCTACTATTCATCATACTATAGACTTCTAGTGTCGGACCATCCATCCGTACCAGTCAGCTTGGCTTCGAAGTCTTAATGGTATGGTCTTAGAAGCGATTGGTATTCAAGATCAGTTGGTGCGTTTTCAGGAAGAGTAAGGATCATTCCTCTGTCTTCTTGAGTTTCTGTGGTTTCCGCTTAGTCTTCTCCCAGATCTTTTGCTGAACCGGCGCATGCTCGTCCGTACTCACGGATAACCAGCGGTTGTGCCTTTCACCGCTTTCAGATGCTTAAACAAGTTGTTGTGGCATCTGACGGTTTACAGGCAAACAGATACTTTGTGTGAGTTGAACACTTGGAGATAATTCAACGGAGTATGTGCGGTTTCCTGTTCAGCTATCGATAGGGCGCAAAGGATTTTGCGGCAGCATATGATGTTTGAACGATGGTTGTGTATGGAGGGGCTTGTTGATGCAATACACCGTTCAGAGTGGAGACACGCTGTTTGCGATCTCACGCCGGTTTGGCGTGGATATGCAGGATCTCCTGGGAAGTAACCGCTGGATTCATGACCCGAACGACCTGAAGGTAGGCAGGGTGATCGAGTTGCCGGGCAGGTTCGCCAGATCAGCAGCGGAATGTCCGGTTCCAGAGCCCCAGATTGCACGGTTCGTGCCTGCAGGGGCCACGGTCAAGGAAAGGATCGTCAGACTGACGGGTGGGCGTGTTCCGGAACGGGTGTTTGCTTTCAGAGTGGAAGGGATCAGAGCCTTCAACGGTATTGTGGTACTGCAGTTTACCTGTGCCCAAGGCTGGCAGGAGGTGTATAGCCGGTTAGACATCAGGCGTCCTTTGGAATTTCTCGCTTTTGGGCCTCTGCTCGGGAACGAACGGGAACAGGTGGTTATCGGGGAACTGTCTAACGTCTACGCAGTTCGCTCACTTATGGTGCTGGGTACCCACGGGGGACGGACATCAGTGTTACTTGACCAACGGGATGTGGAACTGCCCCCCGGCGCCTTTCGTATCCGGAACGGTCATCTGCTGGTCGGCCCGTTGACTCAGGGAATACGTTATTCCTGGAACGGAACCGGCTTCATCCGAACCCGATACTAGCTGAGGTAAGCTAACGCTCCCTTAATAAAGTAACGGCACCCCTAGACGGGGTGCCGTGGCCTCAGTATCTTACGCTTGGACGAAACTTGTCCAGCGCCCCCAGCACAACGTGGGCCAGGCCAAACCCAAGGATGCCCGCTCCGAGCTTTCCACCGATGGTACGACCCAGAAACGAAACCGCGACGCCGGTTCCCAAGACGGCTTTACTTGTGGTTGTGCCCCTCAACGTCGCTCACCTCCTTGCTGAGATTAATTCTTAGTCTTTCCCGGTTGACCGGTACTACACCTGGGATTCCGGAAACGCTACACTCACGCTCCATTCCTGATACATCTTTCTGCTATTAATGCCCTTGGCTATCGATAAAACACTTGCCCAGGGAGTTTGCCTATTTTCCCCACAATTGGCTCCGGTTCGAGTAGAATGCCAGCTTGATCATCTGTGAACTCCAGGTCGGAAGAAGGAAGATCTTTCTTGGCTGGTCTCATTAACAAAACACCAGGGCAGTGAATTATATGGAAATCTAGAGTCCAGTGCGTAAGGTGGCAATGTTTGATGGTCTAACTGTCCAGCAGTGGCTGACCTTTCTTTCCGGCTGCAACAGAGAAACCTGAAAGAAAGACGAGTCAACGGGGTGAGGAAGGGCAAGAAGCATGGGTAAAGTAGCGATTATCGGAGCGGGTTTCGCCGGTCACACAGCGGCCATGTACCTTGGTCACAAGCTGGGCCGCGACCACGAAATAACCATGATCAGCAAGCACGACTATTTTCTATACCTGCCTTCCCTGGTGTGGGTTGGGGTGGGCCATATGCGCCCGGAGAAGGTCTGCGTTCCGCTGAGACCGATCTATGACCGGTTCCAAGTCCGATTTGTGCACGGTAAAGCGACCTCCGTCCATCCTGACGAAAACTACGTGATGGTGGATAAAGCGGATGGAACGGGATTACAGAGGGTCGATTACGACTATTTGATCATCGCCACCGGACCGAGACTGGACTGTGAGGGTACGCCCGGGCTGGGTCCGGCATACGGGCACACCCTGTCGATTTGCTGGCTGGATCACGCTGTCCACTGCCGGAGCGTCTATGGTGAATACGTTGAACGGATGCGGCGTGGGGAGAAGGTACGGATGGTGATCGGCATGGGCCACCCCGGAAGCACTTGCCAGGGGGCGGCGTTCGAATACATCACCAACGTGCACAAGGACCTGGTAAGGTTAGGGGTACGCGACCGGGCTGAACTGGTATGGTTTTCAAACGAACCGGCCTTGGGCGACTTCGGAGTTGGGGGAATCAACAGTAAAAGTCGGAACGGGATGCTCTCCAGTGAGGAGTTTGTCAGGAGCATCTTTCATGAGTTCGGGATCGAATGGCAGGTCCGCAGGGGTGCCCGGCAGGTGGATGCGGACCGTATTTACTGGGAAGGCTTCGACGGTCGATTTGGGGAGACCCAGTATGACTTGGCCATGCTCATTCCCCGGTTTTTGGGTGGGGTGTTGCAGTATGTGGGTCGGAATGGAGAAGATGTCTCCGGGCGCATCGTCAACGAGAGCGGTTTCGTTATCGTGGACGGCTACTACGGACTGTCTTACGAGAGGCTCATGTACACACCCGAGGCTTGGCCTGCTACTTACCAGAATCCAAACTACCGGAACATCTTTGCGGCCGGTATTGCTTTTGCCACGCCGGGCCCGATTTCGGCTCCGCACGTTACGCCCAACGGCACCCCGATTACGGTTGCGGCACCAAGAACCGGCATGGTGTCGGGAACGATCGGGCGTCTGGTGGCCATGAACGTCATTGGCCTATTGGAAGAAGGCAAGATGACCCACCAGGAACGCATGACCGAGATGTTCTCGGCCTGCATTGCTTCCGTAAGTGATTCTCTTTGGGATGGGGCAGCAGTGTCCATGACGGTCTTCCCAACAGTACCCAACTATCTGCGTTATCAGAATAAGTATGGGCGGGATCTGTTCAGCACCCGTATGGAGATCGGTTTGGCCGGTGCCTGGATGAAGCGGATTATCCACACGACCATGCTCTGGAAAGCATCGGGCAAGCCGGGTTGGCAAATCATTCCGGAATGAGGAGGCGGTCTCCATCGACATCACCAGAACCAATCGTTTCTGGATGTGCTTCAAGCCCTATCAGGCATGGTGTTTCATGGTCTTGAACGTACGCATTCTCTGGGGTGTTTACCACAGTAAACGGCTGCCCCGATTCGAAACCAAATACAAGGTCTGCTATGTTGTCCCGGGCGGGGGTTATCCACCGGCGATTGCCAACGCGGAGTTCCCGCCTGAGATCGGGGATCAGGTACTACTGGGCCGGTTGGAGTTTAAAGTAATTGATGTTCGGACGCTGGTCCCGCCAAAGGGCCGCTTCTGCTACCTGCAGGCCGTCTGTGTTCCCGTTACCGAAACTCTAAAACCCTTTGGCACTTACCAGCAAAACACACCTATTGACAACGAGGTATAGCCGGAGTCCATTAATTCCATCCTTCTGGCGAACAGTTGCGAAAGGAATCGAAATAGGGCGCAGAGAAAACAGCGTTATGAAAGAAGGTATCGTAAAGACTCTGCGTATGGTGTTGGTACCGTTAGGGTTGCTGCTGGTGTCTATCCTGCTGTGGCCGCGGTCACAGGCTGATCCGACGCTCGCGACCGTAGTTCAGTACGGTCCGTTTACGGTATTTGTGGTGGCAATGGCCCTCGGCTGGTGGTTTAACCAGAGCAGGGTCTTTTTTATTTCATTAGTAGCCCTTGTTTCCTACGTGTTCCTTTTTGCCTACGGGTTCGGAGATCTGAAGACCGACAGTGTTTCGGGTGCCGTCTACAACATCGTCAGCCTGCTACTGCCCTTGAATATCCTCTTGTTTGCCCTGCTAAGGGAGAGAGGGGTCTTAACATCTGGAGGCAAGGCGGCCATTGGCCTTGTTCTTGCCCAGGTATTCTTGATCTCGGCCCTGTTCTGGTCGAACGAGTGGCAGTCCTTGGCTGATCTGAGTATTGGGGTGCTAAGGGTAGGCGCAGATAACTGGACGCCTTTACCCGAATGGTCCCTAGTCGCTTTCGGCGGCACGCTGGTGATATTGCTCGCCAGGGCCGTGTTGAACAACTCTTTTGTGACCAGCTGTCTGTTTGCGGCATCACTTGCCGCCATAGTAGGCCTGCATTTTGCCGACCGAGTATCTTCAGCCTTTTATTTTACCATTTTCGGACTGCTTTTAGTTGTTGCCGTTCTTCAAAGAGCGTACACGCTGATCTATATGGATGAGCTGACCGGAATTCCCACCAGGCGTGCGCTCCGAGAAGCAACGATGAGGCTGGGTTCGAATTACACTATAGCGATGGTGGACATTGACCACTTTAAGCAGTTCAACGACCAATACGGACATGACGTAGGCGATCAGGCGTTGAAGTACATCGCCACTACTCTTGCTCAGGTCTCCGGAGGAGGCCGGGCGTTCCGACATGGCGGAGAGGAGTTTATCATCTTATTCCCCGGTCAGAAACTGGACGAATCGGCAGTGCATTTGGAGCGTTTACGGGAGGTAATTGCCAAAGGGGGATTCATCCTGCGCGGGAAAGACCGGCCTGAGAAAAAGCTCGAGCAGGGGCCGACTGCCAAAGGTTCCAGGAACAAGGTCCGGATCACCGTCAGTATTGGTATTGCGGAAAAGAGTAACAAACACCATGGGGCGTCCGAGGTGATCAAGTCGGCCGACCAGGCGCTTTACCGGGCTAAGAAAAAGGGCAGGAACTGTGTGAGCCGTTAGAACCCCTTTCCTCCGAACGATTCTGCATGGACAGGCAAAACAAGAGTTTTAGCACAACGGACTTCGGTCAAGGAAGCTCTGACCAACCTCCTCAGGGGAAGAAACACGGTCAGTATCAACGGCGTGAGGGTTACCCTCAGCACAGAACGGATCGGGATCGTACGTGAGGCCGGCGGTGCTTACTGGGATGCCATTCTGGATGACTAATGCGCGGGGATACTACAACCGGCTTCTGGAATTCGCAGACGGCCTGCAGAACTTTTCCGACTGGGTAAAGCGCCGGATCGAACGTGAGATTGTAAAATACGAGACCGGGGTGGATCCGGAGATTGCCGCTCTGGTGGAGAGGCTGGTGGAGGTAAAGCTTGCCGGCCGACTGGTTCGATCCGAAGAGAATGTGGAGTCCAAAGATACGTTGCTGGAAGACATCGACAAGTTCTTCTAAAAAAACTAAGGCCCGGTGTTGCCGGGCCTTGTACGCTTCCGGACTGACCCTTGCAGGCCGACCGGACAGCCGTATCATCTTTGTTCTACTTCTATTCTATATGCGGTGCATTTGTTCATCAATCCCCTAATAATTCCATTGCACGCCGATCTAGCGGGCACAACGGGGGAAGCCACCGAGTTTTCGGTGCCTGAGCCATCGTGACCGAGGTAGTCAGTTTATTTCCGGGTCGAGCTCCGGCTTCAGGTTGACCGGTTTAAAGTCATCCCGAATTCTGCCGTCGACCAAAACCACCACTGGGAAACGTCCGGCGTTAAAGGCCGCGCCAATCCGGCCCTCCGCATCCATAGCCAGAATTCCACCTTCAGCACCCTTTAGGTCGGCCAGCCTTCTCAAGGCAAATTCCACTGCCTGTTGCGGATGGAGCCCGCTAACGATCTGCTCATCCACATATTTGGCGGAGAGTGTTTCGATGAAAGCTTCGCCTACTCCGGTGCAGACCGTGGCACTGGTTGCGGAGGCAAATATTCCGCCGCCGAGAATGGGGGTATCCCCCACCCGTCCCGGCATTTTCAGGGAAAACCCTCCGGTTGATGAGGCCGCCCCCAACCCAGCCCCGTCCCAGACCACACAGCCCACAGTGTCGTGGTACTCGAGTCCGGTAAAGATGTTTTGAGTAGGGGTCTGCCCGCGGGCCAGGCTCTCCTTGGCCTGATGCCAGGCTTCGAGCTGTTCTTCCGAGACGCAATTCGCCTCGGGGAAGCCTTCCTGCCGGGCGAATTTAACCGCTCCGTCTCCGGCCAGGATCACGGTGTCAGTCTTCTCCATCAGCGCACAGGCCACCGAGATCGGGTTGCGGACCAGCCTGATCGCGGCTACTGCGGCGAAGCGGTGCGCTGCACCGTCGACGATGGCGGCATCCATTTCCACTTCACCGTCCAGGTTGAGGATCGAACCAAAGCCGCAGTTAAATCTAGGGGAGTCCTCCAAAACCCGCAGCACGGCCTCCATGGCTTGCACTCGATCTGCAGACAGAAGTCTGTACCCCTGCAGTGTGGCTTCTTCGAGAACCTCCATGAACTCACGTTCCCGGCTGGTGTCGAGCCCCCCGTGCACAGCAATAATATCCATAAGGTTATTCTCGGCAGCGGGCTTTGCTTCTATGCAGAACAAAGAGTACTAGAGCCGTAGGTTCTAACAAATCGACGGTTCCTTCGTTCGAAACCTGGACAAGGATCCAATCCACCGCGCCCTGGTCCAGTCCATGAATACAGTAGCGCATACGCTCGGGAAAAAGACGGTGGCTGAGTCCGTGGAAAATGAGGCCATTCTTAAGGTGCTACAGGATTTGAATGTTGACTTGAGCCAAGGTTATCACTTGGGCAAACCGGCCCCAACCCCCAGGAGCGAACGAATCTGCCTGTTTATGTAATCAGTCCACAAACATTACCAGCGCCATCTTCGAAACCGAACATAAGCCGGCTTCGTCTTACTAGTGCAAATCCTAAAATCAGTAATTGGAGGTACTAGTAAATGCGCTTACTGTTCCGATCCACCACCACAATCCTGTTAGCTCTCCTGCTCCTAGTCTCAGGCGTGGTTTACGCCTACGCGTCCACCGGGCGCACCCTGGAGGTCACCGTGCTGCCCGGCGTTAAGTTTGTGATGAATGGCAAGCAGCTTCCGGCGGGTAACAATCCGCAGCCCAATCACCTCGTCTACAACGGTAACGTCTATGTCCCGCTGCAGATTGTGGAAGAAATCTCAAACAAGTACGTGTTCTGGCACTCGGGTTCCTCAACCGTATATGTATGGGACAAGAATGTTCAGGCGCCTGCCGTCAGCTTCAAAGAGATCAACCCGGAACAGGCGCTGCCAGCCGTCAGAAACTGGGCGCAGCAATTCAGAAGTATTGAGACCGCCCAGAGTCGTACCATCGGCCAGAAGACCTATCTCTTAGTAACGAGGGGTGAAAAGCCGACCGGCGGTTACGGTGTCGCTATCACCCGGGTTGAAGACCGGGGCCACGAAGTGCTGGTTACCGTCCGGTATATCGAGCCGTCTGGCATAGTGACTCAAGCCCTGACCTACCCCCTGACCTTGGTGGAACTGCCCAAGGTTGACAAGCCGATCCGATTTGTCAGGGATAACGGTCAGGCTCTGCCCCAACTCCCGGAAACAGCCGAGTTGCAGCCGGTTATTGCGGGAACCGCGAATATAAAGCTATACGCTCTGAAGTGGGGCACCAATGAAGTAACCCTGACTGGCATCGCCAAGACCGCCGGCGCCAAGGTGAGCTACGAGGTCAGAGTGCCCTGGGGGAACGTAATCAGCCGCGGGACGATTACAGCCAAAGCCGGCGAGGTGTGGACTCCATTTACCATCACCGTTCAGAGAAGTGATTTTGAAAATAACGAACGGCTTCAGGTGAACTTCAACCGGTCGGGCGGGGATGGTAGCAGCGAGAGGCTTGTTACAAGCATTTATCGGGCTTTCAGCCGCTAGGCGGTAGCTCATTACAATTACAATTGAGCAGGGAGCCCCTGGGGCTTCCTGCTTGTTGTGTTCAGCGGGGAGATCAAAAGGCCGACAATTGATCCGTAGCTATGTGGTGCAATGCAGGAATTTGATGCTTTTTGAAGAAGGATTATCCATGTCTGTGCTCTAACCGACGTTAAAGGCGGAAGATATGATGACTCAACCGTCCAATGCGGACCACAAACCGCTGATTCTGATTGTGGACGACTCAAAATATTTGCGGATGAAACTGCGTCAGGTACTGGAGATTGATGGCTACAGGGTCACTGAGGCACACGATGGCGAGCAGGCTTTATCGTTATTCGAAGAGCTTCAGCCGGACTTGGTATTGATGGATTGTGTGATGCCGGTGATGGACGGTCTGGCGGCCTGCACTCGTATACAAACCCTTCCCGGGGGTGACCGTACCCCGGTCATAATGATCACCGGTCTCAGTGGTGACAATGCCGTGGACGATGCTTTTATCGCGGGGGCTACGGATTACATAACCAAGCCCATCCACTGGGCGGTTTTACGAAATCGCGTACGGCGCCTGACGCGGGCCAAGCAAACTGAGGCCACACTGGACAAGACAGAGGCTCTTGCGCGCTCCATCATTTCTAAAGCCCACGACGGGATCATTACCGTGGACACCAGCGGGGAGATAAAGTCCTTCAATCCGGCATGTGAACGCATTTTCGGCTATGCGCCCGCGGATGTGGTCGGAAAGAACATCAGTATGCTTTTTCTACCCGATTTTCACGATGCGGATGGATGCACAATTACCCAATTAACTGGGGAAGGCGAGCCCTGCGGGGTCAGCAAAGAGGTGATGGGGCGGCGCAATGATGGAACGGCCGTCCCCATAGAATATACATTCAGTGATTTTTGTGTACATAAGCAGTGTTTTGTTACTCTGATCCTGCGTGATATTACGGAGCGCAAACGCTATGAGGAAACGATCTGGCAT
>Ga0180016_100169_pt1 | contig 22062 bp, 18 predicted proteins | sample KR46_M_MetaG_FD_129673 | JGI IMG/M metagenome (GOLD analysis project Ga0180016, IMG submission 129673) | Groundwater microbial communities from the Olkiluoto Island deep subsurface site, Finland - KR46_M_MetaG | ecosystem: Environmental > Aquatic > Deep subsurface > Groundwater | place: Finland... | reverse complement strand
CGCGCGACATGGTCATGGCGGCAAGAAAGACGAGGCCGACAAGGATGCGCAGCGGTTCTTCCGGGCCGTCGATCGCGCAGTGCTCGAGCATCACTCACGCCCCTCCGGACTGCCGCTGATCCTGGCCGCATTGCCGGAGCATCATCACCTTTTCCGGAGCGTCAGTCACAACACGTTCCTCATGAAGGACGGCCTTGATCTCAACCCCTTTGCCTTGACGACCTCCGAAATTCGCGAACGCGCCAGGGCAATACTCGAACCGCAGTACCAGTCCTGGCTGACCACGTTGATCGATGAATACATGGAGGCGCAGTCTCGCGGAATCAGCAGCGATGACCTGGGAGAGGTCTTTAAAGGGGCGGCCGACGGACGGCTGTCGAAGCTCATGATCGCATCCACTCTCGAAATTGCCGGACGAATCGTGGGTGACAGGGGCAACTACGAACTGGAGGACGGGAGCAAAGCCGGCGCCAATGATCTGCTCGAAGATCTGGGGGAGCTGGTGGACAGAATGGGAGGTCAGGTTCTGGTCATGCCGGCCGATCAGGTACCCGGCAAAATGGGATTGGCCGCCACATTCCGGTATTGATCTGCCTGATGATGCCACTGCAAAAGTCGCGAAAGAACCTGAGTGTCATTCCCGCGAAGACGGGCCAAGTCGGGCAATGGCGCGAAATCCATTCTTTTCAGATAGTTAAAAAAGGCATGGATCCCCTTCTTCAAGGGGATGACGACTTTTTGCAGTGACGTCCCTGATGGGCCTTACAGGGATGCACATCCGTTGAAGCATCCAAGGCGTGTACGCCGTCATATATCGCGGATGCAGGACATATGATGGATTAAATGAATGGATTTGCACGCTCGATTTTTAATTCAAATTTTTATAATAATTAATTCAAAATATTAATATAAAAAAATAATTAAAACACAAAGGAACGCTTATTGCTTCAGCTATTACACGTCGCCAATATATAACAAAAGAGGTGGATATGAAAATTTTTAGATACCTGACCGTTTTTCTACTCGCAGGACTTCTTTTTACTGGCACGTCATCCTGCTTTGCCCAGGGCACAACAGCAAGTCCATCACCTGATGTCGATGGATTTGTGTGGATGAAATCAACCGATCCCGAAAAAAAGGCATTTTTATTCGGGGCAGGAACAGCCATCGCCCTTGAATACCAGATGCGGGCAAAACTCTCTGAGGAGCCCTCCAGGTTCATCAAGGGCTGGATAGAGGTTTTCGACAACATGAGCTGGGCGGAAATGGCATCCAAGCTCGACACATACTATGCATCAAACCCTGACAAGCAAAACAAACTTGTATTTGATGTACTGTGGCATGAAATGATCAAACCTAACCTGAAAAACTAAGGAACTTGATATGCAAAAATTACTTCTCGCCCTCATGATACTAATGTTTCTGAGTGCTTCCGCCTGCACAAACATGTCCCGCACGCAACAGGGAGCCTTGTCCGGCGGAGCCATTGGAGCAGGTGCAGGCCTTGGGATCAGCGCGCTGACTGGCGGCTCCCTTGGAGCAGGAGCCCTGATAGGCGGCGCACTGGGCGGAGTTGCAGGCGGCATTTACGGCAATCAGAAATAATGACTTGTAACTGTGCAATGAACAAAGGAAGTTACCATGAACAAATTTATTGAAAAGCACATGCCGGGCATCACACACGGCGTATTTCTGTTCGTAATGCTGGCGATGATGTGCATGTTCGCAAGCGCCGCGTTGGCACGAACAGCCGAAGAAATCGACACGCATGCCGACATGACGCTGCAGCGTTTTTACAAAGAGGTAAACGGAGGCAAGGAAATTGCCCAGGAAGCCAAAGCGCTCCTCATCATGTCCGAGGTCACCAAGGCAGGCTTTGTCCTCGGCGGAACCTACGGCCAGGGAGCCCTTCGTGTCGGCGGCAAGACCACCGGATACTATAATCTCATCGCCGGTTCCTATGGATTCACCTTTGGCGCGCAACGGATGGACATCATCCTCGCCTTCATGACCCAGCAGGCTCTTGACGAGTTTGTGAAGATTGACGGCTGGGAAGTCGGCGTTTCCGGCAACGTCGCGTTCATCGATGTCGGCGGTGGCAAGAGGCTGGACACCACGTCGCTTAAAGACCCTGTCGTGGCTTTTGTGTTCAGTCCTGAAGGATTGATGGTCGATGCTTCACTGAAGGGTGCGAAGTTCACTAAGCTCAATAAATAAATTGCCTTTCACCGCGCAAGGCAGGATCGCGTGCTCGCAAGGCGCGATCCGGGTTTGCCGGGCAAGGTAGGAGAAAAATCATGGGCCTCATACTCATCATCATTCTGGTTCTCATACTTATCGGAGCCTTCCCGGCATGGCCACACAGCAAAAGTTGGGGATATTACCCCAGCGGCGGGCTTGGGCTCATCCTTGTGATCGTGCTCATTCTGATGCTTATGGGAAGGATTTGAACCACTGCATGGAGGCCTCTTCAATTTGGCCGCCAGTACAGCACGTGACGTCATTTTAAGAGATTTGTAAAATTTTGGGGGGCCACCATGCACACACAACAGACGGACGACGCAACCTTGCAATCCCTGATGAAAATGCTCGAAAGCAAAGATGGTCTGGTGCGCCAGAAAGCGCGGATAGCACTGGTGGAAATGGGCGACCCCGCCGTCATCCCCCTCTCGGAGGCGTTAGCGCATTCCAAGCTGGATCATACCCGCTGGGGCGCCGCAAAAGCGCTGGGCGAGATGGTCGATGTCAGATCAATATCCGCCCTTGTGAACGCACTCGACGATACTGACGCCGACGTGGCCTGGCTTGCGGGTTTGGCATTGAAAAAATTCGAAAAAGGCGCCTGGAGACTCCTGCTGCAAAAACTGATTGAAAGCGGCGTGGATTCCGTAAGACTGCGCAACGGGGCTCGTCATGTGTTCAGTGGTCAAAAGGTGGAAGGGTTCAATGACCTGCTGGAGGAGCTCATGACAGCCTTGGAAGACTCGGCGCTCCCGGAGGCAGGGGGAATCGCTGCGGGAGAAATTTTGAAGCGCATTAGGAGCGATAAAGCGAATACCTGGGACATAAGTCCCGATCAGGACTTTTCCTAGAACAACATGTCACCGACAAATTATGGAGATAAGACAATGAAACCTTTCGTGAATATTTTCAAAATCATTCTATGCACGCTGCTGCTTGCTTCATTCATGAGCTGTGCCGGCACAGACACCAAGCAAAGCACCGGACAGTATGTTGACGATTCCGCCATTACCGCTAAAGTCAAGGCCGCCATTTTTGATGAGGATTCCTTGAAATCACGGCAGATCAACGTGGAGACATTCAAGGGAGTCGTTCAGCTCAGCGGATTTGTCGATTCCTCAAAGAACTCCCGTAAAGCCGAACAGCTTGCCGAAGAGGTAGATGGTGTGAAGTCGGTGATAAACAATATTGTGGTCAAGTGAACTGTTATTACAACACAGATTCGTTCTTTATTTAACACGACATGCGCAATGCAATGAAGACCGGTGATTCATCAAGCAGGAGCAGATCCGAAGAGCGATCTTCGGATCAATGGCAAACGGAGTAACAAAAATGACCGACACTTTTGACAACAACAAACAAATTATAAAGAGGGAATTGCGCCACATGATGGAACATGCCGAAGCCCTCATGGACGCGACAGCAGGCGAGTTTGACGAGCGCATCACAACAGCCAGAACCCTGCTCCAGGATCGCCTTGATTCAGCCAAGGATGATTATGACAAACTGGAAGACAACGTCATGGACAAAGTCCAGTAAATATTTGATTTAATTCACTATAGTAATCGGAGAAGCCTTCATCTCCTGCCTGCTCCCGGGCAGGATGATTACCAGAAAATAGCGTGAACAGGCTCTCCACAAGGTTTTTAAATTCCTTGGCACGGCAACCCGGTTCGGCGGGGTTGCCGCCCAGATACCGCAGGACAGCCTGGAACTGCTGGTGCCTGAATTACGTGAGGCATAAAGACACCACTGAAGAAGAAAAATTATGGAAAAAAACCATGCAGCACTAGGTACATTTAGTACCAATATCGAAGCGGAAGCGATCATTAGAGAGCTCCAGCAGTCTGTATCTGCCATGAAAAAACTGTCCATAGTGGGCAAGGGCTATCAAACTGAAGAACAAATGGTCGGCTCTTACAATAGCGGCGATCGCGCGATGGACTGGCGGCGACACGAGGCATTTTGGGGCGGCCTGTGGGGCATGTTGTTTGGCTCGACCCTTTTTGTTGTTGGCTCGGCCCTTTTTGTTCTGCCAGGCATCGGCCCCCTCCTCGTATTTGGCCCATTGTTTGGGTGGGTTGTCGGAATTCTGGGAGGTGCAATTGTTATTGGAGGACTGAGCACCTTGGGTGCGGCGTTGCTCAGTACCGGTATCCCCAAAAATAGCGGCCTGCGGCATGAGACAGCCCTCAACTCCGAAAAATAATAATTTTCTCGCGATTGCGACACCGCGTATGAATGGTATTTTCATAACGCTTCCTTGCTAGGGTCCGCGTAGTTCAATTCTCCATTCATGCGTGGCGTCGCCGCGAGTTGACGATACCCCTCCCGGCGTCAGCAAGCCGGGAGGGGAATTTTTTTTATCACTCTAAAAAAAAGTAACAAACAATAACCTTCTGCGCATACGCCAATAGTAATACTGTAAAGAAATTTGAGCTCAAATTTTAACAGAATAATAATAACCACATAAGCTCGTTACGACCTTCGCGGCATATTACAGATGCGCCATATATGGCGGGATCAGCCCGGCAATCTCCTCGCTCAGCCCTCAGCGTGATTTAATTTCTCTCTTATAATCATATAGTTACATTGCGCGAATGATCGCGCCAAGTCTGGCACGTTCGTTGCGGTGCATATTATGCCCTCGTAAACGCGTCACGCCCCATTTCATAAAATATGGGGGCGTAAAAAAACGAGGATAATTTGGAGTTTCTTACAAAAACAGGAGAAGAGCATGAAATCCAGCACAAAAAACAAGACGGAAGGCGTTTACCATGAAGGCAAAGGCAAGATCAAGGAAACCGTCGGAAAGATCACCAACAATGCCTCGCTGGAAGCGGAAGGACGCGCGGAAAAGATAGGGGGCAAGGTGCAGAAAAAAGTCGGCGAGGTGGAAAAGGTTTTGGAAGAATAGCTGGGCGCAGGCCTACCTGTTGCCCCTCATTCGGCCACCACGAATCCACGCCATGCCGAGACGGTGATCAACACCCCGGAGAGTGAAGGTGCTCTTCGGGCAACCTCCTCCCTTAAAATTTAAAAGGTTACATTTTCATGAAAACGACATTTATTCGATCCCTGCTTTTCACAGCGGCGGTGCTTTTGGTCTTCGGCATGCCTTTGCAGGCGGCTGAGTCGGATCGCGATATAGAAGCATCCGCCAAACAGTCGCATGTATTCAAAAAATACCTGCAGAATGATGACATCAAGATAGAGTCCAAGGATGGCGTCGTCACCATGACAGGAGTTGTCTCCGGAAACTACCACAAAACCCTGGCTCAGGAAACCGTCGCCAATCTTCCCGGAGTCAAAAGTGTGGATAACAAGCTCGAACTCAAGGGCACCCCACCTTCCGCAAACACCGACGCATGGGTGCTCGACAATGTAGTCGCGACACTTTTGTTTCACCGCAGCGTCAGCCCAACAACAACACAGGTCAATGTTAAAGACGGTGTCGTGACTTTAAAAGGTAAAGCATCCAGTCAGGCTCAAAAGGAATTGACCACTGAATACGCAATGGATGTCGAAGGCGTGAAGGAAGTCAAGAATGAAATGACCGTTGAGGGGGCTCAAGAACAGGCTGACGACAAGAAGCAGACCATCAGCGAAACAATTGATGACGCATCAATTACCACCCAGGTCAAGATGACGCTCCTCTATCACCGCTCGACCAGCGCCCTCAACACCAAGGTCGAGACCATGGACGGCGTCGTCACTCTGACTGGCGAGGCACAGAACGCGGCAGAAGCGACTCTGGCCACCAAGCTTGCCTCCGACGTGAATGGTGTGAAGGAAGTCAAAAACCAGATGAGCGTCAAATAACGCTAAACGCGTTGCAACAAACTGGAGTTGTCATGAAAACATTGAGCATAGTGGGAATCCTGCTGATCGTTCTGGGCATAGCGGCCTTTGCATATCAAGGCATAACCTACACGACCCAGGAAAAAGTTGTTGATCTCGGCCCTCTCCAGATGACGGCTGAAAAAACACGGACGATCCCCCTGCCCCCGATCATGGGCGCGATCGCTCTTGTGGGCGGCATCGCACTTCTGATTGTGGGAAAAAGAAGCGCTTAGCGGAATATCTGTCCTATTCACAAAGCAGCCATGCCTTCTTTCATCGGCAACAGAGGCCGCTGCAATTAATAATGTCACTGCAAAAGCCGCCAACATCATCAACACGCAATGGAGAGAAGAAATGTTATACACTATCGCCGGAGTTCTCATAATTTTGTGGCTACTTGGAATCGTCAGTGGTTACACAATGGGTTCGTTTATCCATATACTCCTTGTTGTTGCCGTCATTGTCATCCTCGTAAATTTAATTCAGGGAAGACGAGTACTTTAACTAATAAGGAGATCTGATATGAATAAATACATTTTAGGCGTTGCATTATTGCTTTTTTCACTTAGTGTTGGAAACTTTGCCTCTGCGCAGGAACCAGAGTTATCATACTTCATAACTCCATATGTTGGATATACTTGGTTTGATAATGACCAAGACGTAGACGATAATCCTGCTTACGGACTGCGTCTTGGATACAATTTTACAAAGTATTTTGGATTGGAGACTTCCGTAGAATACATCAACACGAACTACGATAAAGACGGCAATTCCCGATCAGTCAACATCGGCAATTATCGACTGGACGGCATTTTCAATCTGCTCCCAGACAGTCAGCTCGTTCCCTTTGTTTTCGCCGGAGTCGGTGGACAGTATATTGATTATCCCAGCGGGACTAGCAACAGACACGCCGCAACAGTCAACTACGGCGCAGGGTTGAAGTATTTTCTATCCGAATACGTAGCACTTAGGGCTGACGTACGCCAGATCCATGTTTTCCAGAACATTGATGACATCGACGACAGGCGCGATATAGAAGCAACTTTGGGAGTCACCTATTATTTTGGTGGGCCTGAAGTGCAGCCGACTCCAGATCCGGTCCCAGTCACCCAGGCACCTGCCGCCCCCATGGTCGCCCAGCAAACTGTGGTTGCCGAGCCCCAGCCCGAGCCCGAAGTCGTGGTGCTCGTTTTTGAAGACATCCACTTCGACTTCGATTCATCGACCCTCAAACCGGAAGCCAAAACAATTCTGAAAAGAAACATTCAACTTCTGAAAGACAATCCGAGAACGCACGTCCGCATTGCAGGCTACACGTCCGCCTCGGGCTCCGAAGAGTACAACCAACGGCTCAGTGAACGCAGGGCGAATGCGGTCAAGGATTACCTCATAAATGAAGGAATCATCACCGAAAATCGGCTTTCCATAATTGGATACGGAGACAATCGTCCCGCCGAACATGAAGTTTCACCGCAGGACATCTTGTCTGAAGCGGCGAAGGCAAACATGCGGGTTCTCTTTGAAATCATCGTCAAATAGAAATTTGCACGGACTAAAAGCCCTGCGCGTGAGAAAGTCTATCCTCGATGGAGAAGTCTGATGAAGAGCCGAATCGGTCATTCCGGAAGCCCGGATCTGCTTCGCCGCAAGGCTGAAGAACTCAGCCGGAAGAGCGAAGCAGATTCGCCGGAGAGCCTCGCCACGGCCCCCGCCGAAGAGGCATCGTGGATGGTTCATGAACTGCGCGTACACCAAATCGAGCTTGAGATGCAAAATGAGGAATTGCGCAGGACTCACGCAGAACTCGAAAAAGAAAACCAGAAGTATCTGGATCTCTACGACTTTGCTCCGGTGGGCTATTGCACGCTCTCGGAACAGGGGCAGATCATGGCAGCAAATCTCACTGCCACGACAATGATCGGCATGACCCGTAACACTCTCATCGGGCAGCAAATGAGCCGCTTCATCTGTGATGAAGACCGGCACACCTTCGCCGACGAGATAAAACAACTGTTTGCAACCCAGGTCGCGCAGAGCTGCGCGCTGCGCATAAAAAAAACAGGCGGCGCGCAGTTCTGGGCCTACCTGGAATTGAATTTGAGGCCACGCAATGGCTTGCCCATGTGCCACGTCGTCATAAGCGACATAAGCGACCAAAAAAAGGCTGAAATCGCGCTGGCCGAGAGCGAACAGCATTTCAGAAACCTGGCCAATTGCGGCCAGGCACTGATCTGGACTGCCGGACAAGACAAGCTGTGCGATTATTTCAATGCACCCTGGCTCGACTTCACCGGGCGCACGCTGGACCAGGAACTCGGCAATGGCTGGTTCGAAGGAGTGCACGCGGAGGATAGGGACCGTTGCCTGAACATCTATGTCACGGCCTTTGACCGGCACGAACCGTTCAGCATGGAGTACCGGCTGCGCCATGCCGACGGCGAATACCGCTGGCTGGTGGATCAGGGTACTCCACTCTTCGATTCCGGGGGCGCATTCACCGGCTACATCGGCCATTGTCTGGACATCACTCCCCGCAAGCACATGGAAGAGGAGCTTGTGTCCATGAAAAACGCGGCGGAATCGGCAAATAAGGCCAAGAGCGCATTTCTGACCAACATGAGTCATGAAATCAGGACCCCGTTAAATGGCCTGCTGGGCATGATGCAACTGCTGGAAATGACAGAGACAAGCGACGAACAGCGCACGTATATCGAGATGGCTATTCGCTCAGGAGGCAGACTTACCCGCCTTTTAAGCGACATCCTGGACCTGTCCCGCATCGAGGCCGGCCGGATGCCCATCAATGAGGAACCGTTCAACCTGTCCGAAACGTTTTCCGCCATCACCGACAGTTTTGGCCCGCTGAGCCTGCAAAAGAACCTGCCTGTCCGTATCGACGTTGCGCCGGATGTGCCCCGGGACGTGTTCGGGGATGAGGTCCGCGTCCGGCAGGTGCTGTTCAATCTTGTCGGCAACGCCATGAAGTTTAGCGGCCAGGGAGAGGTCCGGATCGAGGTCTCGACCCTGCTGCCCCTGCCGCCGGACACGATTCGCATACTGTTCTGCGTCACCGACACAGGCGCGGGAATGGGCGACACGACGCTTGCGACCTTGGGATCTCCGTTCACCCAGGCCTCCGAGGGATTCACGCGCACGCATCAGGGCGCGGGCCTCGGGCTCTCCATATGTAAGCGTCTTGTATCCACCATGGGCGGCACGCTGACCTTTGACAGCACCCTGGGAGTCGGAACCACCGCGTACCTGATGCTCCCATTCAGGCGGCGGGCGTATTCAACCCTCCCGGATCAGCCCGGCGCCGTCTCCGCCACGCCATCGCTACGCATTCTGCTCGTCGAAGACGACGAAACAAGCCTTGTGGCAGAAACGCAGATGCTCAAAAAAATGGGACACACCGTGCAAACGGCGACCAACGGGATTGAAGCGCTCGAAAGCATGCGGCGCAATACCTTTGATTGCGTGCTGATGGATGTGCAGATGGAAGTCATGGACGGTTTGGAGGCCACCAAAAACATCAGGGCGGACGTTTCCAAATTCTTTGACCCAAAAATCCCCATTGTCGCCATGACGGCATATGCAATGCGTGGCGATCGGGAGCGATTCATACTGGCAGGCATGGATAACTACATAGCAAAACCCTTCGACCGCACTAATCTGGCGCAAGTGCTGGGCGGCATTGACGTCAATAACAGGAAATGAGTCGCCCCGTCTGCATGCCGAATCATCCTTCCGCTTCCTTGCTGAAGACAACATGTAACCGTTAAATTCCACCAAATCCGCAACCAGGGCAAGTCTCATGCTTTCGCTCTAACTCAAGGGGACACCGCGCATGAAGACGACGAGCGACATTGGCAAGAGCTCCTTTTTGAATCGCTGGAAACGTCTGGCCGGACGCGGCCCGTCTGAAAAGAGCATCGACGCGGAGCACCCCCTCCGGGCGGAACTGTTCAGTGCCTCTCAGATGGAGCAGCACGGCAAGATCCTGGCAAGCATGCATCAGCTCACCGGCAGGCGCACGCAAAATCGCCTCCTGTCGCGCCTGGCCGAAAACGAGCACGTGTTGCGGGGCGTGCACCGCCTGCTGACGGAGGATGTCAAGCAAGATCAGCGCATGACTCCGGCCGGAGAATGGCTGCTCGACAATTTCTATGTCATCGAAGAACAGATCCGCACCGCAGCCAAACACTTTCCCAAGGGCTACAGCCGCGAGCTGCCACAACTGCACGGCGGGCATTCGTCCGGTCTGCCGCGCGTGTACGACCTCGCCCTGGAGGCGATCTCGCACGGCGACGGCCGCGTGGATCCGGAATATCTGAGCCGATTTGTAGCCGCCTACCAGACCATTACGCCCTTAAAACTCGGCGAGCTGTGGGCCATCCCCATCATGCTGCGCCTGGCCCTGATCGAGAACCTGCGCCGGGTCGCTGCCCGCCTCCTCGTACGCAGGAAGGACCGCAACAGAGCCGATTATTGGGCTAATCTGATGACCGAGGTGGCCACCACCGACCCCAAGAGCCTGATCCTGACCATCGCCGACATGGCCAGGTCCGATCCGCCCATGGCCAGCTCCTTTGTCGCGGAACTGACCCGCCGTCTACAAGGTCAGGGCCCGGCTCAATCCCTCCCGCTGTCCTGGATCGAACGTCGCCTGTCCGAATCCGGCCAGACCATCGATCAGCTGGTGCGCCTGGAAAACCAGCAGCAGGCCTCCGACCAGATCTCCATCAGCAACAGCATCGGCAGCCTGCGCTCCTTGACCGCCACGAACTGGAACGATTTTGTCGAGTCGCTAAGCGCGGTCGAGGGTATTCTTGGGCAAGACCCCATTTCCATCTACAGCAAGATGAATTTTTCCACCCGGGACCGCTATCGGCATGTCGTTGAAACAATAGCTAAAAAAAGCCCGCATTCCGAGCCCGAGGTGGCGCGCAGGGCACTGGAATTGGCGCGGGAGGGCGCGGCAGGTCAGGACGAAGAACGCAAGGCCCATGTCGGGTTCTACCTGGTCGGGGACGGGCTGGCTCAGCTTGAGCGACTGGTGGAGGTACGCCGGTCGCCCGCTGCGGCGCTGTGCGCTCTTGGTCGGCGATTTTTCTGCTATGGCGGCGGCATCGTACTCCTGACGGCCATACTGACCGCGCTGCTTGCGGCCAAGGCCCATGGTGACGGGCTGAGCGGCTGGCATCTCGGCTTTTTTTGTCTGCTCCTCGTGCTCTGCAGCGGCCACCTGTCGGTGTCGCTCGCGAATTGGATGGCCACGCTGCTGGCCACTCCGCACCTGCTGCCGCGCATGGACTTTTCCAAGGGCATTCCGCCCGAAGCGCGGACCCTGGTCGTGGTCCCGACGATGCTCACCTGCACACGCGGCATCGAGGAACTGATCAACGATCTCGAAGTGCGATTTCTGGGGAATCGTGACCAGCACCTCCACTTTGCCCTGCTCACGGATCTGGCCGACGCAGCCCAGCAAGTCCTGCCTGAGGACGAGGAACTGGTCAGCCTGGCCAGTGGCATGATCGAAGTGTTGAACGCCAAATACCCAGGCGATGCGGGCAGCACGTTCTTTCTGCTCCATCGCCCGCGCAGTTACAACACGGCCGAACGCAAATGGATGGGCTTTGAACGCAAGCGCGGAAAACTCGGGGATTTGAACGCCCTGCTCAGCGGGGGCACGGCTGATGCGGCGGATCGCTTCGCGCTCATCGTCGGCGACACGTCCATCCTGCCGGACATCAGGTTCGTCATCACCCTGGACACCGACACGCAGTTGCCCCGCGACTCGGCGCGCCAGTTCGTGGGCGCCCTGTGCCATCCCCTGAATCGCGCCCGCTACGACACGGCGCGCGGGCGCGTTGTGGACGGCTACGGCATCCTGCAGCCACGGGTTGCGGTCAGCCTGCCCGGTGCGAATCGTTCGCGATATGCGCGGATGTGCGCCAGCGAGGTCGGCATCGACCCCTACACCAGCGCTGTCTCCGATGTGTATCAGGACCTGTTCGGCGAAGGATCCTTCATCGGCAAGGGCATCTATGACGTGGAAGTGTTCAGGCAGGCCCTGGACGGCCGGTTTCCAGACAACCGAATTCTGAGCCACGATCTTCTGGAAGGCTGTTATGCCAGGGCAGGGCTTTTGAGCGATGTGGAACTGTATGAACAGTACCCGACCCGCTACAGCGAGGACGTGGCCCGCAGGCATCGCTGGATCCGCGGCGATTGGCAGATTGCCCGCTGGCTGATGCCCCGGGTTCCCGGCGCGGAAGGGCGGCTGCGCAAAAACCCCATCTCCATGCTGTCCCAATGGAAAATTCTCGACAATCTGCGGCGGAGCCTCAGCGCCGCGGCGTTGACCCTGCTTCTGCTCCTGAGCTGGACGGTCCTGCCTGACGCCCTGTTCTGGACCACGGTGGTACTCGGCATCATTCTGGTTCCGTGCCTGGTGGACTCGCTTTCAAACGTGTTCAAAAAACCCGATGACGTATCCCTGTGGCAGCACCTCGCCGCGTCAACAGTTCTGGCCCGCCAGCATTTCGGGCGGGCGCTCTTCACCCTTGCCTGCCTGCCCTACGAGGCCTTCTTCAGCCTGGACGCGATCCTGCGGACCATCTGGAGGATGCTGATCTCGCATCGGGGCCTGCTGGAGTGGAATCCGTCAAACTGCGCCCAAAACGTCCACGTCGGTTTCGGCAGCTCACTCAAGGCCATGTGGATCGGGCCACTGCTGGCCATCAGTGTGGCGGCAGGGCTCGCCGTATCAACGCCGCAGATGCTGCCGGTGGCCGGGCCGCTGCTCGCGCTCTGGTTTTTATCCCCGGCCATAGTCTGGTGGATCAGCCGCGCCATTCCACCCCGCCAGGACGCCCTGACCAGGGACCAGACTCTCTTTCTGCGCAGGACGGCCCGCAAGACCTGGGCCTTCTTTGAAACATTCGTCGGCCCCGAGGACCAGTGGCTCCCTCCCGACAACTTTCAGGAGCACCCCTTCCCCGTGGTTGCGCACCGCACCTCTCCGACCAACATGGGCCTTGCGCTGCTCGCCAACCTGGCGGCTCTGGACTTCGGGATCATCTCGACCGGAAAGTTTCTGGATCGCACCATGAAGACGCTGCGCACCATGGGCACGCTGGAACGGTATCGAGGTCATTTCTTCAACTGGTACGACACCCTGACCCTGGTCCCGCTCCCTCCGCGCTACATCTCCTCCGTGGACAGCGGCAACCTGGCCGGGCATCTGTTGACGTTAAAGCCGGGCCTGCTCGAACTTGCGGACCGCAAGATTCTGGAACCCCGCACTTTCGAGAGTTTGCGCGACACCCTTGAAATTCTGGCCGAGGCCTTGAAATCTTTTCCGAAAGCGGCCGTGGACCCGCTCGCCGCCCTCGGACTCGACCTGACCGCCGCGCCACGCTCCGAGCCGATGACCCTGATCGCTTCACGGCAGCGGCTTGAACGGCTGGCGGCATCGGCCGCGGTCCTGATCGACAGGTTAAGCGCCTCGGGCGTGGACCCGGACTCCGACGCCTTCTGGTGGGCAGGCACCTTTGCCCAGCAATGCCGCGACGCGCTGACGGAGCTGTCCAGCCTTGCCCCATGGGCGGAACTCGCGATTGTGCGCAAAAATCTTGCGGATCTTCCCACTCTCGACCAGGTCCCGACCTTGAACGAACTGACGTCCCTGGCCGCGACAATCCTGCCGGACATCGTGCGGCGCCAGGAAACGGCGTCCTCCTCAGACTATAACGCGTGGGGAGAACTGCAAAGCCGTGTCACCAAGGCCGGCCAACACGCCGAGGCACGGATCAAGACCTGTGAACGCCTCGCCCTGCAATGCAACGGACTGGCCCAAATGGAATTCGGGTTCCTGTGCGACGAGACAAGCCATCTACTGGCCATCGGCTACAATGCCTTTGAATGTCGAAGGGACAACAGCTTCTACGATCTTTTGGCCTCGGAAGCGAGGCTGGCCGCCTTCGTGGCCATTGCCCAGGGACAGCTCCCGCAGCAGAGCTGGTTCGCGCTGAGCCGCCTTTTGACCACCGCCGGAGGCGAGCCGGTCCTTCTGTCCTGGAGCGGCTCCATGTTCGAATACCTGATGCCGATGCTGGTCATGCCCACCTTCGAATCCACCCTTCTTGACCAGACCAGCAACGCCTCCGTGGCCAGGCAGATCGAATACGGCAAGAAGCGCTCCGTGCCCTGGGGCATTTCGGAGTGCGGTTACAACGCCATCGACGTACACCACAACTATCAATACAGGGCCTTTGGCGTACCGGGGCTTGGGCTCAAGCGCGGGCTCGCCGAGGATCTGGTCATCGCGCCCTACGCCACGGCCCTGGCACTCATGGTCGCGCCGGGTGAAGCATGCCGAAACCTCCTGCGTCTCGAGAGCGAAGGTTTTGGCACCAGGTACGGCTTCTACGAAGCCATTGACTATACGCCCTCGCGCCTGCCGCGCGGCCAATCAAGCGCCGTGGTCCGATCTTTCATGGCCCACCATCAGGGCATGAGCCTGCTCTCCATGGCCTACCTGCTGCTTGATCGCCCCATGCAGAAACGATTTGCGTCCGACCCGCAGTTCCAGGCGACCATGCTGCTCCTGCAGGAGCGCATCCCCAAGACCACCGCATTCTTTGCGCACACCTCCGAGCTTTCCGAACACCAGATGGAATCGAATAACGAAGGTTCACACATCCGCGTGTTCTCACGTCCGGACACGCCCGATCCGGAAGTGCAGCTGCTGTCAAACGGCCGTTACCACGTCATGGTCACCAATGCCGGTGGCGGGTACAGCCGCTGGAATGATCTGTCCGTGACCAGATGGCGTGAAGACCGCACCCGCGACAACTGGGGCACGTTCTGTTTCCTGCGTGATCTGGACACCCGGGAATATTGGTCCACGGCGTATCAGCCGACACGCAAACAGGCGCAGCGCTATGAAGCCATCTTCTCGGAAGGCCGGGCCGAGTTCCGCGTGCAGAACCACAATTACGACACCCACACGGAGATCACGGTATCACCCGAAGACGATATCGAACTGCGCCGGGTGCGCATCACCAACCGCGCCCGGACGCGACGGGCGCTTGACCTGACCAGTTACGCCGAGGTGATCCTGGCCAGCGCTGCCTCGGACGACCTGCACCCCGCTTTCAGCAACCTTTTTGTCCAGACCGAGATCATTCCTGAACAGCAGGCCATCCTCTGCACCAGACGGCCGCGCTCCCGAGGCGAAAAGCCGCCCTGGATGCTGCACATGATGATCGTGCACGATGTGCGTCCCGTCGACATCTCCTTTGAAACGGACCGCATGCAATTCATCGGGCGCGAAAACACCGTCGCCGACCCACTGGCCATGTGCTGCAAGGGCGAATATTTCTCCGGCGCGCTCTCGGGCAGCGAGGGCTCTGTTCTCGACCCCATTGTCTCCATCCGCTGCCGCATCTTCCTTGAGCCTGAAGAATCGGTAACGCTCAACATCATCTCCGGCATCGGCGAAACCCGTGAAGAAGTCCTGCAACTGGTTGAAAAATACCAGGACCGCCGCATTGCGGACAGGGTCTTCGACCTGGCCTGGACCCACGGTCAGGTGCTTTTGCGGCAGCTCAACGCCTCCGAGGCCGACGCGCAGCTCTATGCCCGCCTCGCGGGATCGATCATTTACGCCAATGCTGCGCTCAGAGCCGAGCCGGGCATTCTCATGAAAAACCGGCGAGGACAGTCCGGACTCTGGAGTCACGCGATTTCCGGGGATTTGCCTATCGTGCTGCTGCAGATCCAGGACATCGTCAACATCGATCTGGTCCGCCAGCTCGTACAGGCTCACGCCTACTGGCGGCTCAAAGGGCTCAAGGTCGATCTGGTCATCTGGAACGAAGATCAGACCGGATATCGTCAGCTCCTGTATGATCAAATCATGGGCCTCGTCGCAGCCGGGGTCGAATCCGGCGGAACCGAACAGCCCGGCGGGATCTTCGTGCGTTCAGGCAATCGTTTCGCGGAAGAGGACCGCATCCTGATCCAGACGGTTGCACGCGTCGTCATCTCCGACACGCTCGGAACCCTGGCGCAGCAGATTGACGGCCGCACCTTGACGCGCATCCGGATTCCCCAGCTTGTGCCGAGCAGAACGCATCGCTCCGAGCCGCTGCCGTCAGCTCCGCAGCCCCGCCACGACCTGACCTTTTTCAACGGCCAGGGCGGATTCACCCCGGACGGACGCGAGTATGTCATCACCACCGCCCACGACATGGCCACGCCCGCCCCCTGGATCAATGTGCTTGCAAACCCGCTCTTTGGGAGCGTGATCTCCGAAAGTGGCAGTTCCTGCACCTGGAGCGAAAACGCCCACGAATTCCGCCTCACGCCCTGGGACAATGACCCGGTCACGAACGAAGGCGGGGAGGCCTTCTACCTGCGCGATGAGGAGCGCGGGCATTACTGGTCGCCCACGCCGCGCCCCTGTCGCGGGGCGGAGCCGTATGTCAGCAGGCACGGGTTCGGATACAGCGTCTTCGAACATACCGAACGGGGGATCCGCTCGGAGCTTATGGTCTATGTCGCCCTCGACGCGCCGATCAAGTTTTCGGTGCTGAAAGTGTCCAACGTTTCCGAACGCTCCCGGCGCATTTCCGCTACCGGCTATGTGGAATGGGTACTCGGCGACCTGCGTCCCAAATCCGCTTTTCACGTGATCACGGAAATTGATCAGCACAGCGGAGCCATTTTTGCGAGCAATGCCTACAATCCCGAATTCGGGAGCCGGACGGCGTTTTTCGATGTCGACGATGTTTCCCGCACGATCACCGCCGACCGCACGGAATTTCTGGGCCGCAACGGCTCGCTCCGAGCGCCCGTCGCCATGACCCGCACCCGGCTCTCCGGCAAGACGGGAACGGCCATGGACCCGTGCGCGGCGATCCAGGTCGATTTTGAACTTGAAGTCGGAGAGGAACGGGAGATCATCTTCAAGCTGGGCGTGGGAACTGACACCGCAGATGCGCAAAAAATCATCCATCGTTTCAGGGGAGCGCCCGCAGCCCGGCACGCCCTCGATAATGTGTGGCAGCATTGGACCCATACTCTTGGGGCCATTCATGTCGAGACCCCGGACCAGGCGCTCAACGTGCTCGCCAACGGCTGGCTCCTGTACCAGACCCTGGCCTGCCGCCTGTGGGCACGCTGTGCCACCTACCAGTCGGGAGGGGCGTTTGGTTTCCGCGACCAGCTCCAGGACGTCATGGCGCTTATCCATGCCAGACCGGGTCTGGTGCGCGAGCATCTCCTGCTCTGCGCTTCCCGGCAATTCGAGGAAGGCGACGTGCAACACTGGTGGCATCCGCCCGTGGGCCGGGGCGTTCGCACCAAATGCTCGGACGACTATCTGTGGCTGCCCCTGGCTACCTGCCGTTACGTCACCGCCATCGGGGACACCGGCGTGCTGGATGAAAGCGCCCCGTTCCTGCGAATGCGCGCGCTGAATGCCGACGAAGAATCCTGTTACGACCTGCCCGAGCACTCGGACCAGAGCGCGAGCCTCTACGAGCACTGCGTCCGGGCCATCCGTCACGGCTTGCGCTTTGGAATACACGGATTGCCGCTCATCGGCTCCGGCGACTGGAACGACGGCATGAATCTGGTGGGAGAACACGGCAAAGGCGAGAGCGTCTGGCTCGGCTTCTTCCTTCATCATGTGCTGGAGGCTTTTGCCCCGCTGGCTCACTCGCGCGGGGATGTCACGTTTTCCGAAGAGTGCCTGCAGGAAGCCGCCAAACTGAGCCGCATTATCGAGGAAAGCGGTTGGGATGGAAATTGGTACCGCCGAGCGTACTTTGATGACGGCACACCGCTGGGCTCAGCGAAAAACGACGAATGCCGCATCGACTCCATCGCCCAGAGCTGGTCCGTGCTCTCGGGGGCAGGAGACCCGCATCGGGCGCACACGGCCATGCAGTCCCTGGACAGGCATCTGGTTCGCCGCGAACACGGACTGGTTCAACTCCTGGACCCGCCTTTCGACACGTCCGAGCTCAACCCCGGCTATATCAAGGGCTATGTGCCCGGAGTGCGTGAAAATGGAGGCCAGTACACCCACGCCGCCATCTGGGCCGCCATGGCCTTTGCCCGGCTAGGGGATTCGAAACGCGCCTGGGAGATCTTCGACATGATCAACCCGGTCAACCATGGCCGCACCTCCGAAGAGACGGCCATATACAAGGGCGAACCCTACGTCGTCGCCGCTGATGTCTATGGCGCGCCGCCGCATACAGGCCGTGGCGGCTGGACATGGTACACGGGCTCGGCCGCGTGGATGTATCGTCTCATCGTGGAATCGCTGCTGGGGCTTAGCCTTGAAGTGGACAGATTGCGCATCACTCCGTGCCCGCATCCGCAATGGAAGGAATTCACGGTACACTACCGCTTTTTGGAAACTGTCTATCACATCACAGTGACGCAGTTTAAAGGCAAAAAAAACAGCACGAGCCTGACTCTCGATAATGTTGCGCAGACAGGCCAAACAATTGCGCTGGTTAACGACCATCAGGAACACTGGATCAAGGTGCGCATTGACGTAAAAAGCGTTTAACGACCAACCTTTTCAGAGGAAAAAAAATGAGTACGTCCCCTCATCAAAATTCGAGTTCAGACATGAACAGAACAACGCAGAGCAATGAACGCAGGCAGCAGACGGACAGACGGCGTGGAAACAGCCGGCGGGAAACGGATCGACAGCATCCTGAGCAATACTTACAACTTGAGATAGAAAGCAATGCACAAACGGAAGAGCAATCCGGCAATACCGCGCGCAATCGCCGAAAGATCTCTAACAACAGACCCGTCGTGCAAGCCCTGAGCGAGGATGAAATCAGATTTCTTCTGGACGACAACTGAAAGAAAAGGTCGAGAATACGATTTTTTTCGAGAGCAAGAAGACTACCTGCGGCTCGATAGCGCAGGCCGAATCGCTGAAAAGTGGAAGTCGGCCTGTAATAAATTTCGCATAACTTTCCGGGGTAACTTTTGAACAAAAAAATAACATCCATTGCCAGATGGATTTGTGTTTTTCGAATAATCGAAGAATACGGACGATCAAGAAAAAGGGCTTAATACGTTTAAGCCCTTTTCTTTAGCGTTGCCCGCCAATATTCATACTGATTTTTCCCGGTCCGATCGGCGTGTTTTGCCGCAAACGCCTCTTGTTCGATTTTGTGACTAAGGAGCGATATTAATTTCGCTCTTCATGTTATCCTTTCCGGCTAACTGGGTTGCCAATTCCTCCACGGCCTTTTTCTCCTGCTCGGATGCCACCGGCCCTTTCAGTGTAACCACTCCGTCAACAGTAATGATTTTTACATTATGGGCGTTCATGGAGAGGTCTTTGTCCTTCATGACGGCTTGACGGATTTTTTCAGTCAACTCACGATCCTGTACGCTTTCGCCCTGCTGGTCAGCGGTGACTCCGCCTGGGGACATGTATCCCGTATCCTGTTTGTTCATGTTCTGCTGGCCAGCATTGACTCCGCCCATGTTTTGCTTATTCTTCATGGTGTTGTCGTTCTGCTCAGCATTGACTCCGGTCGACGTATATCCTTTGTCCTGTTTGTTCATGTTCTGCTGGTCAGCATTGTTTCCACCAGGCGAGATATATTTCTGATTATGTATGTTATTGTTATTCTGATCAGCATTGACTCCGCCTGGAGTCATTTCTTGTTTATTCATTTTGGTACTATTGTCAGCAGACTGTGCCAAAGATGTACCTGAAATAGTCATTCCGCCGAGAAATACGACCGATGATAGCAAAGCCATTGAAAATAATGCTTTATGAGACATACTCATCTCCTTTCGTTATAGGGTTATTTGTTGCAAGATTGTCATGGTAGGTCTTATTGTTGCGGCAAAAACAAACCGCGCGGGCCGGGAGAAATCATTACGAATATTGGCCTAACCACCGCGCACAGGGCCAAGGTATTCAAGGACCACTGCCATTCGCATAACTCCAACGCTGTGGTGTTCGTCGAGAGATCCGTGTCCTTGATGACGGCTTGACGTTTGCTTGTGCGAGTTCACTTAAATTGTGCGACTTCACTTATCATGTCGCAAAGCGCGTGCCAGACCGGAATTGTGAGCAAGTATCTCTGCAACAGGTCGACTTTATAATTAAAATTTGCGTGAGAAGGTAACTGCAAAAAATGGTAATCGCTAACAGAATCTGCGATATCTAACAATTGTGTTGAATCTTGAGGATATTTTTAAATGATGAGCTTGTTTGATGAGATTGTCGGAAAAGAGGAAGTAAAATATTCTCGACGAAACGTCGCATACATCGTAACAGTGACATATTACTAGACAAAATTTGTATTGTAACGACTATCTTGCAAATCATTTTCAAGAAATATAAATTTAAATCAAAGTAGTGAAAATTTGCAGGTTTTAGAAAATACTAACTTGATTTCGAATAAATATTTGGGCGTGCATAAATTATGATCAATTTCTGAGATTTGTCCGACTGCAACAGCGTCTCTGGCGCCCCGGGACCTATACGGCACGGCGTTTTTTCCCGCGTCCGGCCGCGGTCTTGACACCCTTACTCGGGGCGGGCTCCGATCCGCCGCTGGCCTTCAGGCTGCGCCGCAACGCCTCCATCAAGTCGATCACCTTGCCATCTTCCTTATCCACCGGCGGGGCGTTCACAGGTGTCTGGCCTTCTTTCTTGCGCGCGATCAGATCGTGCACGGCGTCTTCGTAGCTATCCCTGAAGGTCTGTGGGTCGAAAGCTCCCTCTTTTTGCGTGATGATCTTCCCGGCGATCTCCAGCATGTCCCGGTCGGGCTTGGGCAAGTCGGTCACACCCCCGATGCCGGTCGCCTCCACGATGTCCTCGTGCGTGCGCAGCGTGGTCAGGAGGATGGCGTCGCCCCTTGCTTCAAGGGCGCAGATGCGTTCCCGCATGTTCAGGACCAGCTTGCCGATGCCGACCCGGTTCTTTTCGCGCATCGCCTCCAAAATTACGCTAAACGCCTCGACGCCAGCAGGTTCGGACGGAGCGAGATAATAGGGCTCGTCCCAATAGATGCGGTCGATGGTCGCGGCGTCGACGAAGCGCTCCAGATCGAGCAGTTGCGTGGACTCGGTGCGCAGCGCCTTCAACTCCGCGGGGTCGATGAGGACATACTGGTTCTTGGCCACCTCGTACCCTTTGACCAGGGTCTTGCGGTCGAGCTCCTCGCCGGTGGTCGGGTCCTTCACCACCTGCACGATGCGGCTCCCGGTTTCGGGGTTGATCAGGTTGAAGCTGACGCCGTTCTTGGTGCTTGTCGCCTTGAAGAGTGCGACCGGACAGGTCACCAGGGAGAGCCGCAGGTGCCCTTGCCAAACTGAATGTGCCATATGTTGTCTCCTTATCCGCTCTGGAGGAGCAGTTCGATGGCTTGGCGCAAAGGTTTTGCGGAGCCTGCATAATCCTTCCAGGGCCGGTTCTTGCGCAAGAGCGCCGGGGCCGTGCGCATCGTAAATTTTTTTGGGTCGAGCCCCGCGCGCACCTGCGGCCAGTCGAGCGGCATGGAGACCGTGGCACCCTCGCGGGCACGCGGCGAGAGCGGCGCCACCGCCGTGGCCATGCGATCGTTGCGCAGATAGTCGAGGTAGATGCGGCCGGGGCGGGCCTTCTTGGCCATGCTCATGGTGAAGCGGTCCGGGTGCTCCAGCGCGAGGCGCCTGCAGACCTCCTGGGCGAAGGTCTTGGCGGCCCACCAGTCCGGGCTCCGGGCATCGGATGTCAACGGGGCCACGACATGCAGCCCCTTGCCGCCGGTTGTCTTGCAAAAGGCGCGTAACCCGAAACTTTCCAGGCGCTCGCGCAGCATGACGGCGGCCTCGATCACCAGGCCAAACGGCACGTCGGGCGCCGGGTCGAGGTCGAAGACCAAGCGGCCCGGAAGGTCAGGATTGCCGGGCTGGCAGTTCCACGGG
>Ga0180016_100168_pt1 | contig 22205 bp, 17 predicted proteins | sample KR46_M_MetaG_FD_129673 | JGI IMG/M metagenome (GOLD analysis project Ga0180016, IMG submission 129673) | Groundwater microbial communities from the Olkiluoto Island deep subsurface site, Finland - KR46_M_MetaG | ecosystem: Environmental > Aquatic > Deep subsurface > Groundwater | place: Finland... | reverse complement strand
TCAGGCGGCCCCTGCCCTCCACCTGGGGGGGATGCCTGGCCCTGGCCTACCAGTTGGGGCGCAACCGCTTCCGCAACCTGCTGCACCGCCGCCGCCTGGGCCTGGGCTCTCCCGGCGGAGCGCGGCGCTTCGCCCAGAGCGTTTTGGTGATGCTGGCCGTGGCCATTCCCATCGGCATAGGGGCCCACGATTGGCAACGAGCCGTAACCCTGCCTATCATCTGCCTGCTTTTGTTGTATCCTCTTAACCGGGGCTTCATAAAAAGCGTGGCCCATCAGGAGCCCCGTCTGCTCAACCGGGCCCTGCTTTGGTGCCTGCTCAGGCCCTGGGCCTGGACCCTGGGCATGGTAAAGGCATCTCTGGACCGCATGGGCGGCGGGGAGGGTTGAACCCGGAGCTAGGCTGAATGACAGGCGAAACGGCAAACAAGGGTTGACACTTCCACCACGCCTGCAATATTCAATTTTAGTGGACCCCATATCCGCGGCGACCTACCGTGGTCGATATTCAAGGAGGGCATGGGTGAGCAACAAGGGGGCCGGTTATCGGGCCGGATTCAGCTTCGCGGCGTTTGTTTTGATCATCTTGCTGGCGGGCGCGTGGCCGGCCATGGCCGCGGCTCCCAAGGCCCCGCCTCCCAAGGGCGAAGTCACCCTGGAGCAGGCCCTTTCCATGGCCCTGGACTACTCGCCCAACATCAAGCAGACCCTGGCCCAGATGGACAAATCGGCCAGCCAGCAGAAGGAGGCCTTCACCTATTTCCTGCCCACCCTGAACACCAGCTACGGCTGGCAAGCAAACCAAAACCCGCCCCAGTACCACATCATGGGCCAGGCGGTGACCGTGGGCTCGGACAACGTGTACCAATGGTCCACCGCCCTCACCCAGCCATTGTTCACCGGCTTCCGCCTCACCAGCCAGTACGAGTTGGCCAAGCTGGGGGTGGATATCGCCGAGACTGAGCTGTTCCTCAGCTACCTGGAGGTGGCTTACCAGGTGAAGCAGGCCTACTTCCTGTTCCTCAGGGCCATCAAAAACGCGGAGGTGGCCGACAAGACGGTGAAGCAGTTGGAGGCCCAGCTCAAGGTGAGCCGGGACTTCTACGAAGTGGGCATCATCCCCATCAACGACGTGCTCAAGACCGAGGTCAGCCTGTCCGACGCCAAGCAGTCGCGCATCAAGGCCTACAACAACCGCGCCCTCACCCGGGCCCGCCTCAACCGGCTGCTGGGCCTGCCGGTGGAAAACGGCACCAGGGTCAAGGACATACTCAAGTCCTATCCCGTGAACACCGACTTTCAGCGGGCCCGCCAGGTCGCCCTGGTGGAGCGCCCGGAGCTAAAGGCCCTGGACCTGCAACTCCGGCAGGCCGACCAGAGCATCCGCAAGGCCCAGAGCGGCTATTACCCCTCCCTGGACCTACAGGCCAGCTACGACTTCACCGGCGACACGCCCACCATGGGCCCCAGCGAGTACTACGACACCACCAACTGGGCCGTGGTCACCCAGCTGAGCTGGTCCTTCTGGGAGTGGGGCCGCACCGGCCACCAGACCAGCCAATCGCGGGCCGACAAGCGCCGCCTGGAGGCAGTGAAGCAGGACCTGGAGGACGAGGTCAACCTCCAGGTCAAGGAGGCCATCCTCTACCTGCAGGAGTCCCAGGCCAACATCGCCACCGCCACCGTGGGGGTGAAGCAGGCCGAGGAGAACTACCGCATCACCTTTGAGCGCTATCGCGAACAGCTCACCACCAACACCGAGTTGCTGGACGCCCAGGTGCTTTTGGCCAGGGCCCGCAGCAGCTATTACGACGCCCTGGCCACCTTCAACATAGCCGAGGCCGGTTTGCAGCGGTCCATGGGCCGGGGGCTGGCCGGTCTGAACCTGAAGGCTCCGCCGCAGCCGGACCGAAGTTTTTGGCCATGATAATCCTGGAACGGGTCAGCAAAGTTTATCCTCACCGGGAGGAGCCGGCCCTCAAGGGGGTGAATCTGCAAGTCGGCCCCGGTGAATTCGTCTACCTCACCGGCCCTTCCGGAGCGGGCAAGACCACCCTGCTGCGCCTGCTCTACGGGGCCGAGCTGCCCAGCAAGGGGCGGGTGGTGGTGGGCGGCACCGACCTGGGGCGGCTGGCCCCGCGTCATCTGCCCCTCTTGCGCCGCCGCCTGGGCCTGGTGTTCCAGGACTTCCGCCTCATGCCCCGGCGCAGCGTGTACGAGAACGTGGCCCTGTCCCTGGAGGTGGCGGGGACCGACCGCCGCATTGTGGAGCGCCGGGTGGAAGAGGTGCTGGAGCAGGTCAAGCTGTCGGGCCTAGCCAAGGTTCCGGCCGACACTCTGAGCGGAGGCGAGCAGCAGCGGGTGGCCTTGGCCCGGGCCCTGGCCCCCGGGCCGGACCTGATTCTGGCCGACGAGCCCACCGGCAACCTGGACCCGGAAAACGCCCTGGCCATGATGCGCCTTTTGGTGGGCGACTACGTGGGCGGGGCCACGGTATTGGTGGCCACCCACGACCCCACCCTGCTCAGCCTGGTGCGCGGCGGCCGAGTGGTGCACCTGGAGCGGGGCCGTCTGGAGGAGGCCTCTTGAATCGGCGGGGCGTGGTGGGACGCGCCTTGCGCCAGATGGGCGAGGACCTCTGGCTGCAAGGGGTGGCAATCAGCACTCTGGCCGTGGCCCTGGCCATCATGGGCGCCTACCTGGCCCTGTGCCTGAACCTCAATCAGGCGGCAGGCCGCCTGCTCACCGGGCCTACCCTTCTGGTGGTCACCGACCCGCAGGTGCGCCCCGAGGAGGGTCGGGAGCTGGCCGCGGAATTGTCCCGCCTGCCGGGGGTGGCCTCGGCCGCCTACGTGGACCAGCAGGAGGCCATGATCCGCTTCCGCCGCCAGTTGGGCCCCCAGGCCGACCTGCTGGACGATTTGGAAACCAACCCCTTGCCCAACGCCGTGGAGTTGGTGCTAACCCCCGACCTGGCCGCCCCGCCGGAGCTGGCCGCCCATATCAAGAACATGGCCGGGGTCAGCGACGTGGTCACCGGACGCCCCTGGCTTCAGCGCCTGGAGCGGGCGCTGCGGGCCGGGGGTGAGTTGGCCGTGGCCTTGGGCGTCCTCCTGTTCCTGGCGGTGGTGCTGGTCACCAGCAACACGGTGCGCCTGGCGGTGCACGTGCGCCGCCGGGAGCTGGAGCTGATGGCCCTGGTGGGGGCCGGAGGCGGCTACATGCGCGGGCCCTTCCTGGTGGAGGCGGTGCTCCAAGGATTGGCCGCCGCCGCTCTGGCCAGCCTGATGCTCTGGGGCCTGTTCTCCCTCTTGGCCGCGCCCGACGCCCTGCCCTGGGGCCTGCGCCTGGGCCAGATATTGGCCTTCCCCCCCCTGCTGCCCGCGGCCTTGGGCTGCCTGGCCGTGGTTTCCGGGCTCATGGGCGGCTTCCTGGGGGTGGGGCGCAGCCTGCACCCGCGGGAGGTGCTGTGAGTCGCTCCAGACGTTTTGCCTCGGCGGTCCTGGCCGCGGCCCTACTCCTCATCCCTTGCCATGCCCTGGCCCAAAGCGCCTCCGAGGCGCGCCAGGAGATCAAGGGCCGCCTGGTCACCATGCTCGACCAGTGGAACCAGGCGGTGCAAGAGGCGGCCCGCTTGCAGGGCGAGATGGAGGAGATGGAGGAAAACATCGCCCGTGAGCAGCGCGAGGCCGGCCGTTTGGTCCTGCGCCAACGGGAGATGACCGAGCGCCTGGAAGGAGCCCAGGCCGAGGAGATAAACCTGCGCCTGCGCCTGGACGCCCTGCAAAAGGTCTATCACCGGCAGGTGCGCGTGTTGTACCTGCTGGGGGTGGAGGGTGACTTCGGCCTGCTGGCCTCGGCCAGGGATTACCGCGAGGTGCTGGAGCGCTCCCAGGCCGTCACCTGGCTTTTGGCCGGACAGCACCAGCGCCTGAACGACCTGGAAACCGCCCGCCACAGCCTCAACCAGGTGCAGGGCAACCTGGCCCTGGAGCAGAATCAGATAGACGAGGTTAGGGCCAAGCTTCTGGAGACCCAGCTTCGTCTGGGAGGCCTGCACCAGCGGCGCGCCGAGCTGCTGTTGCGCCTGGAGGAGCGCCGTCAGCTGCTCATAGAGCGCATCTCCGCCCTGCAGGAGGCCGAAGCCCGCCTGGCCCGAGCCTTCGCCCTACTCCCCCTGGCTTCGGGGGCCAAGTCCCGCCCCATGCCCGGGGTGCGCGAGGCCCAGGGGCACCTTAGCCCGCCGGTGCAGGGCCGGGTCTTGGGGCAGGGGTCCGGTCCCCTGCAACCGGGGATCACCATCCAGGCGGCGGCTGGGGCGACGGTGAGGGCTCCCTGGGCCGGAAAGGTGGCCTATGCCGGTGAATTGGCCCACGTGGGCAAGGTGGTGGTCCTGGACCACGGCGAAAAGGTGCACACCGTGCTGGGGCACCTGGACTCGGTGGCGGTGAGCCAGGGACAGGCCATCGGCCCCGGCGAAATGGTGGGCACCCTGGGGCCGGGGGGCCTGCTGTACCTGGAGGTGCGCCTTGAAACCAAGGCCCAGGACCCTCGCAGGTGGTTGCGGCTGAACTATTGACCAGTTAGGCCACAGGCGCTAACCTTAAGTTTTTAAAGTCCATCTATCCCGGGGGAGGCAAACATGCCCGGCCGCACGCTACGTCATGGCTTGTTTTTACTGGCCATTATGGCTGTTCTCAGCTTCTACGTGCCTCAGTTTCAGCACCAGTCGGCCCAGGCCGCCAGCGACGCGGACTACAGCCGCATGCGTCTGCTCACTGAGGTGATGGAGCAGGTGCAGAAAAAGTACGTGGAGAAAAAGACTCCCGACGAACTGCTCACCGAGGCGGTGAAAGGCATGGTCAGCAGCCTGGACCCCCACTCGGCATACATGACCCCCGAGGAATACAAAGAGCTGCAGGTGGAGACCAAGGGCACCTTCAGCGGGGTGGGCATCGTCATCACCAGCAAGGACGGCATCCTCACCGTGGTCTCGCCCATCGAGGGCACCCCGGCCTTCAAGGCGGGGGTGGAAGCCGGCGATCGCATCATGAAGATCGACGGCAAGCTCACCAAGGGCATGACTCTCATGGACGCGGTAAAGAACATCCGGGGCCCCAAGGGTTCCAAGGTGGTGCTCACCGTGCTTAGGGAGGGGGCCAACAACCTCAAGGACATCGAGATAGTGCGCGACATGATCCCCATCAAGAGCGTGCGCTACTACCTTTTGGAGGACGGTTACGGACTGATCCGCCTAGCCAACTTCCAGGAAAACACCACCGACGAGCTGGTCAAGGGCCTAAACGAGCTGCAAAGCCAAAAGGTGCCCCTTAAGGGCCTGATCATCGACCTGAGGACCAACCCCGGCGGCCTGCTCACCGAGGCGGTGAACGTGGCTGACCAGTTCCTGGACAGCGGCCTGATAGTCTCCACCAGGGGCAGGGCTCCGGGCCAGGAGATGGTCTTCCGGGCCACCCCGCGCATGACCGCCAACAACTATCCCATCATCGTGCTGATCAACCAGGGCTCGGCCAGCGCCAGCGAGATTTTGGCGGGTGCGCTGCAGGACCACCACCGGGCCATGATCCTGGGCACCCAGAGCTTCGGCAAGGGCTCGGTGCAGACCATCCTGCCCCTGGAGGACAAGGGTGCCTTAAAACTGACCACGGCCCGCTACTACACCCCCAGCGGCCGGGCCATCCAGGCCAAGGGCATAACTCCTGATTTGGTGGTGCCCTTCAAGCCGCCCGCTCCGGAGCCCAAGGTGGATAAGAAGTCCCAGGCCCTCAGAGAAAAGGACCTGCAAGGGGCCATGGCTCCTGAAGAGGAAAAAGCGCCTGCCAAGGGCGAAAAAGCCGAGCCCGCCAAAGCCGACGAAAGCGGCCCGGCCAAGACCAAGGGCGAGAGCGAAAAGGACAAGCTGTACTATCCCCAGGATCGTTTGGAAAAAGACAACCAGATGGTCCGGGCCCTGGACCTGCTAAAGGCCTGGCAGATTTTCTCCGCCCGTGAGGGGATTAAACAAGGCAAGGATGCCGGCGCCGTTAAGAAACAGTGACCCAGCGTAAAAAATCCAAGAAGCGCACCCCGCGCCGCCGCCGGGCCCTCTGGGCCTTGGCGGTGGCCGGGGTTGTTTTTGCCTTTTTGACGGGCCTGTGGTGGAGCACCCCCGCCCCCCGGCGTCCCGCGCCCAAACAGCCCGCCCAGAAGGCCGCCCAGGCCCCCGTCCCCAAGGCCAAACCGGCCGTGGAGCCCAAGAAGGCCTCTCCTCCCGCTGAATCCGCAGCAAAGCCGCCAACGGCTCCGCGTCCCATGGTGGCCATCATCATCGACGACATGGGCCATGGCTTGGGCCCGGCCCAGCGCCTGGCCGGCCTGGGGATGCCCCTCACCTTCTCCATATTGCCCCACTCGTTACAGGCCAAGGCCGTGGCGCGCTTGGCCCACGCCCATGGCGTGGAGGTGATGCTGCACCTGCCCATGGAGCCCAAGGGCTACCCCAGCCGCAATCCCGGCCAGGGAGTATTGCTGAGGGAGATGACCCGAGAGCGCCTCTTGGAGGTGCTGCGGGACGACTTGGCCAGGGTGCCCTCGGCGGCGGGGGTGAACAACCACATGGGCTCGGCATTCACCCTGCATCCGGAGCTGCTGGAGCCGGTGCTCTTGGAAATCAAGCGGCGCGGCCTGTTCTATCTGGACAGCTTCACCAGCGCCGACTCCCTGGGCCTGGCCACGGCCCAGCGCCTGGGCCTCTGCACCGGACGCCGGGACGTGTTCCTGGACCACCAGACAAACCGAGAGGCCATTGACCAGCAGATGCGGCGGCTGTTGGCCCTGGCCAAGGAAAGAGGCCGCGCCGTGGCCATAGGCCATCCTCACCCTGAGACCATCAAGGCCTTGGAGGAATGGGCCCCCCGTCTGCGCCGTCAAGTTGTTTTGGTGAAGGTGTCCGAGGCGTTGAGCGCTAGGTCAAGCCCCGGCAAGGGTCACTAGCCAGGCCAAGAGCCGCCAGCAAATCAGGGCGTAGAGACCGGCCAGGAGGTCGTCGGCCACCACCCCCCAGGCTCCGGGCAGGCGCTGCAAGGCGTTTACGCCCAGGGGCTTCATGATGTCGAAGTAGCGGAAAAAGGCCAGGGCCGCCAGCAACTCCCAGCCCAGGGAGCCGAGGCCGTACATGGCCAGCAGCATGCCCGCAGCCTCGTCGATCACAACGCGGCCTGGGTCGGCCTGGTCCCCGAAGACCAGGCGGTCCAGGGCCAGGTGGCAGAAATAAACCGCGGCCAGGCTCGCCAAGGCCACCACTGCCCCGTATTGCCATCCGCACAGCGCGTGGCCCAGGGCCAGCCACCAGGCTCCCAAGGCGGCTACGAGCAGGGAGCCGTAGGTGCCGTGAGGGCCGGGAATGAGCCCTACCCCCAAGCTGACCGTGAGCTTCAGGGGCCAGTGGCCTTTGGTCTGGTTTTGCTTCTGCAAGGCCGATTCATTCCGCCATAAAAAACCGGCGACCCAGACGGGCCGCCGGTCTATATCTCTTTACAAGTTCCGCCGCGGACCTGTTTTTGCTCTACCTCATTCATACCATTACGGCCCGGCGGCGAGGTGTGCATAATTTTAGGCACATCAATGATGGGGCAGTCCGTCACCTCACCAACTGGACGCGGCGCGAAAAGGGAGAAACTACTCGGCCGGAACTAACCGCCAGGCCTTGGAGCGGCCGCGAGGCTTTTCCAAAGTGAAGGAAGCACCTTCTTTGGCGCCGGTGAGATCGCCGAAATCGGTGATGGTAAGGCGGCCGGTGTTGGTGACTTTGTACACCATGGCCTGGACCTTTTCTTTCTTGCGGGTTTCCTGCTTAATGTCGCCGGCTTCGACCATGGCCTGCTTCAACTGCTGGGCGAATTCCACCGCGGTCATGTCGCGGGCAGAGCCCTTGGGGCCCTTGGTCTTGAAGTTGCTGCGGATCTCTTGCTCGGAGACGCCGCCTTTGACCATTTTGAGCAGCTTGGCTCGGTCTGTTTCATTCCAACGAGAGGTTCGTGCCACGTCTTTTCTCCTTTATTTTATTTGATATCACACAAACAACTCTTTGCTTATTTGCTATATATACAGGCTATTTTCCAGGTGCGTCAACCCGCAAACGTCAAAAGATTTAGATTTTTATTCAACAACGTTTGCTGAGTCATTTGTTGTGGCTAAAATTTGAAGCATGGACATTGCCTTTGAATTAGATAGTCTTTTGCGGCCATACACCGATAGGTTGTGGATATTTTAGTTGGTCATAAATCATCGATTGAGGCCGTACTTGCGACGCAATGCCTTTTCAATTAAACTCACCCAACGGTTTCCTTCTTTTTATTTAATCGCTTAAATAGATTGTTGGCTGTTGTTGCATTTATTGGACACTGAAACACAAACGACAAAAGTTATTAGGAACGCTTCATGAACGGGGCGTGGCTGATAGCCCTCGCCGTGGCGGCCGACGCCTTGTTGGGCGATCCTCCTTCCTGGCCTCATCTGGTGCGCTACATGGGACGGGCCATAACCTTCCTGGAAGGCCGTTTGCGCTCCTTGGCCTCCTCTCCTCTTGGCCTGCGCTTGGCCGGGGCGGTGTTGGTGCTGTTGGTGGTGGGCGGGTTCGTCCTGGCTGCCGCCTTGTGCCTGGCCCTGGCTGAGGCCGTGGCCTCCGCCCTGGCCTGGCTGTTGGGGCTGGTGCTTTGCTGGCAGTGTATCTCCGCCGGTCAACTGTGGCGGGAGGCCCGCTCGGTGCTGGCGGCCCTGGAGGGCGGCGACCTGGCCCTGGCCCGATCCCGCCTGGCCATGATCGTGGGGCGCGAGACCCAAGACCTGGAACCAGAGGCGGTGCGCCGGGCGGTGGTGGAGACCGTGGCCGAAAACTTCAATGACGGGGTGGTGGCTCCCCTGCTCTACCTGGCCCTGTTGGGCCCGGTGGGTGCGGTGGCCTATAAGGCCGTGAACACCCTGGATTCCATGGTCGGCTACCGCGACGAGCGCTACCTATACCTGGGCTGGGCCGCGGCCCGTTTGGACGACCTGGCCGGTTGGCTGCCCGCCCGCCTTAGCGCCCTGCTCCTGGCGGCGGCCTGCCCCTTGCTGGGCCTGGGGGCCGGGGACGCCTGGCGGGTGGCCCTGCGGGACCACGGGGCTCACAAGAGCCCCAACTCGGCCTGGCCCGAGGCGGCGGCGGCCGGAGCCCTGGGGGTGCGCCTGGGCGGCCCCAACCGCTACCACGGCGTGCTGGTGGACAAGCCCTGGATAAACCCGGAGGGCGGCCCCACCGAATCCCTCCAGGCCAAGCAGTGCGTTCACCTGATGCAGCTGGCCACCATCCTGGCCGCGGGGGGCGCTTTTTTTGTCGCCTGGGGCCTGGGTTGGTGGGCCTAGGCGCGCCGGGCGCTGAGGGTCATCTCCGGCGGATTCAAGATGGCCTTTTTCACATGGCACATGTTCGCTGCCCTGACCACCGCCTTTTCGTACTTTTGGGGAAACTCCGGGGGTAGAATTATCTCCATCTCGATGGCTTTTTCCTGCTTGCCGTCTTCCGACATGATCAGGCGCTGCACCACCTTGACGTCATCGGTGGGGATTTCCCGCGCACGGCAAAAGTTGAGCACGTAATAGGAGGTGCAGGTAGCCAAGGAGACCAGGAAAAGCTCGAAGGGTGACGGGGCCGACCTCTCCCCGCCTTGGCTGGCGGGTTGATCGGTGGTCACTTCAAAGCCGTCCCAACGGGCGGTGATCTTTTGGTTAGGCCCCAGGCTGATGTTCATTTCCATGGAGATATCCCTTTCGCGGACAGGCCCTGGCCCATCGCAAGGTCCAAGGTTGATTACTCTGGCGACAGTTGGCGGAAAAATCCTGTTTTTGAAGATATCATCGACCCACGGTTTTGCCAGCGGGAACAACCCATGGTAACTATAAGCCGGTTCGGTTTTTAACGGGAGTAAGGCTTGCCGGCGTCAAGGTCATATAGCTTTTGGGAGAGATTCCAATTCTGGCTGGTTTCGCAGATGGCCGCCCGTCTGGTGCGCGCTCTTTTCCGCACCTGCCGGGTGGAGATTTTGCGCGATGACCTGGTGGAAAAATACTTCAACCAGGGAAAGCCAGGAATCGGCATCACCTGGCACCGTGGGGCCATCTTTTCCCTGTACTTTTTCGGCAAAAAGCGCCCCGCCGTGATGATCAGCCGCTCCCGTGACGGGGAATACCTGGCTCGCTATCTGGCCATCATGGGCGGAGTGCCGGTGCGGGGATCTTCCAGCCATGGGGGCCTGGCCGCGCTCAAGGAAATGGCCAACTACCTGCAAGGCGGACCGGGCCGCTACGCCGCCACCGTGGCCGACGGCCCTCGGGGGCCGCGCTACGTGGCCAAAAAGGGTATGATAGCCTTGGCCTCGCAGACCGGACTGCCCCTGGTGCCCCTGATGTGGTCATCCAAAAGGGTGTGGGTGCTAAAAAACACCTGGGACCGCACCATGATTCCCAAGCCCTTTGCCAAGGTGGTGTTCACCGCGGGCAAGGAATTCCGCTACCCGCCGGGCCTCAAGGGCCAGGAGCTGGAAGATGCACGCCAGGAAATTGAAGACGAACTAAACCGCCTCAGGGACGAGTTGGACCAGATAACCGGCTACCGCGAACCTGCCTGAGCCTTTTTACACCCGCAAGGCATTGCCGCCGGGCGCCGGCCTGCGTTAGGATGGCTCCAGCCGGGAGAATTTTTTGAGCAAGCGACCACCTAGGAAAAGACCCACCCCGCCTCGCGGCGCTCCGAGCCGACCGCGCCCTCAGCAGACGGAAGCCATTCCCTACAATCCCAGGGTCAACCCCAAGCTCAAGCCAGTGCTGGCCGACGTGGGGGTTCCCCAGGACGCCCCCTTCAAGGCCGACCCCTTTCAAACCGAGGCGGTGGAGTTGCTCGACTCCCAGGACGTGGTGGTAAGCGCCCCCACCGGCTCGGGCAAGACCTGGATCGCCGAGCAGGCCATAGCCCGCACCCCGGCCAAGGGGCAGCGGGCCTGGTACGCCAGCCCGCTCAAGGCCCTGTCCAACGCCAAGCTGGCCGAGTTCGGCGAGATCTTCGGGCACGAAAACGTGGGCATCCTCACCGGCGACCGCAAGGAAAACCTGGGCGCGAAGCTGATCGTGGGCACCACCGAGATCCTGCGCAACCAGCTCTACGACGCCATGCACCGGGGCACCGACCTGGACGCGGGCCTGGTGGTGCTGGACGAGGCCCACTTCCTGGGCGACCCGGACCGGGGCGTGGTGTGGGAAGAGGTGATCATCTACCTGCCGGTGCGGGTGCGCCTCCTGCTGCTTTCGGCCACGGTGGCCAACGCCTCCCAGATCGCCCGCTGGCTAAACTTCGTGCGCGACGAGTCCTGCGCCACGGTGCTCAGCAACCAGAGGCCGGTGCCCCTGTACCCCCTGTTCCTGATGCCCGACGGAGAGCTGACCCCGCTCAAGACCACCAGGGGCCTTTTCGCCAAGGTGCGCCAATTCTTGGAAGGCAAGGCCAAGGAGCGCTCCCGTTGGCAGGGCAACCACATGCCTCCCTTTGGCCACATACTGGAGTCCCTGGAGAAAGCCGACCTGCTGCCCGCCATCTTTTTCCTTAAGTCGCGCTCCGACTGCGACGCGGCCCTGGAATACACCGCCTCGGCCCATCTGGAGTACGAGATTCAGCGCACCGAGCGGCTGAACCGGGAGATCGACGCCTGGCTGGAGCAATACCCCTTTTTGCAGGGCCAGGCCCAGATCGACCAGATCCGCCGGGTGCAGGTGGCCAGCCACCACGCGGGGCATCTGCCCCTGGGCAAGCTCCTGGTGGAGCGGCTGATGCAAAAGGGCCTGCTCAAGGCCATCTTCAGCACCTCCACCGTGGCCGCGGGAGTCAACTTCCCGGCCCGCACCGTGGTCATCACCCAGAGCGACCGCTTCAACGGGCGGGAGTTCGTGGAGTTAAAGGCCACGGACCTGTTGCAGATGACCGGCCGGGCTGGACGGCGGGGCATGGACAACATCGGCTTCGCCTGCGTGGTGCCCGGCCCCTTCAACGATGTGGCCCTCACCGCCACCCTGCTGGACTCGGAGCCCGAGCCCATCGAAAGCCAGCTGTCCATCAACTTCTCCATGGTGCTCAACCTGCTGCTCTCCCAGCGCCCGGCCGAGGTAAAGCAGCTTCTGGGCATGTCCCTGGCCACCTTCCAGCGCCTGGAGCGCACCGACGGCAAGCCGCGCACCAAGGCTGGGCCCCAAAGGGTGCTCAAGACCCTGGCCCAGGAACTGGCCGGCTCCCACTGCCCCGGACCCGAGGAGGCGGTGGTGCGGCGGCGGCGGCGGCGTCAATTGGAGCGCCTGCGCCACAGGCTGGAAGCCGAGGCGGCTGACGGTGAACGGGGCCTTTGGGGCGCCCTGACCCGGGGGCGGGTCTTGATGGACATGTACGGCGCGGCCTGGGCGGTCTTGCGCCGCGAAGAGAGCCCCGACGGACGCGGGGTGCTGGCCATCAGCCTTGAAAAGGAGCGCCGCCTCACCCGGGGCCATCCCCGCCTGGAGTTCGTGGGCCTGGAAGAGATCGCGGGGGTGTTCCAAGAGGAGCTGAACCTGCCCCAGGCCGGTGGCGGCCGGGCCCTGGCCGAAGCCGTGCTCAACCAGGCCCCACGGCGGCCCACTCCCCTGGGCGCACCCCAGATCGAGCGCCTGGCCGCCCAGGAGGCCGCAGAGTTGACCGAGCGCTTGGAGGCGGTGGAGAGCGAGCAGGAAGCCCTTATTTGCGCCTCCTGCCCGGCCCAGAACGAGTGCCTCAAGAGCAAAAAGGGCCTGGGCCGCCTGTTGGACCAGGCCGAGGAGCAACTCGCCGAGGTGGCCGACCAGAGCCACGCCTTTTGGTACGACTTCGTGCGACACCTGGAGTTTTTGCGCACCGAGGGTTTTGCCGATCCCCAGGGCCGCCTGACCCCGGACGGCCTGTGGGCCAGCCAGCTGCGCCTGGACCAGCCGGTGCTCATTGCCGAGGCCATCAGGCAGGGAGCCCTGCCCCGGCAGGACCCGGTGCTTCTGGCGGCCATCCTGGCCCTGTTCGTGGACGAACGCGAACCGGACTTCACCCCGGCCCTGGACCGCCGCCTGCGCCTGGCCCTGGCCGGGCTGCGCCAGGCCCTGGACCCCATGATCGAGCGCCTGAGCCAGTGGGGCTTCGACACCCCGGTGCTGCCCTACCGCGCGGCGGCGGCCATCTACGCTTGGTGCCAGTTGGCGGATTTCGACAAGGTGGTGAGCCTCTACGGCGGGGCCGAGGGCGACATCGCCCAACTCATCTACCGCACCGCCGACAATTTGAGGCAGCTCATCAGCCTACAGGACACCCACCCTCACCTGGCCTCCACGGCCCGGGACGCGGTGGAGCTTCTCCTGCGGCCGCCGGTGGTGGTGCCCACCTAGGCAGCGTTGCAATTTACAATAGTGGGCCGAGGGCGGTCGGCAAGGCGCGAGGGGCCAGGCGTAATGGAATCGGGCCCGGCAGACGCCCATGGTTTGCCCTACACGGCCCATTTTCAAAACAGCCACAACAAGTTGAGCCAATAAGTCGACCCAGGCGAGTCGTTCCTTTGGGGCCGCGCCCCTTTCCGCCTCTATTTCGTTGCAAATTACAATAGCTCGTTTCGGCAAAATCTCCCTAGAATGTACAATGGAGCACGTCCGCCAAGGTTGAACCAGGCACGGCGCGTGGACATTCAACTTGGCTTGGGTAAGGGTTTTTGGAATAGCCTTCATTAGTTGAGCATCGCGGCCCGACTGAGGACGGTCTGCTTCCCAATGCCCCAGATGGGGTGCCATGTCATTTATTAACAACTCAAGGTGTCGTTGCATTTTACAACGATAGTGACGCCAATCTTGTTACTTTTTTCTTTAAGTCTTGCTCTCACCTGTGCTAATAAAGCTTGAGCGAATAGCCCACGCCTGCGGGAGTGAGCCTGCTTCTCCTCCGGCGGTGGTGCAAAATAACGTTTTAACAACCATTTTCAAACCCCGCGCCCTTTCGCTTTAGCGGTTTGGAGGGGAGGACGCTACCTCATGTCGCACGATCATGATTCCCATGGCGGCTCTGAAGGCAGCATGAAGGGCCGCATTTTGTGGCTCAGCGTTGGCGTAGCCATCTTTCTCCTGGTCGGATTCGCGTTGCCCACCCCGGACAGCGTGGTCAATATCGTGGAGAAATACGGCTTCGCCCAAAAAATGATTTCCTGGCACATCGCCCATAACATCCAAGATGCGGCCCACAAGACCATGGTGGTGCTGGGCATCATTCCCATGGCGGTCATCTTCTTTGCCACCGAGGCCATCCCCATCGGCCTCACCGGCATATTGATGCCCGTGCTGGCCTACTTCCTACACCTGTTGCCCATGAAGTCCATCGGCAAGTCCTTTGCCGGCGACGCCCCCATGTTCCTCTTGGGCGTTTTGGCCATGGGCGTGGCGGTGGTGGACGTGGGGTTGCACAAGCGACTGGCCGCCTGGCTCCTGGGATGGACCAAGGGCTTCTACCTGCCCATCTTCGTGCTGTGCATCTCCATGGCCGTGGTGGGCAGCTTCATCTCCGCCCACGCCATGTGCGCCTTCATGACCCCGGTGATGATGGCGGTGTACTACGGCTCGGTGGCGGCCAACAGCAAGGGAGGACGGGTTACCCACGAACCGGCCCTGGCCAAGTTTTTACTGTTCGCCCTGTGTTTCGCCCTCAACGTGGGCGGCGTGGGCAGCCCGGCGGCTGGCGGCCGAAACGTGATCATGATGGGCTTCTGGTCCGAGTACAAGGTGCCCATGGACTTCTTCACCTGGATGACCTACGGCCTTCCCATCGTGCCGCTGCTGGGCTTCCTGGTGGCCGTGTACATGATCTTCGTCTTCGGGCGCCAGATCAAGACCAAGGACCTGACCCCCGGCCTGGCGGCCATCAAGGAAGAGACCCGCAAGATGGGCAAGATGAGCTACGCCGAGTATGTCACCTTCGGCATGCTCCTGCTCATTCTGGCTCTGTGGATTTTCGGCGGCGAGGAAATGGGCCTGGGCGGCCCGGCCCTGCTGGCCCTTCTTATCCCGGTCATCTTCCGCACCACCGAGTGGCGCAAGATCCTGGCCGGCATCTCCTGGGACGCCTGGTTCATGTACTGCGGCGCTCTCACCCTGGGCGCTCTGCTCAAGGAGTCCGGCGCGGCCATGTGGCTGGCCCAGACCTTCCTGGAGGCGCTCAGCTCGGTGGGCATGTCCAAGGGCTTCGGCCTGTGGGTGGGCATGAGCGGCCTGTCCGGCCTCATGACCAACTTCATGTCCGACGCTGGAACCACCGCCCTGTTGGGCCCCATCGCCATCCCCATGGGTCTGATGACCCAGGTGCACGGCGAGCCCTGGGCCGTGGGCCTGGCCGTGGCCTTCGCCACCAGCTTCGCCCACTTCCTGATCGTGGGCACCCCCAACAACGCCATCGTCTACGGCCTGGGCGTGTACCCCGACACCGGCGAGCGGGTCATCCACCCGGTGGATTTCTTGAAGTACGGCTTCGTGCTTTGGGTCATCTGCATGCTGGTGGTGTGGGTCGTGGGCTTCATGTTCATCTACAACATAGTGGGCTTCCCGGACGGCATCCTGGAGACCGCCACCAAGGCCATGCAGGCCGGGAGCGTGGCTAAATAACAGGGTTGCCTGGGAGCCCGGCGGATGCGACCCTAGTAATTAGATAAACGCTTGCCGGTGGGGCTCTGCCCCAGCGCCCCACCGGTGAAGCTCTGCGAAGAAGAGGGCTGTTATGAAGACCAAAAGCGTCAAGGATATCATGGTGCCGCTGGCCGAATACGCCACCACCCATCAAGAAGCCACCTTGTTCGAGGCGGTGCAGGCCCTGGAAAAATCATGGGGCCAATCGCGCGCGTCCAAATTCAAGCATCGGGCGGTGCTGGTCTTGGATCAAAAAGGCTACGTAGTCGGCAAGGTGTCCCATTGGGACCTTCTGCAAGCCCTGGAGCCCAAGTACCGCAAGATCGCCGACTTCGACCGGCTTACCCACTTCGGCCTCAACCCCGCTTTCATGCGCTCCATGGTGGACAAGGAGGAGCTCTGGGACGATCCCTGGAACCTGCTTTGCGCCCGGGCCTCCAACATCCTGGTGAAAAACGCCATGCGCCCCTTGTCCGAGGACGATTTCGTGGACGAGGAAGCGACCCTGGCTCACGCCACCCACTTGCTGGTCATGGGCCGCAAGCTTTCGGTGCTGGTGCGCCGGGGCGACAAGGTGGTGGGAGTGCTGAGGATCGTGGACGTGTGCGACAACGTCTGCGAAATGATCAAGACCTGCACGCTCTAAGAGCGCTCACGCCTAAATGACAAGGGAGGGCTTCGGCCCTCCCTTTCTTGTTGGGTTTGCCCCGCTCTAGAAGATGGCTTCGGCGAAGCCCTCGGCCTCGAAGGGTTTGAGGTCTTCCATGCCCTCGCCCAGGCCCACGAAGCAGATGGGCAGCTTCATCTCGCCGGAGATGGCCACCACCACCCCGCCCTTGGCCGTACCGTCCAGTTTGGTCAGGACCAGTCCGGTGAGAGGCACCACCTGGTTGAACAGCTTGGCCTGTTGCAGGGCGTTTTGCCCGGTGGTGGCGTCCAGGACCAGGATCACCTCATGGGGCGCGCCGGGCAGCTTTTTGCCCAGCACCCGGTGGATCTTCTTTAGCTCCTCCATGAGGTTGACCTTGGTGTGCAGGCGCCCGGCGGTGTCGATGAGCACCAGGTCGCGGCCCCGGTTTAGGGCGGCCTCCACCGCGTCGAAGGCCACGGCCGAGGGATCGGCCCCCTCCTGGCCGCCCACGATGTCGCAGCCCACCCGCTCGGACCAGATGGTGAGTTGCTCGTTGGCCGCCGCCCGGAAGGTGTCGCCCGCGGCCAGGAGCACCGAGCGGCCCTGGCTCTTGAAGAAATGGGCCAGCTTGCCGATGCTGGTGGTCTTGCCCACTCCGTTGACCCCCACCACCATGATGACGTGGGGGTGGTTGTCGCGCTCCGGCGCGGGAGGGACCTCATGCAGCACCCCGGCGATGCCCTTGCGCAGTGCCTGTTTGAGGGCCTCGGCGTCGTCCAGTTCCTTGCGGGCCACCTTGCCCCGTAGCTGCTCGATGAGCTTCAGGCTGGTGTGCACCCCCAGGTCGGCGGTGACCAGCACCTCCTCCAGATCGTCCAGCACCTCGTCGTCGATCTTCTTGCCCAGGGTGATGCGGTCTATGGAGCCGCCGATCTTGTCCTTGGTCTTTTTGAGCCGCCGCCCCAGGCGTCCCCACAGGCCCAGCTTGGGCTCTTCTTCGACGGAAGGTTCCGGCTCGGGCTCGACTTCCGGTTCCGCTTCGGCTTCAGGCTCAGGTCGAGCTTCGGCCTCTTCTTCGGCTTGGGGCGCTGGAGGCGCTACCTCTTCTTGAGGAGGCCGCTTAGGCTTGACCGGTTCAGGCGCGATGGTCTGCTGCACAGCCTCGGCCACGGTGGGTTCGCCGGGTTGCGGAGCTTGCTCGCCCTGGGGAGCGTCTTCCAGTTCGGAAGCGGCCTGCTCTTGGGCCTCCGTCTGGCCGTTCTGCTCCTGCTGCGCCTTTTTCTTTTTAAAGCGGTCAAAAAAAGACATGGCATCCGATCAAGGTGGAGTTGAAAAGCTTCGGGCGGACCCTTGAGCCCGCCCGGCAAATCTAATAAGCCCCGCCCCCTACGTCAAGGGCGTAACTGTTTGTTTATAATCGCCCCTAATCGTCGCGCTAGGCTGCCAGCGATTCGCCCTGCTCCAGAGACACCCTGAGCAGCTTGCTCACGCCCTTGTGCTCCATGGTCACGCCGTAGAGGGTGTTGACCAGCTCCATGCTGGAGCGGCTGTGGGTGATCATCAGGATCTGGGAGCGCCGGGAGAGCTGCTGCAGCAGGTCCAGGAAACGGCCGTTGTTGGCCTCGTCCAGGGGCGCGTCCACCTCGTCCAGGATGCAGAACGGCGCGGGCCGGATGAGGAACAGGGCGAACAGCACCGCCACCGCGCTCATGGCCTTTTCCCCGCCGCTGAGGCCGTCGAGGTTTTTGAGCTTCTTGCCGGGCAGCTCCACCATCAGGTGCAGGCCCGCGTCCAGGGGGTCGGTGCCCTCTTCCAGGGTGAGCTGGGCCTTGCCGCCGCCGAAGAGCACCTTGAACACTCCGTCCAGGCGCTGGTTGACCAGTTCCAGGGTCTCCAGGAAGCGCCCCCGGGTGGTGCGGTTGATCTTGCGGATGGCAGAGCGCAGGTCCTCCAGGGAGGCCTCCAGGTCGGCCTTTTGGGTGGTGAGGAACTCGTGGCGCTCGGACAGGGCCGCGTGCTCGCTGATGGCCTCCAGGTTCACCGGACCCAGGCGGTTTAGGCGGGTGCGCAGCTTGTCCAGCTTACGCTTGCTGCTCTCCAGGTCAAAGGCCCCCTCAGGCAGGTGCTCCTTGTAGTGGGCGGCCAGCTCCAGGCGGCAGCGCTCCATGGTCTGCTCGGCCACCTGCTCCCGCTTGAGCTCCAGCTCGCGCAGCTTCCAGGCCAGTTCCTGCCCCGCGCTTTCGGCCTGCTTGAGCTCGGCCCGCGCCCGTTTCAGCTCGCCTTCCAACTGGGCGGTGCGCCCCTGGGCGTGCCCCAAAACCTCCTGGGCCATCTTGAGGCTGGATTCCTGGCGGTCAAGCTCGGTGTAGAGCCCGCCCAGGCCTTCCTGCTCCTTGCCCCGGCGCTCCTCGCAGATCTTGAGTTGGTCCTGGGTTTGCTCCAGTTCCCTGCCCAGGGCCAACACCCTGGCGCTGGCCCGGTCCATTTCCTGTTGCAGGCGCTGAGCCTCGCGCTGGGCCTGCTGGGTCTGGCTGCCCAGGCTGGCGGCGGCCAGCTTGGCCTCGCCTTCCAGATGGCGGGCCTCCTCCAGAGCCTGGCGGGCCTCCTGGAGCATGGCCCGGGACTGCCCCAACTCCTCTTCCAGCTCCTGGTCGCGACCCTGCAACTCTCCGCCCTCCTGGGCCAGGGTGGTCATCTCCTGGCGCAGGTGGGCGAACTCGCTCTCGGTCTCCTCGTTCTCGAAGTCCAGGGCCTGCAAGCGGCGCTGGGCTCCCTGGTTCTCCTGCTCGGCCCGGGCCAGGTCGCGCTCCCGCTGGGTAAGCTCCTGCTGGCGGAACTGCTGCTCCTCGCTAAGGGAGTCGCGCTCCTGCTCGGCCTCGGCCATGGCCGCCTCGGCGGCGCGGCGCTTATGGGCGGCGGCCTGCTCGGTTTGCTCGGCCTTGGCCAACTCCTCGCGCTTGGTTTGCAGCTCGTTGCGCCGGGCCAGGATGGATTCGCCTCCGTCCTTGCCCGCGCCCACGGTGCCCAGGCCGGGCTTGTCCAGGCGCTGCCCGCCGGGGCTCACCACCACTTGTCCTGGAGCCAGAGTGCGGCCCGCTCGCCAGGCGGCCTCCAGGTCCGGGCACCAGCCCGCCCCGGCCAGGAGATGGGTCAGGGCTTCGTAACCAGCCTCCGGGCGCACCACCCCGGAAAGGGCTTGCGCCCCCGAGGGAGTCTGCTGCCCCTGGGAGGCCAGATCGTCCAGGGCCACCACCCGAAGGCGTCCCAGGCCCTTTTCGCCGCTCCAGGCGGCCAGGTTCAGGGCGTCTTGGCCGCTCTGCACGATCACCGCTTGCAGGTCCGGCCCCAAGACGCTCTCAACCAAATCCTCGCGGCCAGGCTCCACGTTGAGCCTATCGGCCACCATGCCCTTGAGGGGCACGGGCAGCTCACCGGCCTGGTCCGCCTTGAGCAGCTTGCGCACCCCGGCCCCGGCCCACTGGTGGGAGTCCAGACTCAGCGCCAAGGCGCTCACCGAGGCGTCCATCTGGTGGCGGCGGCGGGTGGCCTCGGTCTCTTCCCGGCGCAGGGCGCTGAGCTCCTCGCCCAACTCCTTGAGGCGGGCCTGAGCCTGGGCCAGACCCTGGGCGGTTTCCTCCTGGGCCATGCGCAGGCTTTCAACCTCCCCGCGCACCTGCTCCAGGTTTTGCCCGGCCACAGCCTCCTGCTCCATCATCTGGCGGCGCTGCTCGTCCTGCTGCTGGCGGCGGCGCTCCAGCTCTTGGCGGCGGCGCTCCAGGTCGCCCTGACGGTTCTTGATCTGGCTCAGACGGCTCATGGCGTCCACCAGCTCGCCCTTGGCCAGGTCCACCGCCTCCTCGGCGGCGTTCAGGGAATTCTGGCAGCGGGCAACCTCCTGGGAGGCCTCGCCCACGGCCAGGTCGCTCTGGCGGCTGCGGCCCTCGGCCTCGGCCAAGAGACGCCGCGCCCGGTTCAGCTCGTCCTGGTTGGACACCAGGCCGCGCTTCAACTCCACCCGCTCCTCTTCCAGGCGGGCGGCCTGGCGCTTGAGGTTCTCGGCTTCCCGCCCCAGGAGGATCAGCTCATTCTCCGCCTTTTGGATGGCCCCCTGGGCCTCTAGGCGGCGGGCTCCGGAGTCGCGAATCTCCTCCTCGGCCTCCATCAGCTCCAGGCGGGCGGTCTCCAGGTCGGTTTCCAGACCAGCCAAGCGCTGGTTAGCCAACTCCAGGCTGGTGCCCGCCGCGTCGGCCTCGGCCCGCACCTGGGAAATTTCCTGGTTGTACTGGCGGTATTCAAAACTGGAGGCGTTCAGGTCAAGCTCGCGGATCTGCTCGCGAAGGGTCTTGTGGGCCTGGGCCTTTTTGGCCTGGCGTTTGAGGCGCTCCATCTGGGTGGAGACCTCCAGGAGGATGTCGTCAAGGCGCGAGAGGTTATCCTTGGTGCCCTCCATCTTGCGCAGGCTGATCTTCTTTTGGTTCTTGAAGCGGGTGATGCCCGCCGCTTCCTCCACCCACAGGCGGCGCTCGATGGGCTTGGCATCAATAAAAGCGGCCACCCTGCCCTGCTCGATGATGGCGTAGGCCCGGTTGCCCAGGCCGGTGTCCATGAGCACCTGCTGGATGTCCTTGAGGCGGCAGGGCATCTTGTTGATGCGGTACTCGCTGTCGCCGTTGCGGTACAGGCGGCGGGTGACCATGATTTCGCTGAGCCCGGCGTAGGGCTCGGCGGTGATGCTGCCGTCGTTTTCAAAGACCACGTTGACTTCGGCCAGTCCCGCGGGCTTGCGTCCGCCGGAACCGTTGAAGATAACGTCTTCCATGCTTTGGCCGCGAAGCTGCCGGGCGGATTGCTCTCCCAGAGCCCAGCGGACCGCATCCACCACATTGGACTTGCCGCATCCGTTGGGACCCACCACCGCGCACAGACCTTCGGGAAAGTCCATAATGGTGCGATCGGCAAAGGATTTGAAGCCTATGATGTCCAGACGGCGGACCTTCATGGTCACCCCACGCTAGTGTTCACTCGAAATTATCAAAAACAAGGCCCAGAGTCAACCCACAACACAATATTGAGTGGGTTGTCTCTTTAGCTACAACAAGATGTAGGGGTAAGAGATTTTTCGAAAATCAGCCTGGGTGCACTAAAAGGCGGGAATCATTTTTTAACCAGGTCCCCGTGAGCCACCAATATGCCCGCCGCGGCCGCGGCCAGGGGGCCGCGCAGCTCGCCCCGGGGCAGCCACACCTGCTGGGGGTTTTTGACCTGAACCTGGGCCAATTCGCCGTTGTCGCCCAGGAACCTGTACTCCGGCGGCTGGCCGCCGCCCACCTCTTCCACGGACATCAGGCCCTTGCCTTTGATGCGGATGGTCATGTCGGCCGCGTCGCTCAAGGCCCCTGCGGCGTTGGGGTCCTTGCCCGCGTCGCGCCACTTGGAAGGCAGGGAGTATACCGACATGCGCCAGGTCTTGCCGCCCTTGGCCGGGGTCATGACGCAGCCCAACACAATGCTGCGGCTGGGGTCCAGGGTGAAGCCGTGGCCCCACAGGGTGCCGATGTTCAGATCCATGCCGCCGTAGTCGCCGCCCAGGGCGCAACGGCAATACCAGTCACCCTGGGGGCCGCTGACCACGAAATCGGCCGCCTGGCGCATTACCAGGCCCCGCATGCCCACAAAGGCCCATTCCTGTTGCACCGGCTTTTCCGCCTGGATGCCGTGGACCCTGTAGCCGCCGAAGACCATGTCTCCCTGCCAGCCCGGACCTGCCGGGCGGCTAACCACCAAGGGAGCGCCCAGGTCGGCGGAAGGAGGCGGAGGCGCGGAGGGAGAGCCGCCGCAGGCGG
>Ga0180016_100167_pt1 | contig 22271 bp, 23 predicted proteins | sample KR46_M_MetaG_FD_129673 | JGI IMG/M metagenome (GOLD analysis project Ga0180016, IMG submission 129673) | Groundwater microbial communities from the Olkiluoto Island deep subsurface site, Finland - KR46_M_MetaG | ecosystem: Environmental > Aquatic > Deep subsurface > Groundwater | place: Finland... | reverse complement strand
TTCGGCACACACCCAGCTTTCTAGCGATCTGGGATACGTTGAGTCCGATTTCCCTTAGGTTCTGAATCTCGAGATACATTCTCCACCTTTCACTGCTGGTCATATTCCCCTCCTCGGCGATGGAACTGGATAATTTCCAGTTCCATGATAGCCGAAAAGAAAGGGTGTGGGATTTGACCATACCGTCCAAGCCTGGCGCCCTTCCGCGTTATGCTCGCAGATACGCCTCTGCCTCACGGCTTCGGCTTACCCTTTCGGGATGGGCTACATTGTCCTGTCAGCTTCCCACCAGATTATTACTAATCTATCCGGTGACAGTAGGCTACTGATGAGGAGACATCGGGTCTTATCCTGGATATCCAGTTAAAACAGTTAATTACACGACTTCACGTCGCACATTAGGGCTGTCTCTGGTAGTCGAATATTCAAGCTTCTGTTCCATCTACATTCTCAAAAACCATCCCGCCGATTCCCCGTCTATATGTGTAGAGGCCTCAATAAACGAGGCGTGAATTGCTTAAGGTTATCGGAACAGGTTAGACTCGGGATCACAAAAACTAAATAATCATTATAAGGAGGATGAAGGATGGACTATCGTGCACTGAGGCACAGGACAATGGGGTTGGTTATCACGGTTTTTATGACTTGTTTGCTTGGGATCGGAGTGATGGGTGCTTTCGCGGTAACGCCGGCCAACGATGTGGTCGCCGTAACCACCAACCCCTCAATCAACAGCCGAGTAATAAGCGTAACATTGGATGGAATCCCGATTACCGTGGGCGATGCGAATCCGGTACTAAAGGACGGCCGAGTGCTGGTACCCTTCCGGGCCGTCGGGGAAGTCGTCGGGGCGCAGGTGACGTGGACTCCTGAGACACAGACGGTTTCGGGGACTCGTGACGGTATCACGATGAGCCTTAAGATCGAATCCAACACGGCATTTATCGGCAGCCGTGAGGTCAAGCTCGATGTTCCGGCCCAGGTGATAAACGGCCGGACGTTCGTACCGCTCCGTTTTGCGGCTGAAGCGGTCGGCGCCTATGTCCAGTGGGATGCGGCGGCTTGGACCGTCATCATCAAATCGAAGTAGATTCGCTCACGATGCGGGTAATTGGGTTACTCGCTAGTATTCTGGTTGAGGAAGTACTCCACGATGTCTTCCACGGACACCAATCCGATGACTTTGGACCCGTCTACTACGGGGAGAGCCAAGATGTCGTGTCTGCGGAGCCTCTTGGCGACCGTTACGATATCCTCATCCTCAGTGGCCGTGATCACCTTGCAGGTCATGGCCCGGTTCAGCGGGTAGGACGGGTAGCGGCCCCGCTCGGTGAGAAACCGGTAGAGGTCTTGCTTCACCACGATACCGATCAGGTTGTTCTCGTTGTCAACAACCGGGGCACCGTTGATCCTTTGCTCATTCATAGTGTGGAGAGCCTGTTCTATATCAACTTCCCCGTTGAGAACAATAAAACGACGGTGCATGATTTGCTTGATCTCCAATAGTGCACGCCTCTCTTTCAGCCAGTCAAAATGCTTTTTCGGATTCCCAGATGTACTCCGATCCGACGGACACCAGCATATATTGCCTTCCACACTGCATTTTAACATTTTTCGATGTCAAGGAAGGAATCCTTACAGTACCCGAAGGGCCAGGACCCTTCCCTGCCGTCCTTTTGATTGCTGGCTCCGGAGAAATAGACAGGGACGGAATTGTCAAAAAGGTGAAACTGTTACCAACACCTATAAAAAACCGGCAGAGCTGATAACCGGTTTAGGTTTCATTACCCTCCGGGTAGACAAAAGAGGCGTAGGGGGCAGCGGCGGCAGTTATCTGGAGACGGGCATGTGGGATTTAGTAAAAAATTTTGAAAGCAATATCGCATTCCTCGAAAACCATCCTCAGGTAGACCCGAATAAGCCAACTTCGGTTCGCTTGCGCTATGTTCCAAGTTCCTCTTCAGCTTCCTTCAGACCTCACCGTTACCAGTGACGCCCTTGCTTACGGGTTGTCTTCCCGCTGGTTAGGCGACAGGGTATCTTTCAACCCATCGGCGCGGCAGACATGCCGGGCGCACAACCGAAGCACGTCCAGATTTCGAACGTGCTCGCTTCCGGCCAGGGTAACCGGGTTAGGTCCAGATTCTTCAGTTCCTCAAGAACATCCGTTTCATTCTCGCATCTCTTTGGACTCCGCCTTCAATCGCGCCAGGTACGCCGCCGCCTCCGCACTCATGAATTCCTCGTGGGTGTAGTGGTCCTTTTCCGCTTTTCTGGCCACCTTCAGTGTCTGGTCGGGGGAGAACTTCATGTTGGTGGGACAAGGAGTATAAATCTGCACGTACGTGGACCCGAATTCACGGGCCAGGAGGATCGCGTTCCTGACCGCCCGCCCGACCCTGTGCGGACTGGCCACCGTCACCCGCGCGCCATACACGCAACCCGAAACTTTGGCCAGTTCGAAAACCGGTATTTTGGGGAAACGCTTGCCCTGGGGCGCCATGTTCAGTACCTTCCCCTGCCTGCTCATGCCGCTTTCCTGGCCCCCGGTATTGGCGTAGACCTCGTTGTCCAGCATAATGGTGGTGATCTTCTCCCGCCGGAACCAGGAATGAAGGGTTAGGTCAAGGCCGATGTCGGCAATGCCCCCGTCGCCGGCCACTACCACCACATCCTTGTGTATGTGGGGAAAGCGGATCTGCAGCATCCTTTTTAGGCCGGAGGCCACAGCGTTCTGGTTGCCAAAGGCGGTGTTGGAGTAGTTCAGGGCCGCCTGGACCAAGGCGAAAAATGAGCAGCCGGGCGTCCCGACGATAAGCGTGTCCGCAGGGGACGGCAGGGCGGCGGCCAGGAGCCGAATCGCTAGAGCCACCCCGCAACCGGCACAATGCGGGTGCTCATCCACGATCTCTTTGAAAGTGTCCAGATCCCGCACGGAACGGCGCTCGTTATAGGGACCGTGCGCCACCAGGTCCTTGTATTCCTGGGGCAGGAGTTCCGCAAATTCCGCAACCGGCGTAATGATCTTGGTGGACATTGGTTCCTCCTTGCTAGATCCCAGCCCGTAAATCAGGTCGCTTCGCTCCGGACCAGTCCAAAGCGTTCCTGACCTCGTTAACTATCAACTCCGTCGGCATGGTCATGCCCCCAAACAACCTGGGGCCGCCCACCACCCTCCTATTGTTGTCAATCGCGGCCTTGATCTCCCTGGCCAGCCAACCGCCGATGTTGAACTCGGGCACCACGATCAGTTCGGCGTGGGCCGTGGCGGCCACAATCTCTTCGGTCGGAAAGGGCCTGACGGACTTGATCTTGATCAGCCCCGCTCGAATGCCCTCGGACCTCAAGACCTTGAGCGCTTCCCGGCTCTGCGACACCGCAGTGCCCGAAGCGGCCAAGAAGATCTTAGCGTAAGGATCTTCCACCTCCAGGAGCCCTCCCATGTACCGCCGGATGTGCTTGCGGGCCCGCTCGGCCGCGGCAACAATCTCCTGATGCCAACTGGCATTGGCCGAATAACTGATGAAGTTGCTCTTGTTGAGCAGCGGATCCCTGACGATCCGTATGGGAGGGGTCTCCATGTCGAACGTCGGGACCGGTGCCCGCCGGGGATCGTAGGCGGGCAGCTTGAGATCGTCAGGGGGCAGCGCCACCGCGCTCCGCGTGTGGGTGACGAAGAATCCGTCCACGAAGACGCCCGCCGGCAGATGGACGTCCGGTTGCTCCGCGATGACGAAAGCCCTGAGAATCAGATCGTAGAGGTCCTGGGCATCCTCGGCGTGAAACATCAGCATGCCGGTGTCCAGGAGCATGGCCATTTCGATGTTCTCCGGCTGGATTGAGGGCGGCAGGGAAACGCCCCGGCACATGAAGGCGCAGACTATCGGCTGCCTCGATCCGGCCCAAACCGGAAACATCTCCATCGCCCGCAGGGTTCCGGGGCCGGAGGTGGCGGTAAAAACCCGCCCGCCCCCCAGGGAGGCGCCGTGCACGGCGGCCATGACCGCAAACTCGTTCTCGCCCCGGTAATAATCCTTCAGGTAGCCCTGGGCGAACAAATCCCCGACCAAGTGCATGCTTTCACTCTGCGGGGTGATGGGATAAGCAATGGCCATGTCCGCATTGGCCCGCTTGACCGCTTCCGCCACCGCTTCACTGCCCGTGATGAAAACCTGCCTCCTGGGAACTCCCGAAAACAGGTATTCCGGGTCCACTTCGCGCTGTAGTCCAGCCATTTCCCTTCCATACTCCCCCTCCCGCACTTTACCTGTGAACCAAGGGCCTGCAACCACTCTCGGTGCGCTGATTACCCGGCGTCACCGGCTCCCCGTCCCCGGCCCAGCCGGTAACCGATCGTGCGGGGCCGCATAGGACACCCTGGGCACAGGGAACGGCAAGCCCAGCCGGACGCCGGACCGCCCCTCAGTTGTCGCTGAGCGCCAGCGCCTTCTTGGGGCATATGGTCACGCAGAGGCCGCAGCCCTTGCAGCGGTGCTGGTTCACCGCCACTTGCTTCTCTTCCTGCACGTACAGCAGCACGTTTGGATCCGGGCACGACCAAATGCAACGCTTGCAGCCGTTACACTTCTCCACTTCCACTTTCAAGGTAACGTACACGGCTCGAGCCCCCTCCTATACCCCGAAATGATATTGACTGACGGAGCCGCCGGCCGCCGCCACGACCGCCATGTTTTTCTCGATCAGCTGCGCCAGACGGTCGAACTTGCTCTTCAGCACGTCGTCCAGCACCGCCGTCGTGCCGGACGCCACGAACTTTCCGCCGCCAAACCTTTCCGCGATCGCATCCCTGATCGCTTCCTGGGAGACCAGTTCCTCCACCGCCAGCAACGCCCCCAGTATGGCGATGTTCGTCGACAGCGCCGTCCCCCCCGCCTCCACGGCCACCTGAGTGGCTGGCACGTAATATACTTCGGCATCCAGGCCTCTGAGCCGCGCCAACTCTTCCTCCCGCAAATCCAGCGGCCGGTCCGCGTTGATGATGATCTTCCCGCCCTGCTGTAGGCCGGCGAAAAACGGCATGGTGTAGCACTTGCCCAGAGTGATCACGTGCGGATGGAAGATCAGGATGATGTTCGGAAAGAGCACCTCGCCCCGCTCCCAGATGTCCTCCGCGGCTATCCGCACATAGCTCTCCGTCGGTGCCAGTCTCTTCTCGGCGCCGAAAAAGGGGTTGACCGTGCACTTCAGCCCGCTCTTCACGGCCGCCACGCCCAGTATGTGGGCGGCCGTCACTACTCCCTGCCCGCCCAAGCCCGACATGCGGATGAACGTCTTACTGTTCCTCACGCTGCTTCGCCCCCTCCAGTCCGGCCAGATAGGCCTCGGCCTCCGGCGAGACGTACTCCCGCACCTGAAAAGTCCCTTCCTTCTGGCGCTCCCTGATCTTCTGCAAGACCTCTGCGGAGCGAAACTTGAAGTTGGTGGGGCAGGGACAGAAAATCTGCACGTAGCTGGGCCCGATTTCACGGGCCACCAGGATGGCCCGCCGCACCACCTTTCCCAACCGCCTCGGCAGGTCCGGAGAAATCGTGGCCACGTAAACACAGCCAGCCTCGCGCGCGATTTCCGGCAGGGCCACTTTGGGAAACTTCTTCCCCAGGGGCGCCATGTTCAGCACCGCCCCCTGCGGCGACATCCCGCTCTCCTGTCCTCCCGTGTTGGCATAGACCTCGTTGTCCAGCATGATAGTAGTAATGAGCTCGCGCCGAAACCACGACTGCATGACCATGTCCAGACCGATGTCCACGGTCGCCCCGTCGCCCGCAATCACCAACACGTCCTTCACCTTGTCCGGAAACCTGAGCCGGAGCGCCCGCTTGAGACCCGTAGCCACCGCGTTCTGGTTGCCGAACAGGGAATGGATGTTGTGAACCGCCACCTGCGAGAAGGCCAGCGAACTGCAGCCGGTTGACCCCACGATGACGGTGTCCTCGGGATTGGGTAATGAGGCCAGGATTAGGCGCAGGGCCAAGGACTCGGCGCAGCCAGCGCACAGCGGGTGCTCCTCAATCAACTCCTTGAACGTCCCAAGGTCCGAGACTCCCACCTCTCTCCCGTAGGGACCCGTGGTCACCAGTTCCTTGTACTCGGCTGGCATCACGTCCTCGAACCCGGGCGAGATCCTGAACAATCCCTTGATCACGCGTAACACCTCCTGATCTGGGCCAGAATAAGCTCGGGCGGCATGGTCATTCCGCCAAACACCCGGGGGCCGTCGATCACCTTCGTGGTGTCCTCCACCACCGACTTGATCTCCCTGCTCAGCCAACCCACCCGGTTGAACTCGGGCACGATCAGCGCCCGGGCCTGCCGAGCCAGCACCCTGACTTCCTCCCGCGGAAAGGGACGCAGGCTCTTCAGCTTTACCAGCCCGACCTCCAGGCCCTCCCGGCGGGCCGCGGCTACGGCTTCTCGGCTCTGGGACACCGCAGTTCCGGCGGCCATCACCAGCACTGGCGCCTCTGCGTGCTCCGTATCCAGCAGGTCACCCAGGTAACGGCGCACATGTTTTCGCGCCCGCTCCTGCGCCGCCAGGATCTCCTGCTGCCAGGAGGCGTGCGCGGCGTAACTGATGAAGTTGCTCTTCATCACGAAGGGATCGCGCATCTGCCGAACCGGGACGTTTTCCATGTCCATCACCGGAACCGGCGCGTAATAAGGGTTGTAGGGCGGCAGTTTCAGGTCGGCCGGCGCCACCGCCACCTGCTCGCGCGTATGCGTGACGAAGAACCCGTCGGCGAAGACCCCTACCGGGATATGCACATCGGTCTGCTCCGCGACCACAAAGGCCTTTAAGACCATGTCGTAAAGGTCCTGTGCGTTCTCGGCGTGAAACATCAGTATGCCCGTGTCCAGCATGAAAGCCATCTCCAGGGTATCCGGCTGAATGCTCAGGGGGGCGTTCACCGCCCGCGTCAAGAAGGCGCAGACGATGGGCAACCGCGCTCCCGCCCAGGTGGGGAACATCTCGAAGGCCCGCAGAGTTCCGGGACCCCCCGTGGCCGTGAACACCCGCACGCCCCCCATGGCGGCGCCGGCAACCGCCGCCATCACCGCAAACTCGCTTTCCCCCCGGAAATACTCCTTCAGGTACCCTTTCGCGTAAAGGTCTCCCACCAGGTGCATGGACTCAGACTGCGGCGTGATCGGATAGGAAATGGCCATATCGATGTTCGCCCGCCTAACCGCTTCCGCCACCGCTTCACTGCCCGTCATGAACTGCCGCTCCCGCTCCGCTTCGAAAAAAAGGTATTCCGGTGCCACAACTTGCTGTGTAGTCACGCCTTTACCACCTCCTGCCCGTTTCTGATTCGGACGCCTAGCCCCCGGCACCCGACCCCTCGACCCGTAGGAGTCTCGCCGTCGCGAGCGCCCTCGCCACCTCCGTCAACCGCTCCAGCTTCGCCACATCGACATCCCGCAGCGTGATCATGGCGTCCTCGTGCCCCATCTCGCCGCACAGGGCGATGGTATAACAATCGGTGCCCCCCCTGATGATCTTCAGCGCCACGTTGGCGTAGTGGCAGTGCACCCCCACGAAAACCCCCACGTCGATCCGGTTGTGCCAGATTGTCAGATTGGGGTGGTTCGGGTTGATCTCCACCGCCGGGTTGATCATCGGATACTTGGGCCGATAATCCGGCATGGGGATGGCGCGCGCCCCCACCGCCTCCATCAGCCCCAACACCGCTCTGGCCTTCTCTGCCGCCCCTTCCTTCCACGCCCACAGGATCGTCGGCCCCGGGAAAAACACCGGGTTTCGCGCCGCCAGTAGCCTCTCCGCGATCCTCAGCATGGCTTCTTCCTCCGGCACTACCCTGCCTTCCACCAGGGCCTCACCGCGCTGCGGCAGTTCAACCCCCATGGACGCCGCCGCGGGCGGCAGGTAGCCCTCCGGCCCGGGCAGCACCCGGTACTCACTCGCTGCCATAGCCATCCCTCCAGCATTTCTTAGTCCAACCGCCCGCCGAAACGGCGGCTCCTCTCCCGTTCTTTCCGCCTCAAGAGAAGTGCCGGTCCCTGATCACCTGTACGTCTGCCACGTGTACCACCAGCATGATCCCCCGGTCCATCATCTGCTGCAACCCCTGCAAAATACGGTCTGTCACTCCGGGACTGGTAATGGTGGCGACCTCCACGTTGCCCGAGAGATCGCCGACCCCGCCACGGCTCTTCTTCATTCCGTGCCGCCCCTTCCCGCAGATGCCCTCGTAAATCGTGAACCCGCTGGCCCCCGAATCCCCGATGAGCTCGACCACCGCATCCTTATAAGAGCCTTCAACGATGACGCTGACCCGCTTCTTAGTGAATAACTGCATCCGATCACCCCCTTGTACGAAAGGCTCCGTCGTCCGCGCAGGGTCCGGTGGAGCAACCCGTCCTCGAAAATCATCTGACTATCCCCACCAGGTAATCGGCCAAGTAGTAGTACAAGGGAATTCCCACCAGGAGGTTGAATGGCAACGTCACCCCCACCGAAATGCCCAAGTACAGGGCCGGATTGGCCTTTGGTAGAGCCATCCGCATGGCCGCCGGGGCCACGATGTAGGAGCAGCTGGCGGCCAACAGCCCCAACAACATGGTCCCCCCCACACTTAGACCGCTCACGACCCCGACCGTCAGGCCCCCCAAGGCGTTCAAGGGCGGCATCACGATGCCGAAGAGCACGAGGAACCATCCCGCTTTCCACAGGTCGGCCAGCCTTCCGCCCGCGATGATGCCCATTTCCAGCATGAAGAGGCTCAAAACACCCAGGAAAAGATCCCGGTAGAAGAACTCCACGCTGGCCATTCCTTGCGGCCCGGCTACGTAGCCCACCACCAGCCCGCCCAACAACAGGACGACGCTCTTGCTCAAAACCACCCTCTTGGCCGTCTGACCGAGGGTGACCCTCGCCTGGGCCAAGTCGTTCCGATTCTTCTCTTTAATCCACGAAACCAGCATCAGGGCCGAAATGACGCCCGGCAACTCCATAACGGCGGGCAGACCGTAGATGAAGCCCTCGTAGCTCACGGCCAGGGTGCCCAGGAACGCCGTGCCCGCCACGAAGGTGACCACGCTGATCGATCCGTAATGGCCGGCGATGGCGGCCGCATCGTCAATTCTCAGTTTGCCGATCCGCCAGAGGATAAAAAAGGAATACACCGGAATGAGGGCTCCCACCAAAACGGCGCCCAGGACCGTAAAAGCCACGTCCACCGTCAGACCGTTCTCGGCGATCGCCACCCCGCCCTTGAACCCGATCGCGATCAACAGGTAGATGGTGATGAAATCGCTGGCGGAACTAGGAAACTCAACCTTCGCTCTCGTCAGAGCGATAAGTAGACCCAGGCCAAAAAATAAGATGACCGGTGACAACAGGTTAACCAGGGCCACCTCGAATACGCTCGCCACGTTTAGTCCACACTCCTTGGTTCATTGTGCCCATCCGGCCTAATTCCTGGAAACCCAGGCCGCCACGCCCAACGAACTCGGCGGGGGGTCCTTTGGGTTCACCTGAGGGATCATCTCCCGTTACGGGTTCGCCCACAACCTCCGAGCGGCAGAGAACAAACAGCCCCCCGGACTGGCCGGGGCTCCACCGGGTCCGTGGAGCGGAGGGCTGTAGCGCCTGCGCTACAGGCTAGACAATACACCTTCACCCCGGCAATCAACGCTTGGGGCCCCATCAGCACCTGTGAGCGCAACCCGGAAGAACCGCCGACACAGGGTTCCTTGAAGATTACAGCCATTATCGTAAACCTTTGAGGGCCGACAGTCAATCAAAATCTCAAAAATCGAACATTTCTCCGAGAAAAGATTTACGTTTGCGCTTTCTGTCGTAACCACCCTGTTCCCCCGGCCGTTGCGTGCGGTGCTCCTCTGGCGAATCTCGAAGCGCTGAACTCTCAATGATCTTGTCAAGCTCACCCCTGTCCAGCCAGACGCCACGACATTGCGGGCAATAATCAATCTCCACTCTGTTCCGCTCGGTCATAGTCAGGTTAATATTGCATACGGGACATTTCATGTGTACTTAACCTCCATGCAAGAATTGAGTTACCTCGAAAAACTCCGACGACGACACTACGGATTGCAGTACGGGCAGTCCCCCGCCGAAGCCGCCCTCCGGCCATCGTAGCGCGCCCGGTTGACACGGTGCGCGCAGCGGGGACAGGCCGCCACCAACTCACTCACAAGCCCGGTGGGGTGCCCGCGTTCCTCGCAGGGCAGACCCTTGATCACATCAACCACTCCCCAGCCCGGGGTTCCACAGAGGGGGCAGACTCTGAGTAGCCGGGACCCGAGTCGAAAAGCGAGCCGGCGGATGATCGCCAGCCGCGACGGGTTCATGTGGGCACGCATGTCCGTCCCCCCCCATGCAAGACCGTCGGGCGAGGCGGAGGCGCAGTCCCGCAATGCAGCCTGCAGGGCTTCGACCGTCCGGAGGCCTTTGTACAGCGGCCCGCTTTCCGGCCCGGCGCTCGGCCGCACCACCACGGCGTGGGACGGAAAACCGGCCCGGTCAAGGAAGTCGGAGAGTTCTGCGAGAGAGGCGGCGGTGGTGTTATCATAGTTTGTGCGGTTAGTCACCGATTGCTCCGCCACCTGCGTCTGGAGCCGGTCATCCACGAAGACCAACAGTTCGTGGTGTAAGGGGATGAAAGGAGCGCGGGGATCGGGACCAAAGCTCCCCTCGCTGGCCAGGCCAAGGGACAGGCCGGTAGCGTCCATCCCCATGCGTGTCTTTCGGATCGCAATATCCAGCGGGGAGCCCACCCGTTCGACTTCGCCGGTAAAAGTGCCAAGGATATCGGTATCCAGTCCCGCCGGCACCTGGACCGCAAGCCCCAGTATCGCCCTCAAGGGAGGCCCGACGACCACCTCCTTTCCGTGCTTGGTGCTCAGCACAGCGGCGCACCCATTATAGCGACTCGGCGTCCGCGGCGTCCGGCCAGTCTTACGGAAACGGAACTTCGCGCCGCCGAGCCTGCCTGCGCATCCCCCGGTTCGCCCCGCAAGTGCCGGCGCGGGGCCGGGAACCGCGCTGCCGTGGTTCGCGGTCAACTCCGCCCGGTCTGTCGGGGCGAAGGCTGTGGCGTCGGGGCGAAGAAGCGCCACGATCTCCTCCGCATCCTGCAAGGCGCGGTCGGTGTCAGTACCAACGATCAGGACGTGCCCCATCTTTCGGCCCACCGTTGCTTCTCCTTTGCCGTAAAGGTGCAGGCGGGCGTTTCCGCGCGACAACACCGTTTCCCAACGCGGGGTGCCCTCAAGCCAAAGATCTCCAAGCAGATTCACCATCACCGCGGGTGACAGCAGCGCAGGATCGCCCAACGGCAGGCCGCAGACGGCCCGCAGGTGTTGCTCGAACTGAGAGGTCACACAGGTGCCGAAAGTGTAGTGTCCGCTGTTGTGCGTCCGGGGAGCAATCTCATTGATCAGCACGCTTTCGCCGCCCAAGACGAACATTTCGACCGCCATGACCCCGACGTGCCCGAGAATCTCGGCAATACCGCAGGCCAACCGTTCCGCCTCCCGGCGGGTCCGCTCGGACACCCTGGCCGGCACCCTGGTGGTGTGGAGGATATGCCGCACGTGCACGTTCTCAGCCACCTGGTAGACCCGCATCTCGCCCTGCACGCCACGGGCCAGAATGACCGCGATCTCCATCTTGAAAGGAACGAAAGTTTCCAGCACAGCCGGCCGACCACCGATGGCCCGCCAGGCGTTCTCCAGCGCACCGGGCTCGGCCACGAGCACCTGGCCTTTTCCATCGTAGCCGCCCTGTCGGCTCTTGAGGACGGCGGGGAAATCAACCTCACGGACGACCTCATAAAAGCGGCGGGGATCGTCAACCGCCGCGAAGGGCGCCTGGGGAAAACCGGCCGCCTTGAGAAACTCCTTCTGCAGCAGGCGGTCCTGGATGGTACGCAGCACGCTTGAGCTTGGGCGGACCGGCACGCTCACCTCGAGTTGAGCGATGACCGCAGAAGGCACGAACTCGTTCTCGAGGGTGACCACGTCCACCCGGGCGGCCAGCCTCAGGGCAGCCTCGACGTCGTCCAAGGGGGCCTGCAGGTAAAAGTCCGCCACCTGAGCCGCCGGACAACCGGCCACGGGGTCCAGCACACCCACCCTGTATCCCATCCGCCTGGCCTCCAGGGCCAGCATCCGGCCCAATTGGCCGCCTCCCAGCACCCCGATGCTATCCCCCGGGAACACCGTTCTCACAACTGCTCCTCGAGGACGCGGGCCGTCTCCCGTCGCCGGCGGGACTTGAGCCTTTCCCGCAAGGCGGGATCAGTCAGCGCCAGTATGGACACGGCCAGCAAGGCCGCATTCGCCGCGCCGGCCTCTCCAATGGCCAGTGTCCCGACCGGAACGCCCTTCGGCATCTGAACGATGGACAGAAGCGAATCGAGACCTCGCAGGGCTCGGGATTGGATCGGTACGCCCAGAACGGGAAGGGTGGTCCTGGAGGCCGCCATTCCTGGCAGGTGAGCGGCTCCACCGACCCCCGCGATGATCACCTGCAGACCCCGGGCTTCGGCGGTGCTCGCGTATTCAAAAAGGAAATCGGGGGTGCGATGTGCGGAGATTACGCGGCATTCATGAGGCACCCCCAGTTCGGACAGAACCTCGGAGGCATGCCGCATCGTTTCCCAATCGCTACGGCTACCCATGATCACACCGACTCTCGGCGCCGGATCGCTTGTGGGCTTCATAGCCGATCCCTTCACCTCCTTGATGGATACGCCATTATAGCAACCCCGTCCCGCGAGAGTCAAGCCAGTCGGTGGTTCCGATGCCGGTCTTGAACATCTCGGGCGGGGATCCGCCGGCCCGCCAGCGGGTTATTACGATTATAGCACATGAACGGCCTCAAGACAGACCCGGGGTACCGGAAACTCAAACAACTGGACCGGGTGCCGTACGAGCGATACCTATGCCGTGGCCGAATTGCCGGCTCATAAGTACCCCTGCCCCAGTGGGAAAGGCCCCGCGGCTTAGTCTTCGTCCGGGAGGGAGTTAAGGCCGAATGCCGTCCGCGGCAGGGGGCCTTGGAATTCGCCGATCTGTACGATCACGAGGTCATGGTGGCCAACATTGAAGATCTGCCGCCGGAAGAGGTCTGGCGCTGGTACAACAAGCGGGCCAACGGGGAAAACACAATCGACGAGTTGAAAACCGGACTGGGACTTGACCGGAATAGTCAGCAAGCCATGCTGAAAAACAAGGCTTTCATGTAGGTCAAGATCCTGGCTTACAACCTGCTAAACTGGTTCAGACAGACCCTGTTACCCGTAGATACCGCTCGTGCGGAGGTGTCCACAATCAGGATGATTATCTTCAATGTGCCTGGGAACATCGTGGGCAACGGCCGTTACCGGCACATAAGACTGGTGGGGAATCAGTGGCTGCAAAAGACCATCGGTTTTATCAAGGCGAAGCTCAAGGAGTTCATTGGTGTCAAGACCTGGATCAACGTGATACAAATTTAACTGGATCGGTTCTTCCGAAGACTGACACCTCATTTCCCCCGAGTGGAGTCGGGTTAGTCGGGTTTGCCGTTTTTCTGGATCGGAGTATATGGTAACTGAACAAAAAGAATTCAAGGCCCATTTACTAAGGCAGATACCGGCACGTATCCCGTCTTCTGGGTGGCCCTGGTGCGTCGAAAGAAAAAACGGCAGCTACTTACCGGATTCAGGTTCAAAATTCTTTGTGAATACCGAGTTTATTTTGCACCATAAACAGCGCCAAGATTTACAACTGACCGTAGGTGTAATAATCGCCGGTCGGTCACGGGAATAATAGGCTTCATAAGCCGTGTCCATAGTCATGGCATAAATGGTTATAAGGGGGCCTTTAATTGTCCATCCGCATTGGGATCAACGGTTTCGGCCGCATTGGCCGGAATCTGTTCCGCATCCTTTACAAACATCCCGACATCGATGTCGTGGCGGTCAATGACCTGGCCAACGCGGCCACTCTCGCCCACCTGCTCAAGTACGACTCCGTCCACGGCACTTTCGAAGCCGATGTACGAGCCGGGGACAAGGGCTTCAGGGTGGATGACGAGGAAATCACGGTGCTGGCTGAGGCTGATCCGGCCAAGCTGCCCTGGGGTGAACTGAAGGTGGACTTCGTCATCGAGTGCACCGGACGCTTTACCAAGGCCAAAGACGCCAAGAAGCACCTTCAGGCCGGTGCCAAAAAGGTGATCATCAGCGCCCCGGCGACCGACGAGGACGTAACCATCGTCATGGGGGTGAACGAGGACTGGTACGACCCGGCCAAGCACCATATCGTCTCCACGGCGTCCTGCACCACCAACGGGCTGGCCCCGGTGGTGAAGGTCCTCAAGGAGAAGTTCGGCGTGAAGCGGGGTCTCATGACTACGGCCCACTCCTATACCAACGACCAGCAACTGCTGGACCTGCCCCACCGCGACCTGCGACGGGCACGAGCGGCCAACCTGTCCATCATCCCGACCACCACCGGCGCGGCCAAGAACGTCAGTCTGGCCATTCCCGAGTTGGAAGGGAAGCTGACCGGAATGGCCTTCCGGGTACCGACGCCGGACGTCTCGGTCATTGATTTTGTATGTGAACTCGAGAAACCAACCACCAAGGAAGAACTGAACGATGCGTTGCGGGAGGCTGCGGAGGGTGATCTACGTGGTATACTGGCTTACTCTGAGTTACCACTGGTGTCTATCGACTATACAGGGAATCCTCATTCATCGATAATCGACGGCCTGTCCACCATGGTCGTCGAGGGCACCCTGGTAAAGGTCATCGCCTGGTACGACAACGAGTGGGGCTTCTCCAACCGCGTGATGGACACCATTTTGTATATGTACTGGCGGGAAACAGTAGGTGAAGAAGCGCGGGGAAAGCTTGAAAAGCAACACTCCCGGGCGTAAAAGGGGACAGGCTACTTTTTGTGGATATGTGGATAACCACTTCTCATAAGTCCCGCACGCTCCACTAGTTCCGGAATCACCTGTTCCCAGGCGATGGCCATAATGTGGATACCGGCCACTCCCTCGATCTCGCGCAGACCGGCGATCAATTCCAAACCGATTTCTACACCTTCCTGGGCCGGATCTGCGGCGGAACGCATCCGCTGCACAATCTGGTCCGGGATAGTTATGCCCGGGACTCGGTCACGCATGTATTCAACGGCTCGCACGGAACGCACCGGGCTGACCCCGGGCAGGATGTAACAACGGCGGTGCAGGTTCTTCGCCCGCACCAGTTCCATGAAACGCCGGAAGCGCTCCAGGTCGAAGACGCTCTGGGTCTGGATGAAACGGGCTCCGGCGTTGATCTTTTTCTCCAGACGCAACACGCGATACTCAAAGGGATCGGCAAACGGATTCTCCACCGCCCCGAGGAAGAACTGCGGCACCCCGGCGCGGATCGGCTCCCCGCATTGGAACACCCCTTCATCCTGCATCGCCCGAACCATGTCCACCAGTTGCACCGAATCCAGATCAAACACGTTCCTGGCCTGCGGGTGGTTGCCGAAACGCTGGTGGTCTCCGGTCAGGCAGAGCAGGTTCCTGATTCCCAGGCTGTACGCCCCCAGGAGGTCACTCTGCATGGCGATTCGGTTGCGGTCGCGGCAGGTCATCTGGGCTACCGCCTCCACTCCCTCGCCCTGCAGGTGAACAGCCGCGGCGATACTGGACAGGCGCACCACGGCCGTCTGGCAGTCGGTGACGTTGGCGGCGTGCACATAGTCACGGACGAACCGCACCTTTTCACGCAGGGCATCAACCGCAGCCCCCTTCGGAGGTCCGATTTCGCACGTGACCGCAAAGCCACCGTTCTCCAAAACCTGTTGTAACTTGCTCCGTCCGCTCACTTCAGCCTCTCAAGTCCTCTCTGACCAGGCGGCGCAGACCGCCCGCATTACCGGTGGACCAGTCCTTCGGACGCTGGATGGCCAGAAGCTCGTCCAAGCGTCCCAAAGTGCTCATCCGGTCGATGATCATCTGCCAGGCACACGGGACATTCGGGTCAATCTCACAGCGTCCCTGCTCGGAGCCGCCGCAGGGCCCGTTTAGAAGCCCTTTGGCACAGCGGGTGATCGGGCAGATGCCGCCGGTGACGTGCAATACGCAGTTCCCGCACAGGGAACAGCGCTCCTCCCAGATCCCCGGTGCCGTCTTCCCGCCTGCAAAGCGTGTGTTCAGCGCTGGGATGACCGCCTTGTCCGGATAGCGCTCGGCGAGAAACTGCACCCCGACGCCGCAGGCCAGCGAGAGGATCGAATCGGCCTTCGCGGCCTCTTCCGCCAGTTCCTCAATAAACTCCGGGTCGCACTACCGGTTCAAGGACCGTACGGTACAATTCAGCCCGTCGCCGTGCATCTTACAGTGGATGCGCAGGACCGAGGCCAGTTCCTCGCCCTGCTGGGAGCCGCCCGCGAAACAGACGGCGGTGCAGCTCATGCAGGGCACAATCAGGAGGTCATACTTGCCCCGGAGACACTCCACAATTTCCTTAAACGGTTTCTGTTCCGCTACAATCATTTCTTCCGCTCCCCACAGTCCAGCCCCGGACGTACCGGTGACGGCCCAAGTCCGTAGATCCGCTCCACAAACTCATTCACCAGCTCCGCAAACCGCGAACCCATCGCGGCGGAAAGCTGATACATCTCCAGGCGCTCCGGCTCTAGGCCGATTCTCTCCAAGTCGCCACGCAGCTGACGCACCCGCTCCCGGGCGTGCAGATTCCCGGTCTTATAATGGCATTCGCCATCGAGGCAGCCGGCCACGAATACCCCGTCCACCCCCTGCTCGAAGGCGTTCAGGATCACCGCCGGTTCCACCGCCCCCGTGCAGGGGATGCCGACGATACTCACCGCCGGATGGTAAGACAGGCGCATCGACCCGGCCAGGTCCGCCGCCGCGTAAGCGCAGTTAAAACACGTAAAGGCCACAATTCTCAGCGGGTACTTCTTAGTCACCAAACCACCTCAAAAGAAAGTGGACAAAAACAATGGGGACAGGCACCTTGTGTGGATATGTGGATAAGTCCCCTCGTTAACTCCGAAACTCCTATAGTCCACGGAAATGGGGACAGGCAACTTTTTCTCTAGTAGTCCCTAGTCTGTGGCCCTCGTCGAACAAACACCTTCGGAAGGAGTAAATGTTACCCGACCTTAGTGAAAAAGTAGCCTGTCCCCGTTTCCTCACCTATCTACGTCGCCAATCAATTACCGTCAACATGCCCTGGATCAGGAGCGTGAGCACCGTTTCCTCACCTGACTACTGCCCGACGGTCGCTTGATCGGTCAATAAGCCCTGGATTAGGGCTGTGAGTTGCTCCCGGTGATAGCCCAACAGGTGGATCGCCTGGTTTGGGCAGCCGGCCACGCAGATCCCACAGCCCTGGCACTGGACCGGTTCGATGACCGAGGCGTTGCCCTCAAGGCGCGGCACGTCAAACGGGCAGACGCGCACGCAGTTCAAACAGGCCGCGCATTTGACCGGATCGACCTTGGCATAAGCCCCCCGCGCTTTCACGACGCCACGGGCCAGTACCGCCCCGGCCCGGCCGCCCACCGCCCGCGCCTGTACGATGCCCTCGTCCGTATGCTTCGGCCCGGTGCAGGAACCACACATGTAGATCCCTTGCGCCGAGAATTCCACCGGGCGCAGGGTGGTGTGCGCCTCCAGGAAGAACCCGTCCCGGTCGGTCGGCACCTTGTAGGCGTGCGCCAGTTCCGCCGCCCCGGATGCCGGCAGGGTTGCAGTAGCCAGCACGACGCGGGCCTCCACACTCAGTACTTCACGGAGCACCGGATCGCGGAACAACACCCGGAGTGTCTGCCCGTTCCTCTCCACTTGAGGCGCATCCTCAGGGGAGTAGCGGATGAACATCACACCCGCACCACGCGCTTCCTCGTACAGACGCTCATGCAGGCCATAGGTGGTAATGTCCCTGTAGAGGACGTACACCGCGGCGTCCGGATCGTCCGGATCATCCATCCGGAGCTTAAGCGCCTGCTCCAGGCTGCGCCTGCAACAGGTACGGCTACAATACGGGCGGTCCGCGCTGCGCGAACCGACACATTGAATGAAGACATAGGAGCCTGTCTTACGGGATTCCAAGTCCGGTACCGGTCCGCTTTCCAGTTCCCCTAGGGTACAGACTTCCGGATCAGCCCCGTAAAGGTAATCCACAGGAAGCAGTTCCCGGCTCCCGCAGGCCAGGACGGTTACCCCGTGCCGCAGTTCCCGCCCGGACTTGAGCAACGATCGGAAATCGCCCACGTGACCCCTGGCCGAAACCACCGTCTGTCCGAGGTGCACAGTGACCAGCGGATGTCCAAGACACCTTCCGGCTAACTGACTGGTCAGCGGCGCTACCGTGCGGCCCCCGAGCGCCTCTTCCCTCTCCACTATATGTACCTCAAACCCCTGGTCGGCTAGGCTCAGTGCCGCAGTCATCCCGGAGGCACCCCCGCCGACCACGAGGCCGACCGGAGTCACCGCAACATTCAGCTCGTCCACCGGTTCCAACAGCCGGGCCTTGGCCGTTGCCATCCGCACCAGCCGCCGGGCCTTGGCGGTGGCTTCCTCTGGGTCGTCTTGGTGCACCCAGGCACAGTGGTCGCGGATGTTGGCCATCTCGTAGAGGGAACGGTTCAGTCCACAGTCCCGGATGGCATCCTGGAACAGGTGTTTATGGCTGCGCGGACTGCAGGCCGCTACCACCACCCGGTTCAGCCCGTGTTCGGCCACACCCTGACGGATCGCCTCCAGACCGTCCGGAGCACAGGCGTGGGTAAGTTCCTCCGCCTTAACCACACCGGGGTCACTGATACTGAATCCGGTTACCGCTGGCACATCCACGGTTCCGGCGATGTTGGTGCCACAGCGGCAGACAAAGACTCCGATGCGCGGGTTCTCGCCCCGAACGTCGCGCTCAGCGACTTCTTTATGCCCCTCTTCCGTCCCGCGCTGGCCAGCTAAGAATTCGGCCACCTCACCGGCCGCGGCCGAACCCTCGGTCACCGCCCAGGCGATGTCACAAGGACCGCCGATTGCCCCCGCGGTGTAGATTCCGGGTCTGTTGGTTTCCAGTGGTCCGAAGCCGGTACGGGCGCAAAAGCCGTCCTGGTTTAGTTCCAGGCCAAGCTGCCCGGCCAGATCCGCCGCCTGCGGGTCTGGCGTCATCCCGACCGAGAGCACCACCATATCAAAGGTCTCCTCGGTAATCCTGCCGGACGGGGACAAATAGCGCAGCGTCAGGCTTCCGTCCCGGTTTTCGCGCACCTGGTCGATGCCCGCAGCGATAAACCGAACCCCTTCCTGCACCGCGCGCTGGTAGTATCGGTAATACCCTTTCCCGTGGGTCCGAATGTCCAGGTAAAAGATGGCCGCATCAAGCGCACCCCGGGCCTGTTCCTTAGCCGCCATCGCCCCTTTTACAGCGGCCATGCAACACACTGACGAACAGTAGTCCCTGCCGATACGGGCATTCCGCGACCCCACGCACTGGAGCCAAGCGATACGTTCCGGTTCCCGGTCGTCTCCGGGACAGCGCAGGCATCCGCCGGACGGCCCGCTCGCGCTCAGCACGCGCTCGAACTCCAGGCTGGTGAGCACGTTGCGGTACCGGCCGTAACCGAGGTTACGCAGTTCAGCCGGGTTGTAAGGCTTAAAGCCGGGGGCAAGGATCACTGCCCCGACACCGACTTCCAGTTTCTCCCCGGCGCGACTCAGGTCGATGGCCTGTGCAGGGCACGCGGAAACACAGACGCCGCACTCGATGCAATTGGCGGTGTCGATCGCGTAGGTCTTCGGAAACCCTTGGGGGTACAGTTGGTAGACGGCGCTCCGCATCTTCAGACCCTGGTTAAACTCATCGGGCACCTCCACCGGGCAGGAAGCGGCACAATCGCCGCAGGCCTTGCAACGGGAGCTGTCCACCCAGCGGGGGGTGAGTTCAAGGGTGGCTACAAAGGCCCCGGGTTCGCCGTCCAGACGGCTCAGTCCGGCACCGGTATGGATGGTGATATTCGGATGTCGGGCACACTCCGCCAGTTTGGGGGAGAGTGAGCACAGAGAACACTCGTTAGTTGGAAAGGTACGGGCCAGCATCGGCATCGTACCGCCGATCGCCGTCCGACGCTCGACAAGGTGGACCCGATGTCCGCCCTCGGCCAGATCCACAGTAGCCTGAATGCCGGCAATCCCCGCGCCGATTACCAGTACGTCTCCGGTCCGGGTAAAGGACAACGCCTACTCCACTCCCATCCTTGACTACCGTTTACGGAATACCTTCAGGTAGGAATCGCAGTAAACTTCCCGGTTCAGCAGGATGCCCGCCGTCGCCGCCGCGTCGACCAGGGGCTCGTCGTTGACGTCGAAGATGGCCGCATCCAGCCCGCAGGCCATGGCCATTACCAGGAAAGTGCGGTTTATGAGGGGCCGGTCCGGGCAGCGCTGCGAGACATTGCTCAAGCCTACCACGGTTAAAGGCGGGGGGCTGGCCAGCAGTTTGACCTGGCGCAGCGTCTCCAGGACTTCGACAACGTGTTCCTGGGCTACGTTGACCGGTAGCACCAGGGGGTCAATGTACAGGTCCGCCGTCGAAAGCCCGTGGGCGTCGGCGTTGGCCACGATCTCCATAGCTAGGGCCAGACGGTCGTTAGCGTCTTTTGGAACACCCTGTTCGTTCATCGCCAATCCGATGATCGCCGCCTGATACTCGGCCGCCAGCGGCAGGAGCACGTCCATGCGTTCCTGGTCGGCACTTGTGGAATTGATGATCGCCTTGCCCCGGTGGACGGCCAGTCCGGCCCTGATCGCGTCCGGGTTTACGGAATCCAGGCAACAGGGCAGATCAACCACACCCTGCGCCGTCTCAACCATCCAGCGCAATACTTCGGGCTGTTCTTCGGCCGGTACGGTCGGTCCGGTACTGATGTCGAGGTAGTGGGCACCCGCTTCGGCCTGCTTGCGCGCCCAGTCCTCAATCGATCCGGAATTCCTGGCCTGGATGGCCTCTCGGATATCCTTGAACATACCGTTGATGCGTTCACCGATAAGAATCATTTGTAATCTTGCCTTCCCTGCGATGTGACGTTCCGGGGCCTCTTTCAAAACCGCGTCTTATTAGTATAACTATTTCCCCATCAGAGCGTCAATTTGAAGACTGAACTGCCGCAGGGCTTCGGGGTGTTGAAACACAAAGATGGACGCTCCGGCCTGAGCTAGGGAGGCCGCGGTCACCGCTTCCCACAGTACACCCCGCGGTTCATCCGCACCCCACTCGGGGCCGTCCGTGGTCTGGGCTTCTTTGACCTTCCAGGCCTCTTCGCCGACCAGGCAGATCACCGGCACGGCCAGCATCCGGTCTCCAAGCAACGCTCCGGTGCGCTTCCGTTCGATGATTGAGTAGGCGTATTCAATGCCGTAACCGAGCGGGCCGATCGAGGGATCCATGGCGATCCGCTCCGGCGGCAGATTCATGTCGGTCATTAGGATGTTCAGTTGCTTGGCTAGGTTGATGTCCAGCGGCGAGGTGGCAATCACGCTGTGGCCGTGGGCCAGGCAACCAGCCACCACCGTCTTGTAGTTCTCACTGGTGGCCTGCCCGATAAGGCAGTTGTATCCGTTCAGCGCCTCGGCCACCACGGGTAGCACGGCGGCGTCCTTTTCGTCCACGGAACAGCCGAGTACGATCAAGGGGCGGTCGATGGCCTCAGCCACCGCCTTTGCGGTCGCGGCACATTCCGCCGGGGAGCGGTCACCTCTTTCGGGATGGGCGCTGATCAGCCTTAAGACCACGGCGTCCGCACCCAGTTCGACACACCGCTGTGCCCACTTTACCGGATCGTCCAGCACGTCACCCCAGGCACCGGCGAGGGTGTCCGGCCAGTTCTCAGGCCGCTGATCCAGCACCGTCAGGGCGCTCACCGGCCGCGAGTAAGTGCCTCCGTCCAGGTCCAGGAAGGGCAGCGTCGAATCGCCCCCGACCGTCACCTGATTGGGCTCCCGCCCAATGGTCAGCGTATAGAGCTTCCCCTTCCATCTCTCCTGTACCAATTCAACACCCATGATCGCTCACCCTTTCACACTTATCCACAAAGGGGGACAGGCTACTTTTTAGCCCAATTTCCCCACTATTTGAATGTACTCTTAGAGCCCCAACGCTTACGGTACATTTGATTATCCACCGAATGCTGTCTCCAGCCTCATTTTGACCGAGTTATCCACAAAAGTAGCCTGTCCCCTTTTC
>Ga0180016_100166_pt1 | contig 22438 bp, 18 predicted proteins | sample KR46_M_MetaG_FD_129673 | JGI IMG/M metagenome (GOLD analysis project Ga0180016, IMG submission 129673) | Groundwater microbial communities from the Olkiluoto Island deep subsurface site, Finland - KR46_M_MetaG | ecosystem: Environmental > Aquatic > Deep subsurface > Groundwater | place: Finland... | reverse complement strand
TCCAGGCCGCCAGGGCAAGAGCGCGTGGCTACCGCAACGCTTTCACCTTCATCACCATGATCTATTTCATCGCCGCACCACTGGGAGAACTAATCAAATTCCACAGCTAACGACGAAGAACCATAATAATATACCAGACTATCAACACGAATTGCCTGAATACAAGGACGGTTCTGAGGGAGCGTATAATACAAGAGTAGCATCAGAGCTTGCGGATCAGTTTCACTTGTTGGACGTGGACCTTGCTCGGTTGAGTGGCGTGCGGTCAGGTATTGAAATTGCTGATTTGTATAGCATTGAAAGAGACTTTATACATGTTAAGCATTATGCAGGATCTTCTGTCCTGAGTCATTTGTTTGCGCAGGGTAAGATTTCGGGAGAACTCTTTCAAATGGAAAAAGAGTTTAGAGTTATATTAAATGAAAAACTACCATCTCGTTTCAAATTGGACAGCATTGAGGCGCACCCTGAAAGAAACAAGTACGGTGTCGTATATGCAATTATACGTGATGTTGATGGTCCTCTTGATTTGCCGTTTTTTTCAAAACTCAATATTAAAAATAGCGTTCGTGCATTAGAGGGCCTTGGCTTTAGAGTTTATAAAGCAAAAATTGAAGAGGAAAGACACTATAAAATGACACGCCTAATTCCTGCTAAGTGATTTTGATTCCTTCTCTGCCCTCTCCTACCTCTCCTCCTCGGCCCGCACCAAACCACTCCCCTCGCAGCTCCACGGGTCCGGCTGTCTTCTCCCTCCCACGCAAACACACCACCACACCAACGCCCTACACGGCGCTGACAGGCTCCTACCTCTAATTTAAGGCTGTTCGTGGGCTAGGCCCGCCGACTTACCCCGTGGTCAGGTAGTAGGCCAGGTTGTCCAGCTTCACCGAGAAGTCCACGTTCTCCACCTTGATCCCGTCCGGGGCCTGGATCTGGGTGGGCGCGAAGTTCAGGATTGCCTTGACCCCTGCGTCCACCAGGCGGTTGGCGATGTCCTGGGCGAACTCGGCCGGGGTGCAGATGACCCCCATCTCCACCTGCTTGTCGCGGCAGATGTTGTGCATCTCGTTGGGCGGGTTGATCAGCAGGCCGGTGACCAGCTTGCGGCCTATCTTCATGGGGTCGGCGTCAAAGGCGGCCACGAAGCGGTAGCCTTGGCGGGTGAAGTTCTCGTGGGCCACCAGGGCGCAACCCAGGTTGCCCACGCCGACGATGGCCAGCTTCCATTCCCGGTGCAGGCCCAGGATCTTCTTTATGTCGAACAGAAGCTCCTTGACGTAATATCCCACCCCCCGTACGCCGAACTGGCCGAAATAGGCAAGGTCCTTGCGTATTTGCGCGGGGTTCACTCCGCAGAGCTCGGCCAGCCTCTTGCTGGATACAACGGTCACCTGTTCCTTGATCAGGGTCTCCAAGGCGCGGGTGTACAGCGACAGGCGCGTGATGGTGGCGGCGGGGATCTTCAGGAACTTCATGGCAAGGCCAATCTTATTGTGATTAGAGGCACATGCGTGCTTCTAAAAAAGGCCGGGCCCCCGGGGGGACCCGGCCCGGCAGACGCTGTCTAGCTCATGCCCAGGAACTTGGCCACGGGGGCGGCCATGGGGTAGGCGTAGAGCAGGATGAGGCTGATAACCAGCGCATAAATACAAAGGGACTCGACCATGGCCAAGCCGATGAGCATGGTCACGGTGATTTTGCCGCTGGCCTCGGGGTTGCGGGCGGTGCCCTCGACCGCGCCCTTGATGGCGATGCCCTGGCCGATGCCGGTTCCGAAAGCCGCGATGCCGATGCCGAAGCCGGCGGCGGTCACGGTGGCGACGAACAGCTTGGCGGCCTCAGCCATGGCGCCGGCGTCGGCGGCCATCGCCACGGCGGCCAGGCCCAAGGTAAACAGGCCGGTAAGCCCCGCGATCAAAGAAAACTTCTTCATAACAAGCTCCTCAAACTAACGGTTAATGCCTTCTTCCTTATATGGGTGCCTTCTTCCCAATAGGGAAAACTTCTTTCGTTCTTAGTGGGCCTCTTCCAGCGAACCGGCGATGTAGAGCATGGTCAGCAGGCTGAAGATGAACGCCTGCACGAAGCTGGTGAAGATGGCCAGGAACATCATGGGCAGGGGCGCGAAGAACATGCCCGCCAGCACGAACAGGATGGCCAGAACCAGGTCCTCGCCCAGCACGTTGCCGAAAAGACGGAAGGTGAGGGAGAGGATGCGGCTGAAGTGGCCGATCAGCTCGATGGGCAGCATCAGGGGGGCCAGCCACCAGATGGGGCCCATGAAGTGCTTTATGTAGCTGAAACCGTGGGATTTGATGCCCACGAAGTTGTAGAAGAGGAACACCACCAGGGCCATGGACAGCGGGGTGTTGATGTTGCTGGTGGGCGAGAGCATGCCCGGCACCAGGCCGATCCAGTTCATGCACAGGATGTAGATGAACAGGGTGGCGATGAGCGGGTAGAAGGGCCGCCCGTGCTCGCCCATGACGTCGATGGCGAAGTCCTCGAAGCCGCCGACCAGCACCTCGAAGAAGTTTTGCCCGCCGGAGGGGATCATCTTAACCGAACCCACCGCCAGCTTGGCCGCCACCAGCAGGAACAGGATGATCAGCCAGGAGTAGACCACGTGGGGGTAGTGATGGACAAAGCCGCCCAGACCCACAGAGTCAAACAACAGCCCCAGCAGCAAAAGCGGATGTTCCATGCTTAGAACGCCTCCTTACGAAGCTTGAAAGCCTGGCGCGCACCCCAGGCGATGACAGTCACCACCACGACCGAAAGGCCCACCAACAGGCCCAGCGGCTCCACCAACCCCTGGCGCACCAGGAAAAACAGCACCACGGCGGTGGCGATGAACCGCAGGTAATACTTTGCCAAAACCTTGCCCAGCACACTACCTTTTTCGCGCGGCAACAGGGCGCGGCAGATGGTGCGCTGCAACAGGCGGTAGTTGAGCAGGGCGATGAGTCCCCCCACCACCACGCTAAGACCCGAGCGCCAGTCGGCTACGATGAAGGCCCCGGCGCTCAATACGCCGAAAGTGACCAGGTTGGCCCACCACAGCCCCTTTATCAGGGCCGCTTCCGGGGTCTGCATGGTCAGGGGTTTGTGAGCCATCAATCCTTCTTCTTGTGCTCGGCCTGGTCTATGCGCTCCTGGGAGCGCTCGGTCCGTTTATACAGGATGTACACGTTGCGGAAACCAGCCACGATGCCCACCACCAGGCCTATGAAAAAGCCCCAGGGATGGGTGTCGAAGTACTTGTCGACCAGCCAACCCGCCCCCAGGCCCATCACCGTGGCCAACACCATGGAGATGCCCATGGAACTGGCCCTGGCCAGGATAAGCAGGTATTCGCGGGTCGTTTCGCTGATAAACCGGCCCAACCGGTCTCCCGCCCAACCCGCCCCCAGAGGGCTTGGTTTAAATTTTTGCCGCCCTGGTGGAGATTTACGCCTGTCAGCTCCGGGCAGGGAAGCCCCTTTCCCGCAGCCTTTGGCGGTCAGAACTTGCTAACATGCAATCTCGGGGCAAGTCAACTCTTTTTTGTGCCGTAATGCGCAATCTCCCCCGGCCGGGTCGGCGAATTCGGGGGAGTTGCTTTTTCGGGCTGAAAACACTACTAAAAGTGCTATATTTAAATGGTGCCGCCAAGACGAATGCGCGAAGGAGAAGACTTCATGCCACGCGTCCCTACCCTGCTCCGCTGGGTGACACCGCTTTTGTTGGCCCTGCTGTTGCTGGCGCCGGTGGGAGCCGCCGCCTCGTCCTTCACCTTTGGGGGAGACAACTACTTCAAGGTGCAGAGCAAGGGCAAGGTGGACCCCTACCTGGCCCCGGTCACCGGCACCTCGGCGGGCAGCGGCGACCTGCTCATGAACTACTACGTGGGGCTGTTCAACTTCAACCTTTTCGACGCCATCGGCACCAGCAACCCCATGGTGGGCGACACCTACGACAACCTTAACTACAGCATCTCCGACCAGAAGGGGGTGCTCAACCCCAACTTCTACGTGACCTCGGACTATTTCCGCAAGCAGGGGCCGGACAAGACTCACCTGCCCGATTCCTGGGACATGGCGGGCAGCCTGGTGATCACCTCGGTAAGCTTTGACAACGACTACCAGATCACCCTCAACGGCTACCTGAGCAACCTGGCCTTCAACGACTCCACCGGCTCGGCCATCCTGCAAGACCTCAAGGGCAGCGACACGGTGGACTTCCTGCTCACGGTCAGCGCCAGCGACAAGACCTCGGGCAAGTTCATCCCGGTGCTCAGTTCCAAGAACGACTCCACCTGGGCCGCCATGTCCGGCACCATCAGCGGCGGCGGCAGCCCCGTGGCCGGAGCCCCCGAACCGGCCACCCTGCTCTTGGTGGCCGGGCCCCTGGCCGGGCTGGCCGCCTGGCGCAAGCGCCGCCGCAAGAAGGCCCCTCCGGCCTGAGCCGCCTTCCCAGCGTCATTACAGCCCCGCCTCGGCGGGGTTTTTTCATGCCTCTTGCGGTGCGCGGCCCGGCCATACACAATGGGAGCCATGGACTTTTGGGCCGTCCGGTGCGCCGGGCGGATAGGACCGAGGCGAATATGCGAAGCAAAAATTTCCTGCGGGCCCTGAGCCTGCTGCTGGTGCTGTCCCTGGGGGCCGCCTGGCCCGCGGCGGCGGAGCCCACCCCCGAGGGCCTGGACCTGGCCCGGCGGCTGGTGGAGCTCAAGCCGCTGGACTACAAGACCATCGCCCAGATCATGGAGATCGACTGCCTGCAAAGCATGGCCGGCAACGAGATCGGCAAGCGCCTGGACCTCAATGAGACCAAAAAGTATTGCCAGGTGGTGGGCGATGTGTTCTGGTCACAGATCAAGGATCAGGTTTACGAGGCCATGGCCCAGTCCTACGCCCACTACCTGACCCAGCGGGAGCTGGAGGTGATCCTCGAGGGCCTGAGCGCCGAGCGCGGGGGCCGGGCCTCCAAGTACCCGCCGGAGGAGACCAAGGCCGTGGTGATGCAACTACGCCGGGTGGACCCGGGCATCAAGGCCGAGACCTCATGGCAGATCAAGCAGATAACCCGTGGCTGGCAGGAGCGCTTCGCCATCGACTCCTATTTCAAGAAGCAGTTCCGCGAGCAGGTCCTGGAGAAGTTGCCCTGGAAGATCCGCAGCAAACTGGCCTACTGAGTCCCGAAGCCGAGCCGCAAGACGCCCCGGAGCGCCGCCGCGCGGGCCTGGGCTTGGCTGGGGGGCTGGTGGCCCTGGGCCTGTCGCCGCTCATGCTGGCCCAGGGGCTCTACCTCCGGCGCAGCGTGCCCCAACTGCCCGAGCCCGAGGGGCCGCGCCAGGGCGAGCTGGGCCGGGGCCCGGAGCTTCGGGTGCTCATCGTGGGCGACTCCTCGGCCGCCGGAGTGGGGGCCGAGTATCAGGAACAGGCCCTTAGCGGCCAACTCGCCGCCGCCCTGGCCCGCGACTTCCGGGTGAGCTGGCTTTTGGCCGCCCAAAGCGGGCTCACCAGCAAGGAGCTGACCCATCAGCTCCAGGTGCTCACCCCCCAGGTCTGGGACGTGGCGCTCTGCGTCACCGGGGTCAACGACGCCACCTCCGGCTGCCGCCCCAAGGCCTTCCTGGCCCGGCAAAAGAGCCTGGTGGCCCTGCTGCGCCACCGCTTCTCGGTCAAGCGGGTGGTGCTCTCGGGCCTGCCGCCCATGCACCGCTTCCCCTCCCTGCCCCAGCCCCTGCGCTGGTACCTGGGCGCCCGGGCCCAGGCCCTGGACGCCGCCCTGGAGCGCTGGGCCGGGCTGCAACCGGTGTGCGACTACCAGCCCCTCAATTTCGATATGGAGGTGGAGGACATGGCCGCCGACGGCTTCCACCCCGGCCCCAAGGTCTACGAGCAGTGGGGACAGGCCGCCGCTGAAGTCATCAAGGCCAGGATGGCCTAACGCCCCGCTGATCCGGCCGCTTTGCCACCAGAAATCTAAAAATCGCGTAGGTTGGGTAGAGGGCGTAGCCCGAAACCCAACGATTTCCTTTGATTTGATGGTAAAAAATATAATAAAATCCATGGCAACCAATTAAAGTGCCTTCACAAGTAAACACCCAAGACGCTTTTGTTTTTTGAAGTGATACGCTCCTGCGCCACCGGGGGCCTCAATACGCGGCAAAATATGGGGGGCCAATTCATGAAACCAGTTATCCAGCTAGAGCTAGGATTTAGTGATGCAGAGAATTACAGGTTGCGCCCAAACAAAGAACTATTTAATAGAATTTTTGTAAGAGACTATTCATTAGAAAAATTATTATCCCATAATACCCATTTCTTGATAGGAGAAAAGGGAACAGGTAAGACAGCCTATGCTGTATATCTCGCAAATAACCATTACATGGATACAGTGGCCCAGCTTAAATTTATTAGGGAAACTGAATATAAAAAATTTCTCAGGATGAAGCGCGAAAAGCATTTAGATATTTCCGATTTTTCAAGCATTTGGAAGGTTATTATTCTTTTATTGTTAGCTATGGGAATCGACAAAAAGGAAGTAGATGCGTTACCCTTTAATAAAAGCACAAAAATAAAAAATCTGTGGGAAGCGGTTGACAAATTTTACATGAATGCCTTTTCCCCTGAGATTTCTTCTGCCATGCGATTTGTCGATGAATCAAACTTATCGGCAAAATTAATTTCAGAATTTTTACATGTAGGAGCGGCAGAGTCGTCCACGGTAGAAATAGGAGCATCAAGACTGCAAATAAACCTTCTTTATATTGAAAAACAATTTAAAGAAGCGATTAACAGCATAAGACTTAAAGAAAATCATATACTATTTATAGACGGTATAGATGTTAGGCCAGAAGGCATTCCTTATCCTGATTATCTTAATTGTATTAAAGGACTGGCTGATGCGACCTGGAGCCTCAATAATGATTTTTTTGCCAACATAAAGGATTCAAAAGGAAGACTAAGGGTGGTATTGTTGTTGAGGCCCGATATCTACAACTCTTTGGGGCTCCAGAATTCGACTAATAAGCTTAAAGATAACTCGGTGTTCTTAGATTGGAGGACCACCTATCCAGAGTACAGAAGTTCAAATCTCTTTCAGGTTGTTGATAAAGTATTGTCTGTACAACAAGACAATGAAATGGAAGTTGGAGAAGCTTGGGATTATTATTTTAATTGGCGTGCTCCGCATATGGTCAATGACTATGGAGAACACAGTTCATTTATTTCTTTTTTGAGATATAGTTATTCAAGGCCAAGAGATGTTTTGTCAGCTATGCAAATTATGCAGGCAATTGTACTGGAGAGAAACCTAACAAAAAAGAGGTCGTTTGCTGGCTCAGATTTCACAAATAATGATTACAAAAACAGGTTTTCCCAGTACTTAATGGGGGGGATCAAAGATCAGTTGTCTTTTTACTACGATGAAAATGACTACTCTGGATTTGTTGCCTTTTTTGACTTTCTTAAAGGCAAAAGAGAGTTTGATTATCAAGAGTATTGCTTGGCCTATGAAAGATTTATGGATTATGTGTTCGAGCATTTACAAGAAATACCCGAATTTGTGGATAGCAAGGAAATCTTTTTGCAATTTTTATACGATACAAATATATTATGCTATATTGAAGACGGAGATTTTGATAAATTTTTCCGTTGGTGCTACCGCGAAAGATCGCTGTCAAATATTGCTCCAAAAGTGAAGCTACATTCGCGGTATAAAATTCATAATGCTCTGGAGAAAGCTTTGAATGTTGGTGGGCAAGATATTAGGTAAATTTTTAGATAATATATCATGCTAGCCACAATATACGTGGTTCCGTGCGCGGTTTCTTTATAATGCTTTTAGCACCTTAGAAGTAACTTTTCGCCTCATACCCCCCAATCCCCACTCCACCTCCCTACATTTTTGTGTTGACACTCCCGCCTGGGCGCTGGTATACGGTATACAATCCTTTGGAGCGTAACATGCATAAGACTCACCCCGGCCTCATGAATCTAGCTTGGTGGCGCTGGCAGCCGCCGGGCAGGGGTCCGTCCGCGCTCTGAAGCGATCAGCTTGCAGCCGCGCCGCGGGCCCCAGGGCCCGCGGCTCTTTTTAGGCCATGATTTCATATGAATCGGTAGCCCTTTAAGCAAGGAGAGACTTAATCATGGAGCAGGTCAAGGTTCTTCTCAACGAAAGCGAGATGCCTCGCCAGTGGTACAACGTCCAGGCGGACTTGCCCACGCCCCTGGCCCCGCCCTTCCACCCGGCCACCATGGAGATCGCCACCCCGGAGCAGATGAACGTCATCTTCCCCATGTCGCTCCTGGAGCAGGAGATGAGCCCCCAGATGTACTGGGACATCCCCGACGAGGTGATGCAGGTCCTGGCCCTCTGGCGCCCCACCCCCTTGCAGCGGGCCATGCGTTTGGAAAAGGCCCTGGGCACCCCGGCGCGCATCTACTTCAAGAACGAGTCGGTTTCCCCGGCGGGCTCCCACAAGCCCAACACCGCCGTGCCCCAGGCCTATTACAACAAGCAGGCGGGCATCAAGCGCATCGCCACCGAGACCGGCGCGGGCCAGTGGGGCAGCGCCATGAGCCTGGCCTGCGGTATGTTCGGCCTGGACTGCACCGTGTACATGGTGCGGGTGAGCTTTGACCAAAAGCCCTACCGCAAGTCCATCATCAACACCTGGGGGGCGGAGATCTTCGCCAGCCCCAGCGAGCAGACCAACTCCGGCCGCGCCGCTCTGGCCGATAATCCCAACCATCCCGGCTCCCTGGGCCTGGCCATCAGCGAGGCGGTGGAAGACGCGGCCACCCGCGACGACACCAACTACGCCCTGGGCTCGGTGCTCAACCACGTGTGCCTGCACCAGACCATCATCGGCGAGGAAGCCATCCGCCAGATGAACAAGATCGGCGAGAAGCCCGACGTGGTCATCGGCTGCATCGGCGGCGGCTCCAACTTCGCGGGCATCTCCTTCCCCTACGTGCGCGAAAAGATCAAGGGCATGGACGTGCGCATCCTGGCGGTGGAGCCCGCCTCCTGCCCCACGGTGACCAAGGGCCTGTACGCCTACGACTACGGCGACACCGCCCACCTGGCCCCCATCGTGCTGATGCACACCCTGGGCCACACCTTCGTGCCCCCGGGCATCCACGCCGGCGGCCTGCGCTACCACGGCATGAGCCCCCTGGTCAGCCGCCTGGCCGAGGACAAGCTCATCGAGGCCATCGCGGTGCCCCAGCTGGAGTGCTTCGAGGCGGGCCTGCTGTTCGCGCGCACCGAGGGCATCGTGCCCGCGCCCGAGTCCACCCACGCCATCCGCGGCGCGGTGATCGAGGCCATGAAGGCCAAGGAAGAGGGCAAGGAGCGGGTGATCCTGTTCAACCTCTCGGGCCACGGCCACTTCGACATGAGCGCCTACGACGCCTACCTGGCCGGTCAGCTGTCCAACTACGAGTATCCCCAGGCCATGGTGGACGAGGCCCTGAGCAAGCTGCCCAAGGTGACGCTGCCCGGGATGTAATTGAAACCAGAAGGGGCCCTGTCCGCCCTGCGTCAATACAGTCAGTATTCCTCCGTGTAGAGCGGGGCCTCCGGCATGGGCCGGGGGCTCCGCTTTTTTTGTTATAAAAGCGGACAGTTGGGGCGCGAGATGGGGGTGGTTGAAAATACTAATGGTGTTGGGGCTATCGAACTAGTAATTAGCACTAATAAATATGCATGGCTGTAGCCTATAATAACTGTCTTACCGCCTTTGACCAGTGGGGAGGCATATGGGCAACAGGGAGGGAGCGCAGTTTATGGCCGACCAGTCCTTCATCGATAGATTGGTGCAGTTGTGTCCGGACGGCATCATCGGGGTCAACCGCGAAGGGACCATCGTCATCTTCAACGAAGCGGCCGAACGGCTCTTCAAGCGGGACGACGATGAGGTGCTGGGCAAGCTGCACATCACCGACATCTACCGCCCCCCCGACGTGGCCCGCCAGATCAAGAAGCTGCTCTACGACCAGGAGCACGGCGGCAAGGGCCGCCTGGACGAGGTGGAGGTGGAGGTGATCAACGCGGAGGGACAAAACGTACCCATCCGCCTGTCCGCCGCCCTGCTGGTGGAAAACGGCCAGGAGATTGGCAGCGTGGGCTTTTTCCACGACATGACCGCCCGCAAGGAGTTGGAGGAGGAGCTGCTGCGCCGCTCCATCACCGACAGCCTCACCGGACTCTATAACCGCCGCCATTTCCACGAAACCCTGAGCCACGAGGTGCAGCGCAGCCAGCGTTACCGGCGGCCCCTCACCCTGGCCATGCTGGACCTGGACAGCTTCAAGCCCTTCAACGACACCTACGGCCACCACGAGGGCGACAACATCTTGCGCCTGGTCAGCGACACCATGCGGGCCAGCCTGCGCCAACTGGACCATGCCTTCCGCCTGGGCGGCGACGAGTTCGCCTTTGTGCTGGTGGAAACCGACCTGGACCAGGGCCTGATGGCGGTGGAGCGCTTCCGCTCCGCCTTCAACCAGGCCTGGCCTACCAAGATGGGCTACCTGGGCGGCAAGCTGCCCCCGGTGACCGTGAGCATCGGCCTGGCCCAGCTGGGCGACGGCGAAAAGCCCGACAAGCTGACCATGCGGGCCGACCTGGCCATGTACGAGGCCAAAAAAGGCGGCGGCAACCGCGCGGTGAAGGCCCGGCCGGAGATAAAGCAGGACTAGCTAATTAGGTGTTCTCCATCCCTTGAAAATTCCCCCGATTTCCCTGTCCATCACTGCGTCGACGCATTGGTCCAGGGCCGGAGACATCTTGCAGCCCAGCTGCTGCCAACGCCGGGCCATGGGATTAAAGACCGCGTTCAGGCGGTCCATGCTCCCCCCGCTTTGACACGCGCGCAGGGCGGTCTCGTTCATGCGGCGGCACTCCTCTTGGGGTGTAAGCCGCCGCGCTTGTTGGGGCGTGGGCGCCGTTTGGGGGGCAGAGGGCGCGGCCTGGACCGGGGCCTGGCGCACCGCCTGAGCGTAGATCCTCTCCCCGGCTTCGCGCCAGTAGCAGTTGTTTTGGCGGGCATAGGCCAGGGCCTTGCCCGCCTCCTGGGTCTGGCGGGCGGCGACGTTGCGGTCGAAGATCAGGCCCGCCCGCAGGCACAGCGCCTTGGAGCGCCCCTTGTCGTACCAGTAGCATCCTCTGGCCTGGGTCAGGATGTTCTTCATCCCGCCCAGGTTTTGGCTTTTCTGGGCTTGGATAAACGCGGCGTCATAGCTCCGGCTCAAATCGTGGCAGCGTAAAAACGCCTGGGCCTTGGCTTGCCAGGAGCAGCCCTGGGCCTGGCCCACCGCCTGGTAGGCGGCTTGGCGGTCGTTTTTCTCCAGGGCTTGATTATAGGCCTGGGCCAGTTGCTCGCATCGCCGTTGTTTGGCGGCCTGGGCCGGTTCCTTTGTGGGCAGGTCGTGCACGCTCAAGGTGACCAGGCTTCCCGCCTTGGCCGAGGCGCCGGGGCCGGGGCTCTGGCCGGCCACCCGCCCGGCCTGCTCGGGCCTGGGGGCCAGGCCCGCGGAGGTGATCTCATATCTCAGGCCCGCCTGGGCCAAGGTCTGGGCCGCCTGCTTGGCGCTCATTCCCACTAATCGGGGCACCACCCTCTGGGCCTGCAACTGGGCTTGGCCGGGGCACTTGCGTCGGCTGATGGTGGCCAGGGTGGAGGCGGCCTGCTCCCGGTTGCCCTCGGCGGCGAACTTGGCGTGAGCGGCCCACAGCTTGCGGCACAGGGCCAAGGGCAGGCAGGCGCTGCGGTCGTTGTTCCACACCCAGCCCCGCCCCGCGTCGCAGGCGCAAACGGCCCGGCCTTGGGCCTGGTCCCATTGGGCAAAGGCGTGCTCGGGGCACCGGGCGGCCAACAGGGCCTTTTGCCTGCGGTCGGCCTGCTGGAAACAGGCCTCCGCCCGCTGGGCGGCGGCCTGGGCCGCGGTCCGAGCCTCGCGCACTGCGCCGAGGGCCTGGGCCGCGCCCCCGTACAGGGCGGGCGCGTCCTGGCACTGCTGCCATATGTGCAGCAGCTTTAGTAGCTCGGTGTGCCGCTCATCGGCCACGTATTGGCGCTCGTGCTCTTCCGGGATGCCGGGCGGCTGCAACTTGGCGGTGTTGTTGAACAGCATGGGCTCCTTTTTCAGCCGGGCGGCGGCCGGGGCCAGGATGGCCACGCCTTGGCGGAGAAAGTCGTCCTGGGCCGGGTTGCCGGTGCGCGGCGGGGCGCTGCCCCGACCGGCGGCCTCGTATACGGCCTCCACCAGCATGGCGGCGTTGCGCCGCTCCTTTGGGCCGGCGCTCCCCCCGGCGGCCACCACCGCCAGGGCCAGGTCCCCCACCACCCGGCTCACCTGCTCGCTCAGGCTTTTGATCCGCTCCCGTTGGGCTTCGAAGTAGTAGTAGGCCCCGCCGTCCATGCCGAAGAACTTGCGGTCGAGCCTATCCGCCCGCAGGTAAAGCTCATGGGCCCGCCGGCCCTTGTCGGCCAGGGCCTTGAGCTTGGGCCAGTTGGCGCGCAACCAGGCGTTGGCCCGGTCGGCCCGCCCCATGGCCGCTTCCAGCTCCTTTTGCTGGGAGGCGGCTTGCTCCAGGGCCTTTTGCAGTTTCATCTGCTCGGCGGTTATGCGGGCCTTGTCTTCGGAGGCGCAGGCCGTCTTGGCCTGCCGGGCGGCCTGGGAATACAGGGCGCTGAGCATCGCGGCCTGGGCCTGCACCTGCTTGCTCAACGGCAGCAGATCCCTTTCGCGCACCAATGCCTGGTTGAACAACCAGGCCTGGCTCACCACCTGGGTGGTTAGTTGCGCCCCTTGTTCGCGGTCGGCCCGCATGCGCTGCAAGGCCTCCTTGTGGTCATCCCACTCCCGGCTGGAGGCTATGGCCATCATTTGGCCGGCGAGACCGCGCAACCGGGCGTAGAGGGCGGCCATGGAGGCGTCCGGGGAAGCGGCCACGGGGGCGGGGTTCAGGATGAGGCACAACAGCAGGAAGGCGAGCGCGGTTGAGAGGCGCAGGGCGGTAAGCACCATGACTTGAAAAACGGCTCCCGGCAAAAAAACAATAAGTGAATCCCATTCTGTCCTGTTTGCCGCGACTTAGGCAAGCCGTCAGGCGAGTGGCCCGTAAATTCCCATGGCTATCAGGGGCTTGATGGCTTAAACTGAAAAAGTCCCGGAAATCTTTTTAAACCGAAAATTTGGGGGTTTAGCGATGCCTCACCCTATGCGTAAATGTTTAATGGCCCTGCTGTCCCTGCTGCTGTTTATAACGCTCTGCGTTTCTCCGGCCCTGGCTGCGCCGGCCCAGGACTCCTCCCTGGACAAGCTCCTGAGCCGTTTCGAGGCCTATGCCGAGAAAAACCGTCAGGCCTTCGGGGTGCCGGGCATGTCCGTGGCCGTGGTGGCCGGCGACAAGCTGGTCTATCTCAAGGGCCTGGGAACCACCGCCCTGGGCGGCGGCCGCCCGGTGGACGGCGATACCATTTTCCAGATCGGCTCCACCTCCAAGGCCTTCACCTCGGCCATGGTGGCCCTGCTGGCCGACCAGAAGAAGCTGGCCTGGGACGACCGGGTGATAGAGCACCTGCCCTCCTTTTTGATGCAAGACCCCTGGGTCACCCGGGAGTTCCTCATCAAGGACCTCATGGCCCAGCACACCGGCCTGGCCCCCCACGCCGGGGAGATGCAGGCCTTTTTCGGCTACAGCCAGGATCAGATGATCGCCTCCCTGGCCCACATGACCCCCGTCGCCTCCTTCCGTTCAGCCTACGCCTACCAGAACGTCCCCTTCCTGGTGGCGGCCAAGATCGCGCGCCATTATAGCGGGCTGGGCTACGGCGAGTTCCTGGCCAAGAATATATGGCAGCCCCTGGGCATGAGCCGCACCAGCCTGCCCAAGGAGGGGCTGGCGGCGGGCGACAACGTCACCCGCCTGCACCGCGTCGAGGGCGACAAGACGGTGATGCTGCCCCAGGACTGGCCCTACAAGAGCTGGATCTATCTCTTCGGCCCGGCAGGTGGGATCAACTCCACCGCCAAGGACATGGCCCAGTGGCTGCGCCTGCACATCAACCGGGGCGAGGTGGACGGCAAGCGCCTTATCAGCGCCAAGAACATGGACTTCATGCACTCCCCGGCCACCCCGGCGGGGAGCAGGCTGGCCGAGGGCGAGTTGATGCAGTATTGCCAGGCCTGGGTCTACGCGCGCAGCGCCGCGCCCTACACCATGATCTGGCACAACGGCGACACCACGGTTAACCACGCCATGATCGCCTTCATGCCCGGCAAGAAAGCGGGCCTGGTGATGCTGAGCAACCTGGGCGGGGTGGATATGCTGGACAACCTGGCCCGCTATTTCTGCGACCTTTACAACGGGTTGGAGCCCAAGGACTATTGCGGCGACTACCTGGCCAAGCTCAAGAAGAGCGGCGGCGAGAGCGAACTGCCGTCCCGGCCCAAGAACCCCTCGCCGCCCCAGGCCCTGGAGCGCTACGCGGGACGTTTCCATAACCCGATCTATGAGACCGTCACCATCAGCCTGAAGGGTGCGGGCCTGGAGATGGTCCTGGGCCCCAAGCCGGTGCGCATGAAGCTAAGCCCATGGGACCGGGACCAGTTCCTGGCCCAAGACGTCGTGGACCCGGTGCTGGTGGAGTTTCTGCTGTCTTTTGAAAGCGGCCCCGAGGGCAAGATCGAGCGTTTCCGGGTCGCGGGCCTGGAAAACGAGGCCGGGGGGGTGTTCGACAGGGTGAAGTAAAGGCGGCGCCGGGCGTGGGTTCAGGCCACCCGCTTGGGGATGAGCCTTGCGTTACGCGAGGCAGTAACGCAATATTACTATTTAGAAAGCGTTCCCATTGTGGGTGCCGGCTAACGCCCCGGGACGCCACCATGTCTCCGTTGGTTTGAGTCGCCTGTCGCGGTTCTCTTGGAGTGGGCCGGCCAGGCCAGGGAAAGGCGGGATGATTCCACTATGCTTGCGCGCCTGAAAGTCTCCACCCGCTTGGGCATGGGCTTCGCCGCCGTGCTCATCCTTTTGCTCTTGGTGGGGGCCCTGGCCTTTTACCATCTCCACAAGCTGGGCCAGATCAACCGGAACCTGTATTTACACCCCTTCGCGGTGAGCAACGCCGCCCAACGCCTCGACACCAACTGCAACCGCATCCAAATGGCCCTGGACCAACTGGCCTCCGGCCTCGCCGCCACCGCCGAGGTCCGTTTGTCCGTGGAGACCTTCCGCAGCCAGATGGAAAACGACCTGAAGCTGCTGGCCGAGCGCTACCTGGGCGACAAGGCCGACGTGCGCCGGGTCCAGGATCTGGCCGCGCAATGGACGCCCCTGCAGGATCGCATCTTCGCCCTGGACCGGAACGGCGACTATCCCATGATGGTCACTCTCACCCGCCTGGACAGCTCCAACCTGGCTCGGCAGCTGCGCCGGGCCAGCCGGGTGCTGCGCAACTTCGCCATGGGAAAGGCGGGGGAGTTCACCCAGGAGTCCATGCGTGCGCAGAAGAACTACCGCTACGCCCTGGTCGGAAGCCTGGCGGCGGCCCTGGTGCTGGGCATCCTGCTAACTTTTTATATCGGGCGCTCGGTGTTGGGCTCCCTGCGCCGGGTGGCCGCGGCCAGCGAGTTGGTGGCCAAGGGCGTGCCACCCCAGGCCCTGGAGGACATGCCCGCCGACGCCCTGGGCCGCCTGGCCGCGAACCTGCAAAGCATGCTCAGCGGGTTGGTGGGCGAGGGCCTGTCCATCAAGCAGAACCTGCCCGCCCACCTTTGGATGGCCGACCGGGATCTGGTGTTGACCATGATCAACCCCGCGGCGGCCCCCTTGCTCCAGGCCCTGGCCGGGTGTCCGGTGGAGGAGATACTGGGGCGGCTCAAGGTGGGGCAGGTGCTCCGGGACCAGGAGGGCCAAAGCGCCGCCTTGGCCGCCCAGGCCCTGGAGCAGGGCAGGCAGTTCGAGTCCATGGTCAGCTTCCGGCCCAACGGTAAAACCGTGCACCTTCAGCAGGTCGTGGCCCCGGTGGCGGACCTGGAGGGCAACATAACCGGGATCATGGGAGTGGGCCTGGACATCACCAGCCGCCTGGAGATGGAGCAGGCCCTGGCCGAGAGCGAGGAACAGTTCCGCCGGGCCATCATGAGCGCCCCCCTGCCCATCATGCTCCACGCCGAGGATGGCCAAGTGATCCAGGTGAACCGGGCCTGGACCGGCCTGAGCGGCTATTCCTCGGAGCAAATAAAGACAATCGATGATTGGGTGAGCCTGGCCTATCCGGGCAGGGCGGCCCAGGTCAAGGAGAGCATCCAGAGGCTCTACGGCCTGGAAAAGTCCACCCACGAAGGCGAGTTCCCGGTGCACACCGCCGGAGGCGGCCGGCGCATATGGGAATTTTCCACCGCTCCCCTGGGGCGTCTGCCCGACGGCCGCCATCTGGTGCTGTCCATGGCCGTGGACCTCACCGAGCGCAAGCGGGCCGAGGGGCAGATCCAGGCCAGCGAGGAGCGTTTCCGCTCCCTGGTCAACAACGTGCCCGGCGTGGTCTACCGCTGCCTGGTGGATGACCACTGGAGCATGATCTACCTCAGTGACGAGGTGGAGGACCTCACCGGCTACCCCGCCGAAGACTTCATCGGCAACCGGGTGCGCTCCTACGCCTCCATGATTCATCCCGACGACCGGGAGATGGTGGGGCGCGAGGTGTCCCTGGCCCTCGGGGAGGACCGTCCCTTCAGCCTGGAGTACCGCCTGTTGCGCGCCGACGGCAAGGTGGCCTGGGTCTTCGAAAGGGGTTCGCGGGCCCAGAACTGCGGGAAGGAAGGGCGTTGGCTGGACGGGGTGATCCTGGACATAACCTCGGCCAAGCAGGACCAGCAGGCCAGGGCTCAGAGCGATGCCCTTTACACCGTCCTGTTCCAGGGCATCCCCGATGCCATCTTTCTTATGGACACCAGACCGGGGCGCGAAGGGGACATAATCCAGGCCAACCAGGCGGCGGCACGGATGCATGGCTACCGGCTGGAGGAAATCGTGGGCATGAACGTGCGGCAATTGTGCGCCGAAGCCCATGCCGAGAACGCGCCCGAACGGCTGCGGGAAATGGTGCGCGGCGGCTGGGCCGTCTTTGAACTGGAGCACCGCCGCAAGGACGGCACCATATTCCCCCTGGAGGCCCGCGGCGGGGCGGTAACCCTGGACGGCGAGACCTTCGGTATCGCCATCGAACGCGACATCAGCGAGCGCATGGAGGCGGAAAAGGCCCTCAGGGACAGCGAGGACCGCTTCCGGGAGCTGTTCAACAACATGAGCAGCGGGGTGGCGGTCTACACCCCCAGCCCGGACGGACAGAAATTTTTCTTCAAGGAAATAAATCACGCCGGGCTGGCCATCATGGAGGCGGAGCGCGAAGCCGTAATCGGGCGGGATGTGGAAGAGGTGTTCCCCGGGGTGGAAAGCCTGGGCCTGCTGGAGGTGTTCCGGCGGGTGTGGCGCACCGGTGAGGCCGAGCACCTTCCCCTGAGCGCCTATGAAGACGAGGAAGTTCAACTGTGGGTCGAAAACTACGTCTGCCGCCTGCCCTCGGGCGAGGTGGTGGCCATCTTCGAGGACGTCACCAAGCGCAAGCAGGCCGAGGCCGAGCGGGTCAAGCTGGAGTCCCAGCTGAGGCAGAGCCAGAAGCTGGAGGCCATCGGCACCCTGGCCGGGGGCATCGCCCACGACTTCAACAACATCCTCATGGCCATCATGGGCTATGCCGACCTGGCCCTGGAGGACCTGCCCCAGGGCAGCCCCTCGGCCGAGAGCCTGGAGCAGGTAATCGCGGCCAGCGAGCGGGCCAAAAGCCTGGTGCGCCAGATCCTTTCCTTCAGCCGCCGGGAGGAGCCGGACAAGGCCCCCCTGGACGTGGCCAACCTGGTGGGCGAGGTGTTCACCATGCTCCGCGCCTCCATCCCCACCACGTTGGAGATGCGCCTGGATGAGCCCCTGGCCCACGACCAGGTGTTGGCCGACCCGGTGCAGATCCAGCAGGTGATCATGAACCTGTGCACCAACGCGGCCCAGGCCATGGAGCAAAAGGGCGGGGTGCTCAGGGTGGGCCTTGCCCGGGTGGAGTTGGATTCGGAAACCGCCGGGGCCTACGCCCTGTTGGAGGCGGGGTCCTATCTGTGCCTTTCGGTGAGCGACACCGGAGTGGGCATCAGCCGCGAGGTGATGGGCCGTATTTTCGAGCCGTTTTTCACCACCAAGCAGGCCTCCCAGGGCACCGGCATGGGCCTGGCCGTGGCCCACGGCATCGCCCTGAACCACGGCGGCATGATCACCGTTTACAGCGAGCCCGGCAAGGGCAGTCAATTCAACGTTTACCTGCCGGTGTACGGCGGGGCCGACCAGTGGGCCCAGGAACCTTCCTCCGTCTCCGGCGAGCACCTGGGCAGCGGCGAGCAGGTGTTCTTCGTGGACGACGAGCCGGTCCTGGCCGAGCTGGGCAGGCGCATACTGGAAGGCCTGGGCTACCGGGTCAGCTCCTTCGACAACCCCCAGGACGCCCTGGGGGCCTTCCTGGCCGATCCCCAGGCCTGCGATATTTTGATCACCGACTACACCATGCCCAAGATGACCGGGGTGGAGTTGGGGGCGGCGTTTTTGAGAATGCGTCCGGAGCTTCCGGTTATCGTGTGCACCGGCTTCAACAACCAGCTCCGCGAGGACCGGGCCAGGGGGCAGGGCATCAAGATGGTGCTCTACAAACCTCTGGCCAGGAAGGACCTGGCCCAGGCGGTGCGCCACGCCTTGCGCGACACAGGCCGCGAACCCCTGCCCGAGTAGCCCAACCGCCCCTTGGCCCCGCATGGCCCGGCTCCCCTGCGGCGGCTTGGTGCGTGGGCGAGGGCCTGATATGCTCTAAAGGCACACGAGAACCAGGAGCGAGGCATGACCGGCATCAACGTCAAAACCAGCGCCCATTCCCAGGGGGTGGACATCACCCGCCAGGTGTCCCAGGTGGTCGAGGCCAGCGGAGTGGCCGAGGGCTGGTGCGAGGTGTTCGTGCCCCACACCACCGCCGCGGTGGCGGTGAACGAGGCGGCGGACCCGGACGTGATCCACGACATCATAAATGCCCTGGACAAGCTGGTGCCCTGGCAAGGCGGCTACCGCCACGTTGAGGGCAACTCGGCGGCCCACGTCAAGAGCGTGCTGCTGGGCTCCACGGTGCGCCTGCCGGTGAGCGGCGGACGCCTGGCCCTGGGCACCTGGCAGGGCATCTTCTTCATGGAGTTCGACGGCCCGCGCAGCCGCAAGGCCTGGGTGGACGTCCGATGAGCCAGACCCCCCCGCCACCCCCGGACCAGGACCAGGAGCAGGAGCCGGAGTGGATAGATCCGGAGCTGGAGGCCAAGAAGGCCCGCGAGGCCTGGCTGCAAGCCCACTGGAAGATAGTGACCCCCCTGCTCATCCTGGCTCTGCTGGCGGTGTTCATCCTGCCCCTGCTGTTTTTCTCCTTCCTGGAGGCCCTGGTCATCCAGATCGCCGGGGCGGGGGTGCTCTACATGCTGGGGCGCAAATTCACCACCGCCTTTGACAAGCGGCGCATCTTCTAGCACCATCCGCCGTTCAGCCCTTCGCTTAGGCAATCATCGCGTTATAATAGGTGGCCAGGATCAACCACCAGCCACCCCAGGAGGAGACCCCATGCCGTCCATGGCCGCCCGCAGCTTTCTCGTAGCCCTTTTGAGCGTGTTCATTATGGCCGCCGTGGCCCTGGCCGGAGGCAAGGACGACATAATGGCCGGCAACCAGGCCGCCCAGGCCGGGCAGTTCAAGAAGGCCGAGGCCCTCTACAGCAAGGCCATCGCCTCCAAGGATCTGACCCCCGCCAACCTGGCCGTGGCCTACAACAACCGGGGCTCCGCCCGCGACGACCTGGGCCGCACCAAGGCCGCCCTGGCCGACTACGCCCAGGCCCTGGCCATCGACCCCGCCTACGCCGAGGTCTACTACAACCGCAGCTACACCTACGAAAAGCTCAAGCAGTGGGACAAGGCCCTGGCCGACGGGGCCAAGGCGGCCGAGTTGCAACCCAACGATGACACCTATCTGCAACGCGAGCATTACTTGCGCAGCAAGGCCAAAGGCAAGTAGGCGGCTTCGCTGCGCGGCTGCGCCAGGCGGCGCTATGCTGCGTTGCGGGTGGCGCTCGCCTCCTCGGCGTATTAGCAATACGCCTGCGGGTCTCGCTTGCCCGACGCCTTGCCTAGCACCACCTGGCTGTGCCGCGGGGATGAAGATCGTTTCCTCTGTCGTTGCGAGAAGCGGCGCACGCCGCGACGAAGCAATCTCGGTTCGCCAGGAAATGCTCTCGCCGCAGGCCGGAAAAGAGGGCGGGGATAAACCCCGCCCCTACACAAAGAGGCTTTTTCCGGGTGTAGGGGCGGGGTTTATCCCCGCCCGAGAGCCCACGTAACCGCCAACCATGCCTCGAATTACTCGCAAAAAAAGAGGCCTTGCCCCTGTGACCAAGGGCAAGGCTTCGTTTGCTTTCTAATGGCCGATAACGGCCTGACGCCGGGCTAGTAGCCCATGGCGCAGCCGTCCTTGCGGCGGTCGCTGGCTCCCAACCACATGCCCTGCTCCTGGTCGCGCCACACCACCTGGCCCCCGCCCACCTCGTTGACCGGGTAGGGCCCTTGGTCCACCGAGTGGCCCCAGGCGGCCATGCTGTCGGTCGCCGTCTGGCTGATGCCCTCCTCCAGGTACATGGACATGCCACCCATGTAGCGCAGGCGCGGCGCGTCCATGGCCGCTTGCAGGTCCAGGCCGAAGTCCAAGAGGTTCACCAAAAACTGGGCGTGACCCTGGGGCTGCATGTCCCCGCCCATAACCCCGAAGGCCGCGGTGAGCAGGCCGTCCTTCATGAGCATGCCCGGAATGATGGTGTGCATGGGCCGCTTGCCCCCCTCCAGCCGGTTGGCGTGGGCGGGGTCCAGGGAGAAGGAGCGGCCCCGGCAGTGCAGGAGCACCCCGGTGCCCGGCACCACCAGGCCGGAGCCGAAGGCGGTGAAGATGCTGCTGATGAAGCTGGCCGCGTTGCCCTGGGCGTCGCCCACGGCCAGGTAGACCGTGTCGCCGTTCAGGGGCGGGGCGGCCCCCGGCTCCAGGGCTTGGCCGGGGCGGATCATCTGGCGGCAGGCCGCGCCGTAGTCTTTGGAGAGCAGGCGCTCCACCGGCACCGGGGAGAATATCTGGTCGGTGATGTAGCGGTCGCGGTCGCCAAAGGCGATCTTGATGGCCTCGGCCAGCAGGTGCAGGTAATCGGCCCCGCCGGGCTCCAGGCCCGCCAGGTCGTAGCCCGAGAGGATGTTCAGCACCTCCAGGGCGGTGATGCCCTGGCCGTTGGGGGGCAGCTCCAATAAGGTGTGGCCCCGGTAGTCCAGGGCCACCGGCTCCACCCACTGGTTGACGTGGGCGGCCAGGTCCTCGGGGGTCATCAGGCCGCCGCCCGCTTGCACGCAGGCGGCCACGGCCTCGGCCAACTCGCCCTGGTAGAAAAGCTCCGGCCCCTGGTCGGCGATGCGCCGGTAGGTGCGGGCCAGGTCCGGGTTGCTGAACACCTGCCCGGCCTTGGGAGCCTTGCCGTCGATGAGATAAGTGGCCGCCGCCGCCTCGTCGCGGCTCAAGAGCTTCTCGGCCTGGGCCCACTCCCCGGCGATCACCGGGCTCACCGGGAAGCCCTTTTCGGCGTAGGTGATGGCCGGTTGCAACACGGTGTCCAGGCCCATGGTGCCGTGGCGCTCCAGGGCCTCGGCCCAGCCCGCCAGGGCTCCGGGCACGGTGACGCTGAAGGCGCCGGTCAGGGGCACCGTCGCGTGTCCCTGGGCGCGGTAGGACTCGATGCTCGCCGCCGCCGGGGCCCGGCCGCTGGCGTTGAGCCCGGCCACCTTGCGCCCGCCCTCCAGGGCCAGCAGGGCGAAGGCGTCCCCGCCCATGGCCACGGAGTAGGGCTCCACCACGGTGAGCACCGCCACCATGGCCACCGCCGCGTCCACCGCGTTGCCCCCGTCCTGCAAAATGCGCACCCCGGCCTGGGTGGCCAGGGGGTGGCTGGAGGCGGCCATGCCCTGGGGGGCCATGACCACCGAACGCTGGGCCGGAGTGTCCCAGAAGCGCTTGCCCGGATAGGTGAACCGCATGGCGGCTAGGCCTGGCTGGTGACTATTTTCAGCTCGGCGGCCAAGGCCTCCAGGGCGGCCTGGTCTGGCATCATGAGCGGCAGGCGCACCGGCCCGCCGTGGTAGCCCACCATGTCCATGGTGGCCTTGAGCCCGCCCACCCCGTAGACGCTGGTGACCAGGGCGGCCATGCGGCTCATGGACCATTGCAGGGCCTTGCCCTTGGCCAGGTCGCCGGAGCGCACCGCCTCCATGAGGTCCAC
>Ga0180016_100165_pt1 | contig 22565 bp, 19 predicted proteins | sample KR46_M_MetaG_FD_129673 | JGI IMG/M metagenome (GOLD analysis project Ga0180016, IMG submission 129673) | Groundwater microbial communities from the Olkiluoto Island deep subsurface site, Finland - KR46_M_MetaG | ecosystem: Environmental > Aquatic > Deep subsurface > Groundwater | place: Finland... | reverse complement strand
CGTGACCTGAAACCCGCCGAGGTGGCGGAGGTGGCCAAGCAGTTGGCCGACCTGGCCGCCAAGGCCAAGATATACCTATCCCAAATGGCATGAGCAGGGTGGGGCGGTTGCCTTTTGCGCCGCCCCCCTGCTTCAAGCAAACCGGCGCGGGATCGTCCGGGCCGGAGGCCAGCTAACCTGACCCGAAAGGCCTCGGGTTCACCCCGAGCGCCGTCATCATGGAGGGGCCATGTCCTTTAAGCTGGATCATGTTCACCTGCGCTGCCAAGACCTGGAGGCGGCGGTGGCTTACTACCAAAAGATGTTCGACGCCGAGGTGGTGGCACGCATCGAGGCCCGGGGCATGCCCCTGGTGCGCATCAGGTTGGGGGACCTGTTTCTGGCCCTTTCCCCCAAACGCGACGATGAGCCCGAGCCCCATAGTGGTCTGCACTGGGGGACCTACGAGTTGGGTTTCGTGGTGGAGGACGTGCAAAAGACCTATGAGGAATTGAAGGCCAAGGGGGCCGATTTCGTCATCCCGCCCATGGAAGTGCGCCCCGGAGTGCAGGCCGCCTTTTTCATGGCTCCGGACGGAGTGAAGATCGAAATTTTGCATCGGGATTAAGCGAGGCCAGGGGCCGGCAAACCCGGTACCCTTGAAATCCCATATGGAGGCGTGAACTGACGCGCCTCCTTTTTTTTTGGGCTGTCGGGGACAATAGGGTTAAACCACATAGATGTTATATAATAAATTTAATAAATAACATTAAAAAAATATCTCAACATACTATTAATAAATACTAATAAAACCAATTTAACTGAATTAAGCACTATTGTCGGTCGCCTATGCAGACCAGGTCGCTGGGGTAAATGTCTTGACAGCGGTGCGCTGAATTAAGTAGATATATTATATGTAATATTGTATGCAATTTAGAGTGGTAGCGAAAATAGCCACCGCCCGTCGCCCGCCGCACTAGGCGCGGCGACCCGAAAATCAGCAACCCCAAGGAGCCCGGCGTGGACACCATAATTTATGAAAAGCGTGGCCATGTGGCCTACATCACCCTGAACCAGCCCCAAAAGCTCAATGCCCTGGGAAGGGCCATGGCCAAGGAATTGATCCAGGCCTGGGTCGATTTCCGTGACGACGACGATATGTGGGTGGCGGTGCTGGCGGCCAACGGCCGCTCGTTTTGCGCCGGGGCCGACGTCAAGGAGATGGATAGAGGGCATTGGCGCTTCCGCGATTCGCTGATGTTGGGCGACGACAGCCTATTGCCCAGCACCCACGGGGTGTACAAGCCCATCGTGGCGGCGGTGCAGGGGCACGTGTACGGGGCCGGGTTGGTGCTGTGCCTGGAGTGCGACATCCGGGTGGCCGCGGAAAACGCCAAGCTGGGGCTGCCCGAGGGCAGGGTGAATGTGCCTTTCTTGTTCGCGCCCTTCATATTCGATCATATTCCCCGGGCCCTGGCCTGCGAGATGATCCTCACCGGAAAGCCCCTGGAGCTGCAAAGGGCCTATGATCTGGCCCTGGTGAACCGGGTGGTGCCTGAAGCGGAGCTGTTGAGCGCGGCCCAGGAGTATGCCGAAAGCATTTGCGAGATGGGGCCCTTGTCCAACTTCGCGGCCAAGGAGCTTTACACTCGGGGAAGACGCACCGATTTCGAGGGGGCCATGGCCTTGCTGGAGCACGTTACCACTCCGGTGTGGAACTCCCAGGATTCCAAGGAGGCCAAGCAGGCCTTTATTGAAAAACGCAGCCCCCAATGGAAGTTGAAATAATCTTCCGCAAACAGGGCTGCGCGGCGTGGGAAAAAATACTATAGTTGTCAGGCAAGGCGAAAAGCCTATTTCGGTGCTTAGGGTATAGCCGCGAACTCAAGGCGAAAGGGCAAAATGGCCAAGAAGAGCGGGCCCCTGCGGGAAAAGATATATAACAAGTTGATCGGCGAGATCGTCACCGGCCAACTCAACCCCGGCGAGCGGCTGTCCGAGGGCAGTCTGGCCCAGCGTTTTCATGTCAGCCGCACCCCGATCCGTGAAGCCCTTTTGCAGCTGGAAAAGCTGGGTTACGTGGTCCACAAAAAGAACGTGGGCACGATCGTAAAAAAGATTTCCCCCGAGGGAGTGCGCGAGATATTCGAGGTGGTGGCGGCCCTGGAGGGCATGGCCGTGGAGCTGTTCTGTCAGTTGCCGCCAACCCCCGAGGACATGGCCGAACTGGCCCAATTGCAACAGGAACTGCGCCGCAACACCATGGAGCAGGATTTTGCCAGCTACTACGAGGGCAACCGCAAGTTTCACGAGTTCCTGGCCGAGAAATCCGGCAACAAAACCCTGCTGGAGCTGACCAGAAACCATCGGGACAGCATCTACCGTATCGTTGCCAGGGGCAGCACCTTGCCCCTGCATATTCAGGAATACCTGGCCGGGCATGACGCCATTATCGAGGCCCTGCAAAAGGGCGAGGCACAAAAGGCCGGTATGATCATGAAGGATCACGTCTTGGAGGCGGGGCAGCTAATTTCCGGAGACATGGCCCCCTTGCCTTGGCGCACCACCACCTGACCCCACCCTTGGGCGGCGCCCGGCGCGCTTCCCGTCCCTAACCGTTGCCGGCTTTCTCTTCCTTGGCCATGGTCAGCCAAGCGGTTTCCAGCGCCTTCATTTGGTTGTTGATCTGGTTGACATGCTCCAGGGCCAGTTGCCAGGCCAGGTCAGGATCGCGTTTTTTGAGGGTTTCCAGGATGTTGCGATGGTCCTCATCCTTGTGGAGTATGAGGTGGGTGGGCTTTAGGGTGGATACGAAGGCCAAGGTGAAATCCAGAATGCGGTTGATCAGGGCGGCGTAGATTGGATTGCCGCAGGCGCGGCCCACCTCCCGATGGAACTGGCCGGTCAGGTCCCGCTTTTCATCGGGGTTCACCTCGTAGTAACTCTCATCCAAAATGTTTTCCAGATCGATCAAATCCTCGTCCGTGGCGTTTTCCGCCGCCAGGCGAAACACCTCGGGCTCTATGAACTGCCGCACCTGGACCAAGTGATCCACGGTGAGCTGGCGCAGCCGGATGAGGTCGGCCATGTTTTCCAACAAGAAAAGATGATCGATGCGCCCCACCATGGCCCCGCCCTTGGTCCCCCGGTTGATTTTTATCAACCCCTGGGCCTGGAGATAGCGTAGCGCCTCTCGAATCACCGGGCGGCTCACCGCCAGTTGGCGCGCCAACTCGGTCTCGTTGGGCAGGGTGTCCCCCATTTTGAGGGTTCCGTTCAAGATGGCCTCGCGGAGTTCCGAAGCGACCACCTCGTAGAGATTCTCTTGTTTTCCAACGGCCTTGAGCGTCAAAGTCTTTCCTCTTGTGACCTTGTATAAGTTACCTTGTGAACACGAAAATGTCTGATTTGGGCCCCAGTTATTTTTTCAGTTGACAAATACTAGCACAGGTAATTAGATAAGGATACGTAAAACGTAATACGTATTAAGGATGCTGAGGGTAGCGCTGAAAACCACCCAACTGAGGAGTTCCCCAATGAGATCAAGATCGCTCGCGACCCTGCTAACGATAATGCTGCTGCTTCTCGGGACGGCCACCATGGCCTCCGCCATGAACCTGAGATTCAACATCGTCTACGGCCCCAAGCACCCTCTGGCCAAGGGCGTCTTCAAAAACTGGTCTGAACAAGTAAAGAAGGTAACCGAAGGCCGGGTAAAGGTCACCATTTTCCATGCCAGCGCCCTGGCCAAGATCACTCAGGTATTTGACGCCACGGTCTCCGGACAGGTGGACGGCGGTCTGTCCTGCCCCACCTACTCCCAGGACCGCTTCCCGCTGGCCGGTGTGTTGGACCAGCCCACGGTGGCCACCTCCAGCGCCGAAAACAACAGCGCCACCCTGTGGAAGCTGTATGAGAAGTACCCGGAAATGCAGAAGGAGTTTAACAAGGTCAAGGTTCTGTGGTTCTATACCAACCCCGCCTTCCAACTCCACTTCACCAAGCGCGAAGTGCGCAACCTGGAAGAGCTCAAGGGCGCCATCGTCTCCGCCGGCGGCAGCACCGCCCTGCAGATGCTCAAGGCCTTGGGCGCCAACCCCGAGGCTCTGCCCATGCCCGAGGTGTTCCTGGCCCTGCAAAAGGGCGTGGTGGAAGGCTGCTTCCTGCCTTATCCGCCCCTGCGCCCTCGCCGCATGACCGACATCCTCACCACCCACACCGTGGGCGACTTCTCGGCCACCGGCTTCTACGTGATCATGAACCAGAAGAAGTGGAACAAGATTTCGCCCAAGGACCAGAAGGCCATCATGGAGGTCAGCGGCTTGGCCGCGGCCAAGATGTCCGGACGCGACTTTGACCAGGCCCAGGAGCGTGACGTGGCCTGGATGAAGAAGAAGGGCGACAAGTTCTACGTCTTGGACAAGGCCGAGCGGGCCAAGTGGATCCAGCGCGTCAAGCCCATACGCGACGCCTGGGTCAACGACTTGGAGGCCAAGGGACTGCCCGCCAAGGCGGTCTTGGCCGACGCCTTGGAAATGCTGGGCAAGTAAAAACTCAAGGACACAACCTGGGCACCCCTGGCTGACTTCGGTCGGCTAGGGGTTTCCAGGACTATGAACAAAATTTTCCCCGTCAACTACGGGGGAGCAAAGGGTCTACCGGCAATGCAGATTCAGAAAATGCACGACGGGCTGGCCAAGGTGATCACGCCGGTTGCTTATCTGTTCAACGGCGTGGGCGCCTCCATGGCCATGCTCATGGTGCTCCTGGTAGCGGCCAACGTTATTTCGCGTGACTTCCTCGGTATTTCCCTGGCCGGGGTGGTTGAGCTGGAAGAGATCATGCTCATTGTGCTGGTGTTCGGAGCCATGGGCCATGCCCAGCTGGGCAACAAGCACATTGGGGTGGACTTCTTCACGGCCCGTTTTTCGGAAGAAACCCAACTCAAGTTGGCCTGCTTCACCCAAGTCATCAGCGGATTTTTCTTCCTCATGTTCACCTGGCAGAGCGTGGTCATCTCCCACACCTATTGGGTGGAGAACGACACCACGCTGCTGCTCAAGATATCCAAGACGCCCCTGACCCTGGTCATCGCCCTGGGCCTGCTGCTGCTGGCCTTGGCGCTCATCAAGGACGCCCTCAAAAGCTCGGCCGAGTTGGTCAAGCAAAACCAGGGCGTGTGGGCCGCATTCGCCTGGCTCTTTTCGATCATCCTCATCCTGGGCGTGTTGGCCCCCGAGTGGTTCGGTTGGGGCATAGAGGCCGACACCTACCAATGGGTGTGGGGCGTGGCCCTGCTGGCCCTTCTGTTCTCGGGCATGCTCATCGGCGCGGCCCTGGGCTTCCTGGGCGTCATCGGCATGGCCTGGTGCTTCGGCACCGACGCGGGCCTGGGTCTGATGCAGACCGTGCCCCTGTCCTCCACCGCGTCCTAATTCCCTGTGCGTGATTCCCTTCTTCGTGCTCATGGGCGAGATTTGCTTCCACTCCGGGCTCAGCGACAAGCTCTACCGGGCCGCCTACCGTTGGGTGGGCCATTTGCCCGGCGGCCTGTCCATCGCCACGGTGCTGGCCTGCGGCGCCTTCAGCGCGGTGAGCGGCTCCTCCCTGGCCACCTCAGCCACCATGGGCACCGTGGCCCTTCCCGAGATGCGGCGCTACGGCTACAAGGACACCTTGGCCACCGGCTCCATCGCCGCCGGCGGCACCATCGGCATACTCATTCCGCCCAGCGTCATACTTATCATCTACGGCGTGCTGGTGGAGCAGTCCATCGCCGAGCTGTTCTTCGCCGGCATCATCCCCGGCCTCATCTCACTGCTCTACTACGTGATCGCCATCCTCATCTGGACCCGCCTGCGGCCCGACCTGGGCCCGCGCGGCCCCAAGTACAAGATGGGCGAGCGGGTGCGCTCCCTGGCCGACACCTGGGAGGTCATGGTCCTGTTCATGCTGGTCATGGGCGGAATCTACGGCGGCTGGTTCACCCCCACCGAGGCCGGCGCCATCGGCGCGGCCGGCGCCCTGATCTTCGGGATCATCCGCAAGCGCGTCAACAAGAAGAACATCAGGAGCTCCCTGCTGGCCACCGGCCGCACCACGGCCATGGTCTTTTTGGTGGTCATTGGAACCGCCGTGTTCGGCTACTTCCTTACCTCCACCCAGATACCCATGCGCCTGGCCGAGTGGGCGGCCAACCTGCCGGTGCCGCCCTTCGTGGTCATCGCGGCCATCATCGCCAGTTGCTTCATCCTGGGCTGCGTGATGGGAACCTTGCCCCTGGTGTTCATCACCGTGCCCATTTTCGCGCCGGTGGTGGAGTCCCTGGGCTACGACCTCATCTGGTTCGGCATCGTCATGGTGGTTGTTTCGGAGATAGGCCTCATCACCCCTCCGGTGGGCATGAACGTGTTCATCATGAAGGGCGTGGCCGACGACGTTCCCCTGACCACCATCTTCAAGGGAATCTTCCCCTTCCTGCTGGCCGACATCGCGCGCCTGATCACCCTGATTGCCTTCCCGGCTCTGACCCTGTTCTTGCCGGAATTGCTTAGATGAAAGGACCCCAGCTATGACTTACCCCACTGTTTACCCCACCGGAGCCACGGTCTACGATCCCGAGCGCTGTTGGAACGGCTACACCCTGTTCCAGGCCAGGGAGCGCGGCGCGCTGCTCATCGATATGAACGGCCGCGAGGTGAAGCTGTGGAAAAACCTGCATGGCTTCCCCAACAAGCTGCTGCCCGGCGGCTACGTCATGGGCCACTCCGGTGAGCGTAACGTCAAATACTCCGTGCAGGACTACATGGACCTGATCCAGGTGGACTGGGACGGCAAGGTGGTCTGGAAGTTCGACCAGTACGAGTACGTGGAAGACCCCGGCGACGAGCCCCGTTGGATGGCCCGCATGCACCACGACTACCAGCGCGAGGGCAACCCGGTTGGTTACTATGTGCCGGGCATGGACATGCCGGTGGACCACGGCAACACCCTGATCCTGGCCCACAAGAACGTGATCAACCCCGCCATCTCCGACAAAAACCTGTTGGACGACGTGGTCTATGAGGTCACCTGGGACGGCGACATCATCTGGGAGTGGGCCTGCAACGAGCACTTCGATGAGTACGGCTTCCACGAGGACGCCAAGAATATCCTGTGCCGCGACCCCAACCTGCGCCCCGCCGGAGGCGGCATGGGCGATTGGATGCACATCAACTCAATGTCCGCCCTGGGCCCCAACCGCCTCTACGATGCGGGCGACGAGCGCTTCCACCCGGACAACATCATCGTGGACGGCCGCGAGGCCAACATCATCTGGATCATCTCCAAGGCCACCGGCAAGGTGGTGTGGAAGGTGGGCCCCTACTACGACGAGACCCCGGAGCTAAAGGCCCTTGGCTGGATCATCGGCCAGCACCACGCCCACATGATCCCCCGAGGCCTGCCCGGCGAGGGCAACATCCTGGTATTCGACAACGGCGGCTGGGGCGGATACGGCGCGCCCAACCCCGGCAGCCCCAAGGGCAGTAAAAACGCCCTGCGCGATTACTCCCGGGTGCTTGAGTTCGACCCCGTCACCCTGAAGATCGTGTGGCAGTACACCCCCAAGGAAGCCGGTTTTGTGCACCCCACCGACAGCAACCGCTTCTACAGCCCCTTCATCTCCAGCGCCCAGCGCCTGCCCAACGGCAACACCCTGATCACCGAGGGCAGTGGCGGCCGCATACTGGAAGTGACCGCGGAGCACGACCTGGTGTGGGAGTACATCAGCCCTTACTGGGGCCAAAACCTCAACCAGAACATGGTATACCGCGCCTACCGTTCGCCCTACGACTGGGTGCCTCAGCTGGACAAGCCCAAGGAGACCGCCATCGAGCCGGTGGATGTGACCACCTACCGCCTGCCCGGCGCGGCCGCTCCGGGCGCGGAGTCCACGGTGGAAATCGAAGGCACCGTGGCCTACCAGAAGTCCACCGCTCTGTGCGTGGTGACCGACGCGGACATAAAGGACTAAGACTAACAACGCCAAAGCCCCGGCCCGCTACGGGCCGGGGCCATGCCTGACGGCGTTCCAACAGGGGCCGCTCAGCGAGCGACCCGGACCGAAACGCCCGTCAGGCGCTGCGAGACCAAATAATGACCGCACAAAAGTCTATCGATCAGATGCAGTTCCCCGGCGGGCTGCGCTACAGCAAGGAACACACCTGGGTGGTGCCCAGCGGCAACACCGTGAAGGTGGGCATCACCGATTTCGCCCAGGACCAGCTTGGCGAGGTCATCTTCGTGGAACTTCCCGGCGAAGGGGATGAGTTCGACCAGGACGCCGAGTTCGGCGTGGTGGAGTCGGCCAAGTCCACCTCAGATTTGTTCATGCCCATCTCCGGCGAGGTGGTGGTGGTGAACCACACCCTGGAGGACGAGCCCGGCCTGGTCAATCAAAGCCCCTACCAGGACGGCTGGATGCTCGAAATCAAGCCCCGCGACCCCTCCCAGCTGGAAGCCATTTTTTCGGCCGAGGAGTACCTGGGGCTCATAAAGAAGGAGGCTTAGTCATGGCCGTGACCATCTACACCGCCACCGGCTGCGTCCGCTGCAAGATCGCCAAGAAGTACCTGGCCCAAAAGGGCATCGAGTACACCGACCTGGACATCAAGGCCGAGGGCAAAGACAAGTTCAACCGCTTTTACCGCGAGAGGCGCAAGTCGGTCTATCGTGGCCCGGACGGCATCGAGTTCCCGGTCTACTACGACGGCCAGGTGGTCAGGCAAGGCCTGGGCGTGGTGGTCGGCCACGCCTGCTCCGAGAAGTTGGCCGGGTTCTTCGGCATTGGCCGCCTGCACGGCGAGTGGGTGGACGGCATCCACCTGTCCCAGGGCGACCCCGAGGCCATGGACGAGTTGGTGGAGGCGCTCGGCTACCTCAAGGGCGCGGGCATGAAGTTCGAGATGGACACCGACGGCCGCAATCCCCAGGTGCTTGAGCGCCTGTTGGCCGAGGGCCTGGGCGAGGTGATGATCATGCGCCTCATGGGCACCAAGGACATGTACGCCGCCCAGGGGTACGACGCCGCTGAGGTGGAAAAGACCATGAACCTGGTGGCCCGCTTCCCGGAGTACCGCTTCGAGTTGGCCGTGCGCCCCGTGGTGCGCGAGGACGGCGCGGTGGAGTACCTCAAGCCCGAGGAGGCCGGGGAGATCGCGGCCTGGCTCAAGGAGGCCACTGGGAACAACAAGCATCCCTTCGTGCTGGCGCCCTTTGACCTCAAGGCCGCGGGCGACGAGCGCTTTGCCGAACTGCCCCAGATGGAGACCAAGGACCTTCTCATCTATCGCAGCAAAGCCCGCAGCAGCCAGGTGATGGCCGCCACGGCATAGAAGAACTCGGCGGGTCCACGGGTTCGCCGCCATACAACACACGGGCCATGGCCCTTTAGGCAGCAGCATATGAGCAAGTTCGACGTGATAGTGATCGGCGGCGGGCCGGGCGGCTACGTGGCTGCGGTGCGCTGCACCCAGCTTGGCCTCAAGACCGCGGTTGTGGAAAAAGACGCCCTGGGCGGCACCTGCGTGAACTGGGGCTGCATTCCCACCAAGTCCCTGTTGCGCAACGCCGAGGTGGTCCACCTGCTTTCCCAGGGGCGCACCTACGGCTTCGACCTGGAGGGCCTCAGCGTGGACTACGCCTCGGCCCAGAAGCGCTCCCGCCAGGTTTCCACCCGCCAGGGACGCCGGGTGCAGGCCCTGCTCAAGACCTCCGGCGTGGAGGTGATCCCGGGCGAGGCCGTGCTGGCCGGGCCCAACCGGGTTCAGATCAAGGGCTCGGGCGAGGTGCTGGAGGCGGACAACATCATCCTGGCCACCGGCTCAAAGCCCCGCCGGATTCCCGGCCTGGAGCCGGACGGCAAGCGCATCATCACCTTCCGCCAGGCCCTGGAGCTTACCCAGGCCCCGGCCTCGGTGGTGGTGGTGGGCGGCGGTCCCATCGGCCTGGAGTTCGCCTCGGTGTGGAACCGCTACGGCGCCAAGATCACCGTGGGGGAGATGCTGCCGCGCATCATCCCCCTGGAAGACCCCGACGTGAGCGAAGAGGTGGCTCGCCAGTACAAGAAGGCCAAGATGGACCTCCGGGTGGAGGCGGCGGTCAAGAAGGCCGAGCTTACCGATTCCGGGGTGGCGGTCACCGTGGCCCAGGGCGAGAGCGAGGAAGTGATCGAGGCCGAGATCATGCTGGCCGCCATCGGCTTCGTGCCCAACACCGGCGGCATGGGCCTGGCCGAGGCCGGGGTTAGCCTGAGCCGCATCGGCTGTGTGGAGATCGACGAGCAGATGCGCTCCAGCCTGCCCGTCGTCTACGCCATCGGCGACATCACCGGCAAGCTGGGCCTGGCTCATACCGCCTCGGCCCAGGGCGTCATCGCCGCCGAGGCCATCGCGGGCAAGGCCACCCATCCCCTGGTCTACGAGAACATCCCCCGCTGCACCTTCGGCGCGCCGGAGAGCGCCTCGGTGGGCCTCACCGAGGCCCAGGCGGCCGAACGCGGCTTTGAGCCGGTGTCCAAGATGAGCCCTCTGGCGCCCAACGGCAAGGCCGTGGCCCTGAACGAGAACGCGGGCTTCATCAAGATCATCGCCGACAGCGAAAGCGGCAAGGTGTTGGGGGTGCACATGGTGGGCCCGCATGTTACCGAGATGATCGGCGGGGCGGCCATGGCCCTGAATCTGGGGGCCACGGTGGAGCAACTGGCGTCCACGGTGTTCCCGCACCCCACGGTCAGCGAGGCCATGATGGAGGGGCTGCACGCCCTGGCAGGGCATGCCATCCACATTTAGATGCCTGGTTTGAGACCTGTGGGGCCGGGGCGACAGATGCCGCCATTCCGCGCCCCACAGCCATTTTCAGGCGTCACGCCATCCATGACTGGCATTCATCCGGAGAATACGCAGCATGAGCTTTTATGTAGAATGGGTAATGAGCAGCCCCATGTTGTCCGCCTTCATTCAATTCGGAGTGCTGGGCACCTTGGGCGAGGTGGCTTCGCACGTATTGGTGAACCGCCGTTGGGAGTTGCCTTGTGCCAAGGGGCAATTGGCCATCAAAATACTGGCCTGGGGTGTGTTGGGCCTGGTGGTCAAGTTCGGCTTCACCGGCATCAAGGATTTCACCCACGCCGTGCAGGAGGCCGGTTATTTGCCGTCGTTCATAACCACCGGCCTGGGGCATGCTTTCGCGGTATCCCTGGCGGCCAACTTTTTCTTTGGACCGCAGATGATGTTTTTCCATCGATTGGAAGACAACCTCATCATGCGCCAGTGGAGCTTCAAGGGCATGGGCCTGGCCCTGAAAAGCCTGTTGTGGTTCTGGATCCCGGCCCACACCCTTACCTTTGCCCTGCCTCCGGCCTATCAGATCGGCCTGGCGGCCCTGTGGGGAGTGGTGCTGGGCTTTATCCTGGGCTTTGCCAAGAGCAAGGCCGCGACCCAGGAAATGGGACTGGCCCCGGCGGTAAGCTAGTCAATTAAGGGGACGGCATGGGCATATTCAATCTGGACAGAATCCTGACCCCTCGCAGCGTGGCCGTGGTGGGGGCCAGCGAACGCGAGGGCTCGGTTGGCCGCTCGGTGTTGGAGAACATCCGCAAGGGTGGCTTCACCGGTGGGGTTTATCCCATCAACCCCAAGCGGGATGAGGTCCTGGGGCTGAAGGCCTTCGCCTCCATCAGCCAGGCGCCGTGTCCCCTGGATTTGGCGGTGATCATCGTGCCCCTGAAGTTCGCGCCGGCCATCGTGCGCGAATGCGGCGATTGCGGGGTGGGCGGGGCCATCATCATATCCGGAGGCGGCAAGGAGACCGGTGAGGAGGGTGCGGCCCTGGAGCGGGAAATTCTGGCCGCGGCCAAGATCGCCGGGGTGCGCATCGTGGGGCCCAACTGCGTGGGGATCATCAGCTCTCCGGCAGCGCTCAACGCCTCCTTCATACACGAGATGCCCAAGCCCGGCTCCCTGGCCTTCGTTTCCCAGAGCGGGGCCACCTGCACGGCGGTCCTGGACTTGGCGGTGACCCAGGACATAGGCTTCAGCCACTTCATCAGCATGGGATCCATGCTGGACGTGGACTTTGGCGACATTATCGACTACCTGGGCAACGACCCCGGCACCAGCGCCATTTTGCTCTACGTGGAGTCCATCACCAACCACCGCAAGTTCATCAGCGCGGCCCGGGCGGTGTCCCGGGTCAAGCCCATCATCTTGCTCAAGGTGGGGCGCAGCGCCGCCGGGGCCAAGGCGGCCATGAGCCACACCGGGGCCATGGCCGGCGAGGACGCCATTTACGACGAGGCCTTCAAGCGGGCCGGTCTGGTGCGGGTGAACACGGTGGGCGACTTGTTCGACTGCGCGGAGCTCATCTCCAAGCAGCCGCTGCCCAAGGGCCCGGCCCTGGCCATCGTGACCAACGCTGGGGGACCGGGAGTCATGGCCACGGACCACATGGCCCTGCACGGCGGCAGCGAGCCGCCCCAGCCCTCGCGGGAGACCATCGCCAAGCTGGACGCCATACTGCCGCCCTTTTGGAGCCACGCCAACCCCATTGACATCCTGGGCGACGCCACGCCCGAGACCTTCCTCAAGGTGACCCAGGTCTGCGTGGACGCCCACGAGTTCGACGCTGTGCTGGTACTCACCACCCCCCAGGCCCAATTCCCCAGCACCCAAAAGGCCAAGCTCTTGAGCGAGGAATTGGCGCGGGCCGACTTCCCCGTGTTCACCTCCTGGCTGGGCGGCCGCGAGGTGATGGAGAGTAGGGAGATATTCTACAAGGCGGGCATCCCCACCTACGAGACCCCAGAGCGGGCGGTACAGGCCTTCTTGTACATGTACCAGTACCACAAGAACCTGCTGACCCTGCAGGAGACGCCTTCCAGCCTGCCCCGCGAGATTCACTACGACCGGGACCAGGCCGCCGCGCTCATCGCCTCGGTGCTTATCGAGGGGCGCAGCCTCATGTCCGAGGGCGAGTCCAAAAAGCTCCTGGACCTGTACGGCATCCCGGTGACCCCGGTGCACCGGGCGGCCAGCGCCGAGGAGGCCGCGGCCTGCGCCCTGTTGACCGGCTTCCCGGTGGTGCTCAAGATGGACAGCCCGGACATTACCCATAAGTCCGATGCGGGCGGGGTGCGCCTCAGCCTCAAGAGCGAAGGCCAGGTCAAGGAGGCTTTCGAGGAGATAATGGCCAACGCCAAGGCCTACGACCCACAGGCCCGGGTGCGCGGGGTCACGGTGCAGCCCATGGTAGCGGTCAAGGGCGTGGAGTGCATCCTGGGGGCCAAGAAAGACCTCGAGTTCGGCCCGGTGATCCTCTTCGGCATGGGTGGCACCATGGCCGAGATCATCGGGGACCGTGCCATCGGCCTGCCGCCCCTGAACCGCCTGCTGGCCAAGCGGCTCATCGATCAGACCAAGGTGAGCAAGGTGCTCAGGGGCTACCGCAACATCCCTCCGGTGGACATGGTCATGCTGGAGGAGGTGCTGGTGCGACTTTCCCAGCTATTGATCGACTTCCCGGAGATAGCGGAGTTGGACATAAACCCGCTCTTGAGCCATTCCCGGGGCGCCTTGGCCCTGGACGCCAGGGTGGTGGTGGAACCCACGCCGCAGAAGTCGCCCCAGCATTTGTGCATCCGGCCATATCCCGCGCAATACGAAAGCCATGAGCGCACCGGCGGCGGGGTGGACGTCTTCCTCAGGCCCATCAAGCCGGAGGATGGCCCGGCCATGATCCGCTTGTTCCATGCCCTCTCGCCGGTGACCATTTTCCAGCGCTTCGGCCGGGTGCTGCGCTCCATGCCCCAAGAGTTGCTCTCGCGTCACACCCAGATCGACTATGACCGCGAAATGGCCCTGGTGGTGTTCCCCGAGGGCAGCGAGGATATCGCGGCGGTGGGGCGCATCATCGAGCGTCCCGGCGTGGACGAAGCCGACCTGGGCATGACCGTGGCCGACGCCTGGCAGGGCAGGGGCCTGGGGGAGCTGCTGTTCAACCGCCTGCTGGAGATCGCCAGGGAACGGAAAATGGTGCGCGTATCCGGAATCATCAGCCCGGACAACCGCTCCATGCTCAACATGGTTCGCAAGTACCCGGCCGATCTGAACGAGATGGAAGACGGCAACTTCAAGGCGGTCCTCAACCTGTAAAAACCGGCAAGCATATCTTTGCACCCTCAGCGCCGGTGGCCTTGCTGCCGGCGCTGAGGCATGTCCATGCGCCGGTTATGGGTTTACCCCACAAAAAGCAAACCCCCTAAATAGGTAGGGCAAAAAACTATTGACATTAAGTTTTTTATTAGCATATATGATGTCTGACATCAGATAGCAAGGAGGCGTTGATATATGGCCAGTTCCGGCTCCCTCTTCAGTCCACTAGGGGATAAAAGTCTTTATCATCGGGTGGTTGATCGCATACGCATTGCAATTTTCAGAGGCGACCTGAAACCCGGGGACCAACTCCCTTCCGAACCGGAGCTGGCGCGCCAGCTGGCGGTCGGGCGTTCGGCGGTCCGGGAAGCCATCCGGATATTGGAAAGCGCCGGGCTGCTTACGGTGCGCCGGGGACACGGGGGGGGCACCTTTGTCCAAGAGCGGGACGTCGCTTCCCTGGTTCCGGTATTCGCCGACATCCTGCGTTTGGCCCTGGTGGAAGTCAGCGAACTGACCCGGACCAGGGTGCTCTTGGAAACGGTGGTGATTCAGGAGGCCGGGGCGCTGATCAAACCGATCGACGTGGCCATCCTGCATGAAAACGTCGATCAGGCGGAAAAATACTACCACCAGGGCGAGGTGGAGCTACGGCTCGCCGCCAACCTGGATTTTCACATGAAGCTGGCCCGCATTGCCGCCAGCCCGGTCTTGGAACTGAACGTGGGCGCGGTAATCAAGCTCCTCTCCTACTATCTGGAAACCATCCCCCCCACAGCGGAAATGGTGGAAGGCACCCTGGCCGGCCACCGTCAGCTAATAGAACACCTGGCCGCCGGTCAAGTGCAGGAGGCCGTTGATTTAAACCGGCAACACATCGAGACAGTGAGCCGCAAAATGATCCTGTGCGCCGAGGAAGACGCGGACAAGGGACTTCCCGCACGGCATTTGTTCGATGACGGAGGAATTGATGAAAAAGCGGTTTAGTTACTATATGCCCGAGATGGAGGGGCTCAGCATCCCCGAAATCGAAACCATGTTGGCACCCCGTCTACGGGAGCAGCTCAAATACTGCTACGAGTCCTCTGGTTACTACCGGGACAAGTTCAAGCAGGCGGGCGCGGAGCTGGGGGACATAAACACCTTTGATGACCTGCGCAAGCTGCCGGTCTTCATGACCAAGGAAGACGAGCGGGCCTGCCAGGAAGAATCGCGCCAAAAACTGGGGCACACCTTCGGCACCCACCTCTGCGCTCCGGTGGACGAGCTGTACCTGACCGGCACCACCTCGGGCACCACCGGCGTGCCCACCTTCACCTACACCTTCACCAAGAACGACCTCGACTTCCTGGCCCCGCGCCTGGCCCACCGTTTGGCCTTGTGCGGCGTGGGCAAGGGCGACCGGGGCCTTTTCTGCTTCACCCTGGGCATCTACGCCACCACCATGACCCTGTGGGGCCTGCGTCTGCTGGGGGCTCTGCCCATAGACATCGATGCCAGGGCCGGAACCGACACCTTCCTTAAGTTCGCCGACCTGACCCGGCCCAACTTTCTGGCCTGCACGCCTTCCCTGGCGCTGTACCTGATCGAAAAATGCCCCAAGATGCTGGGCTATCCGGTCTCCGAGTTGAAGCTCAAGGGCCTGTTGACCACCGGCGAGCCGGGCATCGCCAACCCGAAGATAAAAAAGACCCTGGAAGAAGCCTACGGCTGCCCCAGCTTTGACTACTGGTCTCCGGCGGGACACGCCCCCGGCATTTCCTGCTGGTCCGAGGAGTACCATGGCCTGCACGCCATCGCCCCCGAAGTGTGTACCAGCTATTTTGACCTGATCGATCCCATAAGCGGCGAGTCCGTGCCCCTGGAGGAGGGAGCCGTGGGGCAGATGGTGCACACCTCCCTGCACCGGGAGGCCTGCCCCCTGGTGAAATACGCCTATGGCGACGTGGTTCAGATCTCCTTGGAAGAGTGCCCCGGCTGCGGCTTCAAGGGTATTCGCGCCAAGCTGGTGGGCCGCGCCGACGACATGCTCATCGTCAAGGGGGTCAACGTGTACCCTGCCGCGGTGCGTACTGCGGTGATGAAGTTCCAGCCCCAAGTGACCGGCCAGATGCGCATAGTGCTGGATTCTCCGCCTCCCAGCGTGGTTCCTCCCCTGAAGATGAAAGTCGAGTACCAGGGAAACATGGACCAGAGGGAGATCGACGCCCTGGCCGAAAAAATAGCCCAGGCGGTGCATGACACTCTGCGCATGCGTCCCAAGGTCATCATGGTGCCGGGGGGAAGCCTGCCGCGCCATACCCGCAAGACACCAGTATTCGAGAAAACCTATGAGTAGCGCGCCGTTCTGACAGAGAAGCAACCGACCAACATTAATAGACCTAGGAGGGGTCAAATGAAGGTAACGAGCAAACTTTTATGGCTGATCACCGCAGCGGCCCTGCTGCTGCTTCCCGCCGCAGCTGGGGCTGCGGACGTGCCCAAAATGATCAGCGCCACCACCTACACCGTCGGCTCTACGGGGTACGCCATCTCCATCGGCCTGTGCAAGGCCATTGAAGAAAAGGGCGGGGTCAAGGTGAAGGTGGTTCCGGCGGGCACCGATATCGCCAAGCTGATGCCGGTCAGAGCCCATGAGGCGTCCTTCAGCATCCTGACCGGGGCCGGGCAGTTCATGGCCAGCCGCGGCTTGCAGCTGTTCGCCGCCCCCAACATGGGTCCTCAGCGCCTGCGCCTGGTGTGGGCCTGCAACCTGGGGGCCGTGGCCGGCATGATGACCAGGGCCGATTCGGGTATCAAGACCCTGGCCGACCTCAAGGGCAAGCGGGTGGCCTTTATTCCCGGCTCCCCGGCCTGCACCTTCCTGCACGGCGGCTACCTGGCTTTCGGCGGCCTGGACTGGAAAGACGTGAAGAAGGTCAAGGTGTCTTCCTGGAAGGCTCCAGCGATACCGCCCACTGCCTGATCACCTCCAGCGCGGCCATGGAACTGGCCGCCTCGCCCCACGGCATCCACTGGCTGCCCGCGCCTCCTCAGGACAAGGAAGGCTGGAAGCGGCTGAACTCTTGGTGCCCCTACCTGCGGCCCTACAAGGCGGTCAAGGGCGCGGGCATCACTCCCCAGAAGCCAGCCCACATCGCGTCCTACTACTACGGCTTCGTCACCTATCCTGAGCTGAATCCCAAGCTGGCCGAGGTCATCACCGGGTCCATCTACAACGGATATGACATTTACGCGGACATGCACGCGGCCTTGAAGGAATGGACCCGCGCCGCCGCCCTGGACAACCAGGCTTTCGTGGTGCCCTATCACCGCGGATCGGTGGCGGCCTTCAAGGCGGCTGGAGCTTGGACTCCCGAGCACGAGAAGATTCAGCAGACCCTGCTCAAGCAGGAGGAGCAGCGGCTGGCCGGATACGCGGCCGCGCAAAAGCTGGCCAAGGAAAAAGGCGTGGACCAAAAGCAATGGCCCGACTTCTGGGAGAAGTACGCCCGGGAGCACCAACTGTTCTAAGCAACAGTGATCCTACCCATTGCGCGCCGCGGCGGTGCGGCTGACGTGCCGCCGCGGCAATTACTAACCCTTGGCGGGGTACCTGGAGTAACCGCGGGAGTTGGGGTCCTATGGCAAATCCCACTACGGCCGGCAAGACGACTGTACAAGCGACATCGCGCCGGAGGGAGCTGACCGGCTGGTTGGGCGCGTACTTTCTGGCCAGCACCATCTTGGGCATACTTTCGGCCCTTTATCAATTATTCCACTTCGAGTTCCTGGGCACCCTGATGGGCAGTGCCTACTATTACCTGCTGGTTGCCTTCTTCCTGCCGCCGGTATTTTTGCTCTACCCGATAAGGGGGAGGGCGCAGGCCAACAACCCGCCGGTTTATGACTTAATCCTGACTGCGCTGTCTCTGTTTTGCGGCCTGTATTTTTGCTGGCATGCCGAGGAGATAGCGGCCATGGGCTGGGAGATCTATCCGCCCATGACGCCCCTGATCACCGGGGCCGTACTGGTGGTGCTGGTCCTGGAGGCCGCTCGGCGGGTGGGCGGGCCGGTGTTCGCCGGGCTCTGCCTTTTCTTCACCACCTTCGGGCTCTACTCGTCCCATCTGCCCAGCCTGCTGCAGGGCATGTCCTATGGCCCCAGCCGCCTTGCCGCCTATTTCTCCATGGGGCCTTCGGGCATCATCGGCCTGCCCATGCGGGTGGTGGGCAACATCCTCATCGGCTACATGGTGTTCGCCGTGGCCCTGCAGATAACTGGCGGCGGCCGCTTTTTCATGGATATCTCCGCGGCGCTGTTCGGCTTTGTGCGCGGCGGCGCGGCCAAGGTCTCCATCTTTTCCAGCGCCCTGTTCGGCAGCATCAGCGGCAGCGCCATATCCAACGTGCTCACCACCGGGGCCATCACCATCCCGTCCATGAAAAAGGCGGGCTATCCGCCCCACTATGCCGCGGCCATCGAGGCCTGCGCTTCCACCGGCGGGGTGCTCATGCCGCCGGTGATGGGGGCCACCGCCTTTGTCATGGCCGAGTTCCTGGGCCTTCCCTACGTGGATATCTGCATCGCGGCGGTGGTGCCTTCGGTCTTGTATTACGGCGGCTTGTTTTTGCAGGCCGACGCCTACGCGGCCAAGACCGGCCTCAAGGGCATTCCCCGCAGCCAGCTGCCTTCCCTGAGCGGCACCTTGCAGACCGGCTGGGTCTATCTGGTGTCCCTTTTCCTGCTGGTGTGGATGCTTCTGTACATGCGCTGGGAAGTGTGGGCGCCCTTCGTATCCGCCGCCCTGTTGTTGCTGGTGGCTTCCCTGCGTCGGCGGGACGCCCTGCGCCTGAAGCAATGGATCGGCTTTGTGCGTGGGGTGGGCACCGTGCTGGCGGAGTTGGCTGCCCTGCTGGCCGCCATCGGCATGATCATCGGCGCGCTTTCCATCACCGGCGTGGCCCACTCCTTTTCAAGCGAGATCATCAAGCTGGCCGGCGGACATATATGGCTGCTCCTGGCCCTGGGGGCCATAACCAGCTTCGTGCTGGGCATGGGCATGACCATCACCGCCTGCTATGTGTTCCTGGCCATGGTCTTGGCTCCGGCCCTGGTGCGCTCGGACCTGAACCCCCTGGCCGTGCACCTGTTATCATGTACTGGGGCATGGCTTCCTACATCACCCCGCCGGTGGCCTTGGCGGCCTTTGCCGGAGCGGGCATCGCCGGCTCCGATCCCATGAAGACCGGCTTCAAGTCCATGCAGCTCGGCGTGGTCAACTACTTCGTGCCGTTCTTCTTCGTGCTCAATCCGGGGCTCATCTTTCAAGGCCCGCCCTGGGAGGTGGCCCAGGCCATATCCGGGTGCCTGCTGGGCATGCTGGTGATCAGCGCCTCCATGGAGGGCTGGGTGCTGGGCATAGGCAAGCCGCCGATGTGGCTCAGGCCGTTCCTGTTCATATCGGGGTTGTTGCTGGCCGCGCCTGAGATGCTCACCGATATCCTGGGGCTCGTCCTCTTGGTGCTGAGCCTGATCGGCGTGCGGGTGTATGGCAGCCGGAACCCATCGACGCATGGAAAGGAAACGAACGATGCAGTGGCAAGCTGATTGCCGGAAACTGTCCGACGCCCTCCAGCGGAAACTGTTCATCTCGCAAGCGCCGGTGGCGGTTCGCCTGCTCAGCCAAGCGGAGGTGGATCAAAACCCGGAGTGGCTGCAAAGCGTGCGGCGGCCCGGCAAGGGGCTGCCCGAAAAGGTGCTCATCTGCCAGGCCATGGCCATGGTGCGCCTTTACGGTTGGCAGGTGTTGGTGACGCCGGAATCGGTGGAATGCCCCACCGGGCTGTTGACCATGGGCTGGGTGGAGATGAGCCCGGAATACCTGCGTGGCGAGATTCCGGTGTCGCCATTCAACCAGACCAACGAGGCCAGAGGGCGGCGCATGGAAACGGTGACCTGCATGCCTGCGGGAACGGTTGCCGCCGTGGCCGCGGCCCCTCTGGGAGAGAGCCCCTTCGAACCCCAGGCGGTGGTCATCTATTGCACTCCGGGCCAAGCCATGCGGCTGGTGCAGTCCACCCTGTTCGAGGAGGGCGGAGCCGTAGAGTCGTCTTCCGCCGGCGCCCAGGGATGTTCGCAGTATTTGAGCCTGGTGATATTGAGCGGACAACCGCGCTACATCCTGCCCGGCAACGGGGACCGGATCTTCGGTCACGTGGAGGAGCACCAAATGGCTTTCTCCATGCCCCTCGGCTATGCCGGGCGCTTGGCTGAAGGCATAGAAAAGACCCAGGAGGGCGGCCAGTCCTATCCCGTGCCCGCATATTTACGCGCCGAGTTCAAGGTGCCCAAGGCCTATGCCAAGGCCAGCGAGCATCTGCGCCAATACACCCGAGGGCGGAAAGACTAAGCACTTCGTCGATTGCCGCCGCGAGGCGTGGCGACGAACAGGAGAACAACGCATGTCCATCAGCAAGGTATTCATCTTGGGCGGCGGCACCATGGGCCGGGGAATCGCCCAGGTATGCGCCCAAAGCGGCATCTCGGTGGTGCTCAGCGACGCGGTCGAGGAGGCCCTGAAGCAGTCGGAAAAGCAGATCGCCTGGTCCGTGGGCAAGTTCATAGAAAAGGGAAAGCTGGGCGAGTCCCTGGATCAGGTGATGTCGCGCATCAGCTTCAGCCCCACCCTGGACCAGGCGGCCGAGGCCGAAATGGTCATCGAGGTGGTCTATGAAGACATCGAGGTCAAGCGCCAGGTCCTGGAGAAGATAAGCCGGGCGGCGTCCCCCGAGGCCGTGGTGGCCAGCAACACCAGCGCCATTCCCATCACTGATTTGGCAGCGTTCGTAGACAACCCCGATCGGGTGCTGGGCCTGCACTTTTTCAACCCGGTGCCCATGATGGCGGCGGTGGAAGTGATCAAGGGCAAGCGCACCACGCCGGAGGTATTGGAAGCGGGGCGCGAGTTCATTTTGCAAATCGGCAAGGACCCCATCATGGTCCGGCGCGACTGCCCCGGATTCGTGATCAACCGCATAAACCTGCCCTCCAGCATCGAGGCCATGCGGGTGGTGGAAGAAGGCGTGGCCTCGGTGGAGGACATCGACAAGGGCGTGAAGCTGGCCCTGGGCCGGCGCATGGGTATCTTCGAAACCGGCGACATAGTGGGCCTGGACGTGACCCTGGGCGCCCTGTCCTCCATCTACCAGGAGACCAAGGAGCCCCGCTGGCATCCGCCCATGATCCTGCGCTGCAAGGTTAAGGCCGGTCAGTTGGGCCGCAAAACCGGGACCGGCTGGTACCGCTACGGCGAGGACGGCAAGATGCTGGGCCCGGCCGAAGACTGAGAGGCAAGCCATGGCACTGGCGGAGTACGAGATAAAAGATAAGGTCGCCATCGTCACCATCAACAACCCGCCCATGAACGCCCTAGACGTGGCCACCAAACTGGCCATAGAAAAGGTGTTCATCGAGTTGGACGGCATCCGGGACCAAATGCGGGCGGTGGTGCTCACCGGCGGCGGCGGAAAGGCCTTTGTGGCTGGGGCGGACATCAAGGCCCTTGCGGACCTGGAGCCGGAGAGCGCCAAGCGCCGCCTGATGCGCAGCCATGCGGTCTATTCGGTGGTGGAAAACTTTCACTGGCCGGTGATCGCGGCCATCCACGGCTTCTGCTTTGGCGGCGGCCTGGAACTGGCCCTTTGCTGCGACGTGCGCTACGCCTCCCGCGACGCCCAGTTCGGCTTTCCGGAAGTGAAGCTTTCCATCTTCCCCGGCAATGGCGGCACGGCCAGGGCTCGATATTTCCTGGGCCTGGGGCGCTTCAAGGAGATGGTCTATTCCGGGGAGACCATCAACGCCGAACAGGCCCTGCGATACGGCTTGGTGGAAAAGGTGACCTACGAGGGGCAGGTGATGGCGGCGGCCCTGGAGTTGGCCGGCAAGATAGCCAAGCGGGGCCCCTTGGGAGTGGCCGCGGCCAAGAAGGCCATCAACCGCAACCGCGACCTGCCGCTGCACGAAGGCCTGGAAGTGGAGTCGGACCTCTGGGCCGGGCTCAGCGTGAGCCACGACATGAAAGAGGGCGCCACGGCCTTCATCGAAAAAAGACGGCCGACCTACTTGGGTAAATGACCTTGAGTCGCCATGGCCTTTGGTTTGACCGGAACTTTCGTGAGGGGCCCAGCGCCCCTCATGTCACTATAAGGAGTTAACTATGCCCAAAGTTGCCGTAATCGGAGTTGGTCAGTCGGCCTTTGTGCGCGGCTATCCCGGCTCTATCCGCGAACTGGCCTTCGAGGCCTATGCCGAGGCCATGGCCGACGCTGGGGCCAGCAACAGCGACATCGGGGCCACGGTGATCTGCTCCAGCCCGGAGTACGACAAGCAGCGCTCCCCGGCCGGGGTCATAGCCG
>Ga0180016_100164_pt1 | contig 22692 bp, 22 predicted proteins | sample KR46_M_MetaG_FD_129673 | JGI IMG/M metagenome (GOLD analysis project Ga0180016, IMG submission 129673) | Groundwater microbial communities from the Olkiluoto Island deep subsurface site, Finland - KR46_M_MetaG | ecosystem: Environmental > Aquatic > Deep subsurface > Groundwater | place: Finland... | reverse complement strand
TTCGAAGTGCTGCGCCAGCCCCCTCGGATTCAGTTCTGCGAGGGCCGCTACCGGTTCGGCGAACCCGTCAACGGCGAAGCGCCTGCCGACCCGCTTGGACGATGCCCGGCCTTTGAGCCGGAGGTTCAGCAAGTGGCCGCGAAATCGACGGGCGACATCGAGAAGATGAAAAGCCTGCTCAATGAGGTCCCAAGTCTCGGCCTTGCCTATTCGGATGGCGGTATGAACCCCGTTTTCCGCAAGATCCTGGCCAAGAAAGGCCCGCAGTATTTGTCAGAAATCACATCATCGACTGCTGTCCCGGTCAGCCGGCCGCAAGCAGCGCTCGCCGATCCCTTCGTCGCCCGACGGCAACCCGTCAAAACAGGCGCGACAAGGGAACAATGATTGCCAGCATCATGGGCTGATGAAGCAAATAGATTGTCAGGCTGTGGCGGCCCAACCAGCCGAGCCTGGCTAAGAAACGGCAATCCGCACCCGCACTGATCATCCGGTTCTTGCCAATGTCCACGGCTTTGGCGAATGCGATGCCAAGAAGTGTCACGCCCGCCCAGGGAAACACCGGCACGAAATCATTGCTGAGCGGCGGATTGGCTGAAAGGCCGATCCACGCCAGCCAGCGGGGATCGAAGGCCGGCAGCGAGATAAACCATGGAAGCGCCATCATCGCCAAGCCGGCCAACAGACTGGCTGAAGTCGGGAGCTTGAGAAAAACAACCCCGATAAGACTTGCTATGGCGATCGAATGCAGGATGCCGAAGTACACAAACGCGCTGGGAAACGCCAGCAAAGTGACGATTGTTATGGCCACGGCGGCAACAACAATGACGGTGAGCCGGCGAAAATATGTCCTTGTCCTGAACTGGACCCCATGCGCCAGAACCAGACTTACTCCCGCAAGAAACATGAAGCTTCCAGCCAGCGAACGCCCGAATGCGAGCCAAAGCGGATGAAAGGCCACGCCCGATATGAATCCCGTGAATTCCAGATCCCAGACGAGATGGAAAAGGACCACGCCAGCGATCGCCGCTCCTCGTGCAGCGTCAACGGCCAGTAGTCTGCTTTTTTTCATTCTGTTCACAAGAACCTTATCCGCTGGCGGTCAACAGGCAACAGTTTCTCAACTCCCCAGCGTCCGGGGCGCGAACAGGATGATGCCAGCCCCGAGAACACAGATCGCGGCGCCAGTCAGATCCCAGGTGTCAGGTCGCTGTCCTTCCACTGTCAGAAGCCAGAAAAGCGAGGCCGCAATGTAGACGCCGCCATAGGCCGCATAGGCGCGGCCGGCAAAGTCGGACGGGGCAAGCGTCAACAGCCAGGCGAAGGCCGCAACGCTCACAAGGCCGGGGGCAAGCCAGAGGGCGCTGGCCCCCTGCCGCATCCAGGCCCAGAAGGCAAAACAGCCTGCGATTTCGGCCAGAGCCGCGCCCGCATAGATGGCAAGCGTTCCAAACGAGGTCACGAAGCGCCCTCGCCTTCCCGGTGACTGTGGTCGGTTGAGCAGTGCGAATGATCACCCAGCACTTCAATCACCCGGCAGTCGGCGATGCTGCCGCCCGCGCATTGCGCCACCATGCGCTTCAATTCGACCTTCAGCGAGGCAAGACGCGCGAGCCGCTTCTCGATTTCCGCCAATTGAGCCTTTGCAATAGCGTCCGCTGCCGCGCACGGCTGATCAGGATGGTCAGAGAGGCTGAGCAGATCACGGATCGCGTCGAGCGTGAAACCAAGTTCCCGCGCATGCCGGACGAAGGTCAGCCGATCAAGCGCCTTGCGGCTATAGAGCCTCTGGTTGCCACCGCTGCGCTCAGCCTCCGGTAACAAGCCGATCTGCTCATAATAGCGGATGGTCGGCACCTTGACCCCTGCCGCCTGTCCAAGTTTTCCGATGGTCATCATAAAATATCTCTTGAAGCTACAGCAGCTAGAGACATTAAAGAGAGTGCCTGACGATGACAATGCCCCGGAGAACTCCCTGTTGGGCAAAGGACAAACGATGACGGAAATGGATGTAAACAAGGAAATCAGTCGCGACTGGACGGTGTCTGGCATGGACTGCGGGTCTTGTGCGACGAAGATCAAGGATGCGGTGGCGCGGCTGCCTGGAGTTGCCGGTGTCGAGGTCGGCATCATGTCCGAACGTCTTCGCCTGACTCTGGACGAAGACAAGACTGGCCGCGACAAGATTGAGAAGACCGTTCGTGCACTTGGTTATGAAATCACGCCGCGCGAGGCGACGGCGGAACCGGTCGATGCTAATGACCATGACGGAAATGGTACGGGCCACTCCCAGGCGGGCGGCAAGGCAAACGGCGATTCCGATCACGGCAGCCCCGGCCACGTTCATGACGACCCTGCCGATCGGGGCAAGAGCTGGTATCAGACTGGCAAGGGCAGACTGGTGATCTTTACCGCCCTGCTTCTTGTGGCTGCCTGGGGTGTGGAACTGATTGTTCCTGAAGTCGGCAATTGGGCCTTCGTAGCAGCCTGTCTGATCGGGGTTGCTCCCGTCGCCCGCCGCGCGTTTGCAGCCTTACGCATGGGACAGCCCTTTACCATCGAAAGCCTGATGACAATTGCCGCCATCGGCGCGCTGTTCATCAATGCCGCGGAAGAAGCGGCTCTGGTTGTTTTCCTTTTCGCAGTGGGGGAAGTGCTGGAAGGCGTGGCCGCAGGCAAGGCGCGAGACGGGATTCGCGCGCTTGCCAATCTCGTTCCGAAGACAGCACTTCTGGAGATCAACGGCGCCACGCGCGAAGTGTCGGCGGCAAGTCTTGCCGTGGGACAGACCGTGCTCGTCCGTCCCGGCGATCGCATCCCGGCGGATGGCGAGATCAAGGAAGGCAACTCGGGCGTGGACGACAGCCCCGTGACGGGCGAAAGTGTCCCGGTGAACAAGGGGCCTGGCGATCCGGTCTTTGCGGGGTCGATCAACACCGAAGCCGTGCTGCGGGTCACGGTGACAAAGACTGCAGAAGACAACACCATCTCGCGCATCATTCGCCTTGTGGAAGAGGCCGAAGAGGCACGCGCGCCGACCGAACGGTTCATTGATCGCTTCAGCCGCTGGTATATGCCTGCCATCGTTGCCCTTGCGGCGCTGGTCGTGCTGGTGCCGCCCCTAGCCTTTGGGCAACCTTGGGACACATGGGTTTACCGCGGGCTGGCGCTGCTGCTGATCGGCTGCCCCTGTGCGCTCGTGATCTCGGTTCCCGCCTCCATCGCTTCGGCGCTGTCGACAGGTGCGCGACGAGGCCTTCTGATAAAGGGCGGCGCAGTGATCGAGGCGTCAGCCAAGGTATCTCGCGTTGCCTTTGACAAAACCGGGACGCTGACCCATGGGCGGCCGGTGGTGACGGATATCGTAACTTTTGGCACAACGACCGAGGACGAACTTCTGGCTGTCGCGGCGGGCGTCGAAAGCGGCTCCAGCCATCCGTTGGCCATCGCCATTCTGAACAAGGCCGAGGAGGCAGGCATAGCAGTCCCGCCGTCACGCGATGCAAAGGCGCTGATGGGCAAGGGTGTGATTGCCACGGTCGGTGATGCCTCGGCCTGGGTGACTTCACCCGGATATGCCAAGGATAATGTTGGGATTGAAGATGCGGGCCTCGCCCAGACGATAATATTCGAGGAACAGGGCAAGACCGCCGTTGTGGTGTTCCGGGAAAAGACCTCGCTTGGCATCATCGCCATGCGTGACGAACCGCGCGCGGATGCGCCCGAAGCGGTGCGCCAGTTGAAAGCCATGGGTATTACCCCCGTCATCTTGACCGGGGACAACCCCCGGACGGCGGCGGCGATCGCAGAGAGCCTGGGCATGGAGTACCAGGCAGACATGATGCCGGAGGATAAGATCAACGCTGTCCGCGACATGAGCGAGCATGGCGGCGTGATGATGATCGGCGATGGCATCAACGACGCGCCGGCGCTGAAACAGGCTAGCGTTGGTGTGGCCATGGGATCGGGCACAGATGTCGCGCTCGAAACGGCCGATGCAGCCATCCTGCGCGACCGGGTGATCGACATCCCGGCCACTATCCGCCTCACCCGCGCGGCGATGACCAACATCCGCCAGAATGTCACCATCGCGCTGGGCCTGAAGGCAGTGTTTCTGCTGACCACTGTTCTGGGGCTGACCGGCCTCTGGATCGCGATCATGGCCGACACGGGGGCGACGGTTCTCGTCACGCTGAACGCATTGCGGCTGCTGCGCTTCAACCCGGAACGCGAGGGCTGACACATGATTTCCAGCTTCGGTTGGGCCGCCGGCGCGCTGGATGCTCGTTGCCACCACATGCCGCACCTCGCCTCGGGAATGATGACCGAGTTCGCAGTCACCGCTTCGACCTGACCTCAGACGGGGCGCTTGTTTTGGGCGCCCCGTTTGGCACCCTCTCGATCACTCATGCGTTCTTGCTCCGAGTGTCCGCAGGGTACAAACAACAGGAAGCTGCGGGAACACTTATGATTGGAGAACGTTATGATGAATGGAAGCGGAATGGGCTTTGGCTGGATCGCATGGATCCTGATCCTTGTTCTCCTGGTCTTAACCATCGCTGCTTTGACGAAATATCTTCGGAAAGAAATGAAAGAACTTCACTATGACCTATACAATCAATCGAATGATCACCGGCGCGGGAATCGATGACATTGACACCCGTACGCGTGAAGCTCTGGCGAATCATGGCTTCGGCGTACTGACCGAGATCGACGTCAAGGCGACGATGAAGAAAAAGCTCGATATCGAGTTGCCTGGCTACCGCATTCTCGGAGCCTGCAATCCGAAGATGGCGCATCAGGCGATCGGTATCGAGCCGCGGGTTGGCGCTATGCTGCCCTGCAACGTCATTCTGCGCGAGGTCGAGGGTGGCGTGGAAGTCAGCGCAATTGATCCGGTGGCGTCGATGCAGGCGATAGAGGATAATGACTTGACGGCCGTCGCAGGCCAGGTGCGCGAGATGCTGGCCCAAGTCGTGAAGGATGTCTGAGCCTCAAGGCGCCCCGATCTGCATCAAGGATGGGCTCGTCAGCCTATGTGTCGACACGCCCGATGGTGCTGTTGAAATCGCCCGCGTCCCAGACGCGGACCATCGACTGACGGCCGAATGGGCACGCACGTCCCGGCCCGCGCCGCCGGCAGTGCTGCAACCGCTCGTACCGGTTGCGGGTGTCGTGCCGCTTGGTGAGCTCGAACTGATAGAGGCGCTGAGCGCGCCGGATATCGTAGTTGCTGATGCGCGCAAGCCCGACCAATATGTGAGATATACAATTCCGGGCGCGGTCAACCTGCCCTTTACCGAGACCGAACTCGCGCTGGAGCATCTCGGGTGCCGCCGCGAGTCGGAGGGGTGGGATTGCCGCGATGCCGCCCGCGTCGCCCTGTTCTGCAACGGCGTCTGGTGCGGGCAGTCGCCGTCGGCGATCCGCAAGATGGTGGAGGCAGGTTTTCCGCCGGAGCGCATCCTCTACTATCACAACGGTCTTCAGGGGTGGCTCTTGCAGGGGTTGAGCGTCTGGACTCCAGGTCAGGCAGCAAGCTTTCATTTGTAGCGAGTATGCCTCATGACACAGTTCTGGGCAGATGGTGCAGCGCAACCGGGTTCGGTATCAGCGCTTGCTTCGGCGGAACATCTGGCACCTAATTCTGCGCCGTATCACTGCCTTCAACGCCCGACGATCGTGCACTAGGTGCTGTTCGCGCTCTTCGTCCTCTGATGGCTGGGTGGGATGCCCGCGCCCGACCGCTCGACGAGCCAGGATTTGATTTGACCGGGTCAGGGCCTGGCGCTGGTATACCTTTCGTGCGGGTGTCCCTAGCGCGCAATCCGGCCAGAGAAGGCGATCACGACCACTATTGAAAAGGACTTGAGCCTCCAGTGACTGGAAGCTCTAAGAGGAATCAAGGCAACAGAAGGCAGGCAGGAAATGGACTACGATCATCATCGCTGGATCCGACATTCCTGAAGGTACCTATACGGCGAAAGACCCGAGCTGGAGTTCACTGTGCGATCGATTTCGCTGAGCTGCTGCTAATGCTGCGAAGCGTTGGCGACCGACAGTCCGACGCGTTCGGCCAGAGCTTTCACGCCATGTTCGCCCGGGCCAGATGTTCGAGCATTTCCAGACGGTGCGGTGCTCATACCGACGCGCCTCCGGCCGGTTTCTCGCCATCTTGTCCAGACCGTTCCTCCGGCGTGAAGAAACCGTCGGCGTGCAGGTCCGACTTGCGCAGTCCGGCGGCAAGGGCAGTTTCGGTGAGTGCGTCGATCATCGCCGGCGGCCCGGCGGTGTAGCAGCTCCAGCCTTTCAGTACGGGAAGATCGGCGCGCACCGCCTCGTGCACGAAGCCGGTGCGATGGCCGCTGCCTGGCTGGCCCATCGACAAGACCGGCGTCACCCGCATGTTGTCATGGCGACGGGCAAGCGCCTGAAGCGCTTCGAGGCCATAGAGGTCGCGCTCCTCCCTAACGCCGAGATAGACCCGCACTGGCTGACGCATGCCAAGATCGACGAGGCTGGCGAGGATCGCCTGAACCGGCGCCAGTCCCGAGCCGCCGGCAACGGCGAGTATCGGCCCGGTATGCCCGGGCCGCAGATGGGCCGAGCCGCGCGGCCCCTCGATCTCAAGCAGGTCACCGGGAACGAGCCGGTGAACGGCGGCCGATACCCTCCCCTTCGGCACGAGGCGAACATGGAATTCGAGGATGTCTTCACCTGGACGGCTGGCCATCGAATAGTCTCGCGGCGGCAGGCCGGGCAGAGCAAGCGTTGCATACTGACCGGCGGAGAACATCATCGGACCGCGCATCGGGCGCAGCCGCAAGATGCGGATATCGTGCGTCGCCTCTTCGACGGACACCACCTCGGCCTCGGTTCGGACGAGCGGGTGGTCGGGCAAAGTCTCCTCGTCGCCAAGCCAGGCGACCGTGACGTCGGATTTCGGCAACGTGCGACAGGCCAGGATCAGACCTGCTACACGCTCGTCGTCCGAGAGCGCGAAACGGGTATGCTCAAGCAGATCGACCTCGCCGGAGACGAGGCGCGACTTGCAGTTGCCGCACCGCCCCGCCTTGCAGCCATGCGGATAGTCAATGCCGGCATCAAGCGCTGCGGCAAGAAGCGTTTGCCCGGAGGCGACTGCAATTTTGCGCAGCCCGGGCACGAGTGTTGCCATCGCGGCACCCGGGATGCCGGCTTCTTCGTTGGGCGCCTTGGCCAGCGCTGCGGTTTGAGTTCGATCGATCGGCATTGAAAAGTCTCTCCTGGTCCGGGTCTTTGGCGGGTGTCACTCGGCGGGCGCAAGGCGAGGTTCGGCGGCTGTTCGCCCCGACCGCCCCTCATGGCGCATCGGCGGCGCGAAGCGGCGCAGCCGCAGCGCATTGCCGAGCACAAAGACCGAAGACAGCGCCATGGCGGCGGCGGCGAGAACCGGCGAAAGCAGGATGCCGAAGGCGGGCCACAGGGCACCGGCCGCGATCGGGATCAGCGCAGTGTTGTAGGCGAAGGCCCAGAACAGATTCTGCCGGATGTTTCCGATCGTGGCCTTCGACAATGCGATGGCGTTGGGCACTCCGGTGAGCGACCCCGACATCAGCACCACGTCCGCCGCCTCGATGGCCACGTCGGTGCCTGTGCCGATGGCCAGACCGATATCGGCCTCGGCGAGCGCCGGCGCGTCGTTGATGCCGTCGCCGACAAAGGCGAGCCGCCCATATTGGGCCTTGAGCGCCTTGACCGCCGCGACCTTGCCGTCCGGCAGGACCTCCGACACTACCTCGTCGATCCCGAGTTGCCGTGCGATGGCTGCGGCGGTGCGGGCGTTGTCGCCAGTGATCATCGCCACCTTGAGGCCAAGATCATGCAGCGCGGCGATGGCCGCAGGCGTCGTCGCCTTGATCGGGTCGGCGACCGCCACGATGGCCGCAAGACGACCGTCAATGGCGGCGTAGAGCGGCGATTTGCCTTCGTCGGCGAGCCGCGCGGCGGTGTCGGCGAACCGAGCCGTGTCATGCCCGAGGCGTTGCATGTAGCGGTCGGCCCCGATCTCCACCCGGACGCCGCCGGCATCGGCCGCCACGCCAAGGCCCGTCACGCTGTCGAAGTCGGTGACCGGCGGCAGCGCCAGTCCTTCGGCCTCGGCCGCCCCGACGATGGCGCGCGCGATGGGGTGCTCGGATTTGTCCTCGACCGCGGCAATCCGCGCCAGCACGTCGGACCGCTCGAACCCGTCAACCACCTCAAGGTCGGTCAGTCGCGGCTTGCCTTCGGTCAGCGTGCCGGTCTTGTCGAGCGCGACCACCCTCGCCTCCTTGAGAAGTTGAAGCGCCTCGCCCTTGCGGAACAAGACCCCCATTTCGGCTCCCCGCCCGGTGCCCACCATGATCGAGGTCGGGGTGGCGAGGCCCATGGCACAGGGGCAGGCGATGATCAGCACAGCAACCGCGTTGACAAGTCCGAAGGTCAGCGCCGGATCCGGGCCGAAGAGGAACCAGACAGCGAAGGTCACGGCGGCCAGCGCCATGACCGCCGGCACGAACCACATCGTCACCCGATCCACCAGGGCCTGGATCGGCAGCTTGCCGCCCTGCGCCTCTTCCACCATGCGGATGATCTGGGCGAGCATGGTGTCGGCGCCCACGGCCGTTGCGCGGAAGGCGAAGGCGCCGGTCTGGTTGATCGTGCCGCCGACAACTGTCGTGCCCGCGCCTTTTCCGACCGGCACAGGCTCACCGGTGATCATGCTTTCGTCGATATAGCTCTGGCCCTCAACGACTTCGCCGTCGACCGGCACACGCTCGCCCGGACGCACCTCGACAATGTCGCCCAGGACCACATCCGACACATCCATCTCGACCGACTTGCCGTCGCGACGCACCCGCGCCGTCCTGGCCTGAAGGCCGACCAGACGCTTGATCGCCTCGGAGGTGCGGCCCTTTGCCTTGGCCTCAAGGAACCGCCCCAGCAGGATCAGCGTCACAATCACCGCCGCCGCCTCGTAGTAGACGTTCATCGTTCCGGGGGGCAACAGGCCTGGGGCGAAGGTCGCCACCACCGAATAGCCGAAGGCTGCGGCAGTGCCGACGGCGACGAGGCTATTCATGTCCGGCGCGCCCTTGAGCAGCGCCGGAACCCCCTTGAGGTAGAACCGCCGCCCGGGCCCGGACAGCACCAGCACGGTCAGGGCGAACTGGATCAACCAGCTGTTGCGCATGCCGATCGTTTCCATGACCGCCATGTGAACCCAGTCGAACACATGGCTGCCCATCTCGAGACCGAACACCGGCAGCGTCAGCACGGCCGCAATCAGCACATCGCGTTTGAGCGTCGCCGCCTCTGCGGCCTTCTTCGTCTCGGTCTCGGCTCGGTCGCCAGCGTCCTTATCCGTGGCCTTGGCGTCGTAGCCGACGTTTTCTACGGCCCGGATCAGCGTGGCCGCATCGGCGGTTCCCCGCACCGTCGCGCGTTCGGTGGCGAGATTGACCACCGCTTCGCTGACGCCCGGCACCGCCTTCAGCGCTTGCTCCACTCGGCCAACGCAGGAGGCGCAGGTCATGCCTTCGACCGCCAGTTCCACCGTGACTGCGGGGACGTCATAGCCCGTGTCCTCCACGGCCTTGACCAGCAACGCCCGATCGACCGGCGCCGACAATTGCACGTCGGCCCGCTCGGCGGCGAGGTTGACGCTGGCCGCGGCCACGCCCGGCACGGCCTTGAGAGCGCGCTCCACCCGGCCCACGCAGGAGGCGCAGCTCATGCCTTCGACCTTCAGGGTGACGGTTTCGTTTGTATGTCTGATTGCTGCGGTCATCGGCGTTCGGCTCCTTGGCGACTTTGGATGACCACCCTTGTAAGGCTTCCAACCGCTGGAAGGTCAAGGGCCCGAAGAATGTTTTTTCGGGCGCGCGAAAATTCGCTTGACCTTCCAACGCTGGGAAGCCTCATCATATAAGTCGAGAACAAAAAGGAGGCTCTCATGCAGTTCCATATCGAAAAAATGCATTGCGGCGGTTGCGCGCGGACCGTGACCAAGGCAATCCAATCGGTCGATCCCGAGGCCACGATCGAAGCAAACCCGGACGCACGTCTCGCCGAGGTCACGACGTCCATGCCGCGCGAGGCGTTTCTGCCGGTGCTGGCCGAAGCCGGCTATCCCGCCACCTGACCGCAAAAATCGGTTTTCCAACAAATATCGGACCACGGGGCGCACGCCCCGTGGTTTTTTCCGCCTACCGATCAGTATTGCACCTGCGCCAGGAAGGCGCGCGCGCGTTCGGTCTCGGGTTCGGCAAAGAAGCGCTCCGGTGGACAGCATTCCGCCACTCGACCAGCGCACATGAAGACCACTTCGTGGCAGACCCGGCGGGCAAAGCCCATCTCGTGGGTGACGACGACCATCGTCCTTCCGGCGTCGGCCAGGCTGATCATCACGTCCAGCACTTCGCCGATCGATTCGGGGTCGAGCGCGGATGTGGGCTCGTCGAACAACAGCACCTCGGGCTGCATCGCAAGCGCGCGGGCGATGGCGACGCGCTGCTTCTGGCCGCCCGACAATTGCGCCGGATATTTTCGCGCGAAATCGGCAAGCCCGACCTGCGCAAGCAGCATCTCGGCCTCAGCCTCGGCCTCGGCACGCGCAAGGCCGAGGTTCACCCGCGGCGGCAACGCCACGTTCGACAATGCGTCGAGATGCGGAAACAGGTTGAAATCCTGAAACACCATCCCGACGCGGCGACGCAGCGCCACGAGGTCCCGTGGACGATGTCCGACCGGTCGGCCCGACATAACCACCTCGCCTTCCTCCCAGCTTTCCAGCCCGTTCAGGCAGCGCAGCAGCGTCGACTTGCCCGAGCCCGACGGTCCGCAGAGCACCGTGCTGCATCCACGCGGCACCGTAAGCGCGATGTCGTCCAGAGCCAGAAAATCGCCGAACCATTTCGACAGTCCGACAACGTTGATCGCAGCGGCGGTCATGTCCTTGCCTCCCGCGCGGCGCCGCGCGCCATGTCCCATTCTATCCGCGCGCTGACGCGCGAGAGAAGGAAACAGAAGCTCCAGTAGACGATTCCAACGAAGATATACCCCTCGTTGGCCAGTCCCAGCCAGTGCGGATCGGCCACGGCCGCGTTGACGATGTTGAGAAAATCGAAGAGCCCGACGACGAGGACATAGGTCGTGTCCTTAAACAGCGCGACGACGGTATTGAGAATGCCGGGGATCACCGCCCGGATCGCTTGCGGGATCAGGATGTAACCCTGCGCGGTCCAGTAGGTGAAGCCAAGCGCGGCGGCGGCCTCGGCCTGGCCCTTACCCAGGCTTTGCAGCCCGCCGCGAAACACCTCGGCTAGGTAGGACGAGGTGTAGAGCGTGATGCCCACCAGCGCGAGCGCCAGGCGCGGCAGCTCAGTGCCTGGCGGCAGCAGGAACGGCACCATGACCACCGAAATGAACAGCACGGCGATCAGCGGCAGGCCGCGCCAAACCTCGATGAAGACTGTGGACAGAACCCGCAGCGCCGGCAGGGACGAACGGCGGCCCAGCGCCAGGACAAGCCCGACCGGAAAGGCCAGCACGAAGGCGACCGTTCCGACATAGACCGTCATCGTCATGCCGCCCCATTGCGCCGTGCCGACGCCGGGCAAGCCGAGGGGCTCGCCCCACAGAACAAGCGTCGCGCCAACGGGATAGGCCGCCAGTGCGCCGGCGACAAGGCCCGAGCGCCCGCGAAAGGCGGGACCGAGCGCAATGGCCAGCGCCACCACCGGCCAGGCCAGGGCGACTGCCGCGCGCCAACGCTCCTGGGGCGGGAAAAAGCCGAAGCCGAATTGCGGCAGGCGGTTGACGATGAAGGCCCAGCAGGCGCCGGACGGATCGCATCCGCTTCTGTCCTCGGCCACCCAGGTGGCATCGAGCAGCGCCCAACTGACGAGGCCCGGCAGGATCCAGGCGGCGCCCAGCGCCAGGGCAAGCCAAAGGATCAGGCTCACCGGGCTTTCCGACGCCATGCCGCGCAGGCCCGACGAAATGCCGGTGCGGGAGGCCTCGGGTGGCAGGCGGGACGGAATGGTGGACAGGGTCATGTTCAGCGCCCCTTCAGGCTAACGCGGGCGTTCCAGGCCGCCGAGAGCGCGCCAAGCCAGAGACAGAGCGTCAGATAGACCGCCGCGGTCATCATCACGATTTCGATCGCGCGCCCGGTCTGGTTCAGCGAAGTGCCGAGAAAAACGGCGACCAGATCCGGAAAGCCTACGACGGTGGCCAGTGAGGACGCCTTGATCAGGTGGACGTATTGATTGGTAAGCGGCGGCACCATGAGACGCAGCGCCTGAGGCAATACGATGCGGCGCTGGATAAAGCCATCGCGCAGGCCCAGAGCGCGAGCGGCTTCGATCTGGCCGCGATCGACGCTTTGGAGTCCGGCGCGAACGATCTCGGCGATGAAGGCGGCGTTGTAGAGGGTCAACGCCAGCAGAAGGGCTGCGAATTCAGGCATCATCTTTGCGCCTCCCCGGAAGTCGAAACCCTGGAAGTCCGGACGCTGCCAGTCGACCTGTGCAACTGCGGCGCCTAACAGGATCACGCCCAGGAGCATCCCTGCAAACACCCCCGCCAGATCACGCCGCTTGAGCACGGGGGTGCGCGGCCTAAGAACCCAGGCGGCCGCGAGGCACAGGCACCCGGCCGACGCCGCACCAAACGCGAGCCGAAGGTCCTGCCCCGCCTCAGGCCATGGAAAATAGACGCCCCGGTTGCTGACATAGACCGCATCGCCGATGGAAATGGCTTCACGCACGACAGGCAGCGACCGGAGCACCACCGTTTGCACGAAAATCAGGATCAGAAGCATCGGCACGTTGCGCAGCGCCTCGACATAGACCGTCGCCGCCAGGCTCAGCGGCCGGGCGGCGGAGACGCGCGCGAAGCCGACGATAAGCCCGAGAATCGTCGCGGTGACGAGACTGAGACCGGCGATGAACAGCGTGTTGAGCACGCCGGCCAGGAACACCCGCCCGTAGGTCGAGGACTCGCTCATGTCGATGAGGCTGAAGCTCATGGCAAAACCCGCCTCCTGCCAAAGGAAGCCGAACCCGCCTGTCATCCCGTTCGCAGCGAGGTTGCGCGTGATGTTGGCGCCGAGATAAGTGATAGCAACCGCCACAAGCGCGATGGCCGCCGCCTGCTGCGCAAGCGCCGCCCACGGCCATTGCCTCCGGGGAGGATGGCGCGTTCCGGACGGCCTTTGCGAGGGCATACCGCTATCGGTCACATTAGATACCACGTCGGCCATCGCAATCGCCTTATCGCACCGGAGGCGCGTACAGCAGTCCGCCCTGGGACCACAACGTGTTCACGCCGCGGCCGATGTTGGCCTTGCTCTTCGAGCCCAGGGTGCGCTCCCACAGCTCGCCGTAGTTGCCGGTTGTCTGGATCACTTTCACGGCCCAGTCGTTTGGGATGCTCAATTTGGCGCCGAATTCACCCTCGGCGCCCAGAAAGCGTCGAAGTTCGGGCTTTTCGGTCGTCGCCGCCATCTCGGCCACATTCGCCTGCGTGACGCCGAACTCCTCCGCGATGACAAGGGCATGGCGCGTCCATTCCACCACATCCTCGAACTGCTGGTCGTCCTCGCGGACAACCGGACCGAGCGGCTCTTTCGATATCACGTCGGCAAGGATCGTGTAGGCGTCTGGATCCGAGAGACCCAACCGGTAGGAGGCGAGCCCGCCCACTTCGTTGGTATAGGCGTCACAGCGACCGGATTCCAGGTTGGCGATGCTCTGGTCGGGCGAGCTTACGGTGATCGGAGTGTAGTCCATCCCATTGGCTCGGAAATAGTCGGCGAGATTCAACTCGGTCGTGGTGCCGGACGTCACGCAGATCGAGGCTCCGGCAAGTTCCCGGGCCGAAGTGATGCCGCTCGCCTTGCTGACCAGGAAACCCTGGCCGTCATAGATGTAGATGCCGGCCCATTCCAACGCGAACTCGGTATCACGCGACAACGTCCATGTGGCCGACCGCGCCAGCATGTCGACGCTGCCCGACTGCAGCGAGGTGAACGCATTCTTGAACTCAAGCGGCACGAAATTGACCTTGGTACCGTCGCCCAGGATGGCCGCCGCGACGGCACGGCAGAAATCGGCCTCGAATCCGGTCCAATTGCCCTGATCGTCGAGCGTGCTCTTGCCGATCGACGTGCCAGTGCTGACGCCGCAGTTCAACTCGCCCCTGTCCTTGATCGCATCGAGCGTCGGTCCCGCCACTGCTGCGGCCGGCAGCAAAAACGCCGATCCGGCGGCAAGCAGCGCAATCTTTGTCCTGTTCAGTCGCATCTCAATCATCTCCTTTGGCGCCGTGTTCATTATAGCCCCGACCTGGCGCATCGCCCGGGCGCAATCATCATTCCGCCGCGTCGCGCGCAGCACCTCTGTAGCGTCCGAGCCCCCGCTCCAGATCCCGTTGCAGATCCTCAAGCGCCTCAAGGCCGACGCCGATACGCACCAGCCGGCCGGCATCGGCCCACTGGTGCGTATCGCGCAGAACCGACATGTCGGCAGGCGCGAGCAGGCTGTGAAGTCCACCCCAGCTCGCGCCGATGCGAAAGATGTCGCAGTTTTCCAGGAAGGCGGGCAGGTTCGCCGCGTAGCCCGGGTCAAGCAACATCGAAAAGACCGCGCCCGCGCCGGTGAAATCGCGCGCCCAAAGGGCGTGACCCGGATCGCCCGGAAGCGCGGGATGCAGCACGCGCGTCACCCCCGTCTGGGTGCTCAGCCATTCCGCCAGCGCCAGCGCCGTCGCCGCCTGCCGGTCCAGCCGCACCGCCAGCGTGCCCAGACCACGCAGGGTGAGCGCGCAGTCGTCGGGGGATACACCATAGCCCAAAGTGCGCGACCGGTCCTTCAAGGCGCGGAACCGGGCCTCGTCGGCGACGGCGACCGACCCCATCAGCACGTCCGAATGGCCGCTTATGTATTTCGACAGCGCCTGCACCGCGAAATCCACTCCGTGCGACAGTGCCCTAAAACCGAGCGGCGAGGCCCATGTGCCGTCCGAGGCTACGGCCGCGCCGGCCCGGTGGGCAGCGGCGACGATGGCCGGAACGTCCTGCATCTCCATGCCAAAGCTGCCCGGCGCCTCAACCCAGACAAGGCGCGTCCGCGGCGACAAGAGGTTGCTGATGTCGGCATCGGGCGCATAATCGCGCGCCGCTATCCCGAGCTGCCCGAGAAGATGCAGCGCCGCCTGCCGCGACGGCCCATAGGCGCTTTTCGGGATCAGCACCTCATCGCCCGACGACAGCACGGTCAGATTGACCAGCGTGATCGCTGCCATCCCCGAAGGCGCCAGCACCGCTCGCGCGCCTCCCTCGAGAGCGGCCATCGCTTTCTCAAGCGCCCGGGCCGCGGGATGGCTGTAGAGCCCGTAGGAGTAGCCGTCATAGAATTGCCGGTGACGATCGAAGAACTCCGCGACCGTGTCGAACAGAACGGTCGAGCCGCGATGCGGCGGAACCGTGAGCGCGCGAAACGGCAGATCGTCGCCCCAGTTCTTCAGCAGTTCGGTTTCGGCCTTCATCGGCTACCCCAAGTGGTTACCCCAATTTCTCTTGCACATGGTGTAAATTCCATTCCATAAATACAAATACTAAATTGTTCATAGTCTATGCAGAAACTTGATAGGATTCGCCCCATGAATTTCCGCCAGGTAGAAGCCTTTCGGGCTCTGATGCTCTCGGGTACAGCAAGCCGCGCGGCCGATATGCTGCGCATCTCGCAGCCCGCCGTCAGTCGCCACATCGCCGAGTTCGAAGCCGCCACACGCCTCTGTCTGTTCGAGCGTGAAAAGGGCCGACTGAAACCGACGGCAGAGGCAAACGCCCTTTTCGAAGAGGTGCAGCGCGTCTTCACAGGACTGGAGCGGCTGCGGTTTGCCGCCGAGAATATTCGCAGCTTTACGCGGGCACGCTTGAGGGTGGTCAGCCTGCCGGCGCTGGGCCATGCATTCCTGCCGCTTGTTATTGGACGTTTTGCGCAGGCGTTTCCGGAGGCTTCGGTCCTGCTCCAGGTGCGCAGTTCGGAATATGTGCGGGAAGAGGTTGCGACGGGCAATTTCGATCTCGGCTTCGCCGCCGACGAAATCAGCCTGGCCGGGGTGGCGGCGGAGCCCTTCTCCGCCGTACCTGCCGTCTGCATCCTGCCTTGGGACCATGAGCTGGCCAAATGCGCCGAGATCCGGCCGGAGATGCTCGACGGCGTGCGTTTCGTGACACTTGCCAGCGGTGACGCCGCCCGAGCCCGGTTCGATCGTCTGTTCGCCGAAGCCGGCGTTCAGCCGCTGATCGTCGTTGAGACGCAGTATTCGCTCACGGTCTGCAACCTGGTGCGGCACCGTGTCGGTATCGGACTCGTCAATCCGTTCTCACTTGACGGCCTCGACCTTGCCGGGCTCGTTACGCGGCCATTCAAGCCGGCGATACAATTCCGATCGCTTCTCGTCCGGCCCTCGGACGCCCCGGCCTCCCGACTCAGCGACGCGTTCGTTGGCTTCGCGACGGAGGCCCGCGACGCCGTCGCCAATGTCAGCCGCTGTCCACCCAGCGACTATGTCGACAGCACACCTTAGGACGTCGACACACTTACCTCGCGAGCCTGTCGGCAGGGAAACATCAAAGGAGGCTGCCTCCTTGGTTTCTATTCATAATTCCGAGTTATGTGAATTTCAGTTCTCGCAATAGTTACGGGTTGCCGCAGAAGTTGCAACTGAAAAGTACGGTGGCCGCGACTGTCGCAAGACCGCCGGATCGACCGCCGGACACTTCCACACCTTCGTCTGTTTCCCGCACAATCACGTTGCACGGAAGCATGGCCCCGACCTTCGGCTCCATGCCGATAGCCTGCCAGGCCATGTTCGGATTGCAGGTGCCAAGGATGCGGTAGCCAGGCATGTCCTTGTCAATTTTCTTCTTCATTGTTGCCTTGACGTCGATTTCGGTCAGGACTCCGAAGCCGGCTGCAGCCAGGGCAGCACGAGTGCGGGCGTCGATATCGTCGATGCCGGCCCCGCGAAACATTGGCGGTGGCAGGATCGAATTGACGGGCCGCCCCCAACGCACCGCGCAGGGCATCGACGGCAGCCGCAATTGGGACTTCAAGCGCAAAATCGCACAGGCCAATCGCCGCGGGGTTAATGTTACGATGCCGCCAGTGTCTCTACGTTCACATTCTCGGAGGATATGCCCGATGCCTGCATAGCATCGAGAATGCGCCCGAGAACGCCGCCATCGTCCCACGTAAATACTGTTTTCGCGAACGCCACCGTACGGCCAATGCCTTTGCTTGTCCCATCGAAGAATCGCCGCCCAGTCGGGGCGGCGGGCATCAACTAGTCTAATGTTCGACGGCCTTTGTACCATCCAAATGTAAGATCAAAAGCCTTGACGGGTCAAATCGTCTGCGATCCGCGACCTGGAAGCGGTGTCGCGGGTGGGAAAGGCGGTGAAGTAATGCGCGGCACTTGCGTCTGGCTTCAGACGACGGACCGTTTGCCGCCAGCGCTTCGCCTGTTCGTCCCGCCCGTCCAGACCGTTCGCCACCATCGCAATCATGGCGATCAGGTAGTGAGCGCCGGGCGTGGTGGCCGCTCTGTCGCCCCAGCGGGCAGCAGTTGCATAGTCACCGGTCTGCATGAATAACTGCGACCGGACGCCGTGGATGCCATAGAGCAACGGGTCAAGCGGGCTCAGTTGAAACGCCATGTCCAGCCCGGTTTCGGTGGCTGTCACATTGCCTGTCAGCATCGAGGTCAGGGCAGAGGAATAGAACCCCTGCGCATAATTGGGATTGAGCCGGGTCGCCCGGTCAAGCCATTCCGCTGCCGCATCAAGATCGTGGGTCAGCCAATGCGAGCGGCCCATGGTGAAATTCGCGAACGGGTCGAGCGGGTCAAGCTCCAGCCCGCGTTCGGCGTGGCGGCGGGCTGCGCGCCGAGCTTGTGCGACATCGGGGCCGAGGTGAAGAAATGCCTCGAGAAAGCTTGTGAAGGACAGCCCCGCGTGGGCGCGGACAAAGCCCGGATCCAGCGTGAGCGCTCGCTCAAAGCACCCCTTTGCGCGCAGATTGTCCGGGGCCGTAAAGCGGTATAGGTGCTGCAAACCAAGATGGTAATTGGCCCAGGCATCCAGCGTTTCGATTGGGGCCATCTTTGCAATCCTCGCCTCGTTCAGCGGAATATAGACCTCCAGCGCGGTGACAAGATGCGCCACGATGCGGCTGCGCAGATCGTCGATGGCATCAAGAGGTGCCGCAATCCGATCTCCCCAGATTACCTCATTGCAGCTGCAGTCCGAAAGTTCGAGCGTGACAGCAAGCCCGCGCAGATTGGCTTCGATGACCCCGGACAACACATAGCGCGCACCAAGCGCGGTTGCGACAAGGTCAAGGTCCGGGTCAGGTTTGCGGAACCGGAAGGACGACCCGCGCGCAATCACCGCCAGCCAGCGCAGGCGCGACAGTGCCTGAATGATTTCGTAGGGAATTGCATCTGCGAGGATCGCAAGGTCTGGTTCCAAGGCCAGCGGACGAAACGGCATAATGGCAATCGAGGGCCTGCCTGTCAGAACGCCGTCCGCCTCTGCACGAGGAGGGGCTGCGGTGACCTGCGCAGGGACGGTTTCCACGACATCAGCCACGAACCGAAAGCCTCTGCCATGCACGGTGCGGATCGTCCTCTGCTTCTGGCCATCGTCGCCCACCGCCATCCGTGCTGACCGCATGCGGCTGGAAATGCTGGCATCCGACGCGAAGCGCCCTTGCCAGATCGTTTCGGAGATCTCGTCCTTGGTCACCAGGCGATCGCGATGGCGAACCAGATGCACAAGAAGCGCAAGTACCTGCGGCTCCAACGACACTGGATCTGTGCCGTGCCGCAGTTCGAAGCGTTCCGGGTCAAGGTGAAAGTCACCAAAAATCCATGCCATAAGGCAGAATACCGCAAAATCGAGATTTTCTTCAGGAAATCTTCAGGCGTCCATCAAGCCCTCCAGATGCGAAGGACGTAAGCTTGTTGGGCACACTTCCTCTGCAACTGAAAACTGTAACCATGCAACGGAGAATGCCATGCAAACGAATACCATAGAAACACGTCGGTTCGAGACGCCCGACGAACGGCTTGACATGAAGGAACGCGGCGGCATCTCCATCGTCAAGATGGCCGACGGTAGCATGGGAATGCACGCGATTTTCGAGCCGGGCTGGACCTGGGAGGCGGATGAAAAGCCGCTTCTGGGTTCGCCTGACGTCTGTCCAATGCGGCACACCGGCTACTGCATCTCGGGCAAGCTGGTTGTCCGGATGATCGCCAGCGGTATCGAGACGAGGCTCGGCCGCGGCGATTTCTTTGATATTCCGCCGGGGCATGATGCCTATGTCGACGGTGACGCGCGGGTTGAACTCATCCTGTTCGCGCCGCCTGAACATCAGCACTGACGGGCCGGTCATCTCGGACAGATGCGGACGATTGAAAATCCTGGAGACCTGATGGAGGAAACCAATGCACGCGATTGCTATACGGACGACCAAAGGGCGCGGCATGCTCTACGACAGCATTCTGGACACTGTTGGAGACACCCCCGTCGTGCGGATCAACAACCTCGCGCCCGATGGTGTGCGGATGTATATCAAGGTCGAGTCGTTCAATCCGGCAGCCTCGGTCAAGGACCGGCTGGCGCTGAACATTATCGAAGCCGCAGAGCGTGCGGGCACACTGAAGCCGGGACAAACCGTGGTAGAGGCCACCAGCGGCAACACCGGCATCGGGCTGGCGATGGTCTGTGCGCAAAAGGGCTATCCTTTGGTCGTGACGATGGCCGACAGCTTTTCGGTCGAGCGGCGGCGGCTGATGCGGATGATGGGCGCAAAGGTGGTGCTGACCCCCCGTGCGCAAAAAGGCACTGGTATGTATATGAAGGCGGTTGAGTTGGCCGAAAAACACGGCTGGTTCCTCGCTCGCCAGTTCGAGACATCCGCCAATGCCGACATTCACGAGGCTACCACCGCGCGCGAGATCATCGGCGATTTTGCCGGGGACCGGCTGGATTACGTGGTGACCGGTTACGGCACTGGCGGCACGGTGACCGGGCTGGCACGGGTGTTGCGCCGTGAACGCCCCGAGACGCGGATCATCCTGACCGAGCCTGCAAACGCGCAACTGGTCGGCAGCGGCGTGGCGCAAGCGCGCGGCATGGGCGGTGCGCCCGCCGCTAGCCACCCAAGCTTCGAGCCGCATCCTATTCAGGGCTGGACACCGGATTTCATCCCCAACGTCTTGCAGGAATGTCTGGACAGCGGCGGCTATGACGAGCTGATCCCTGTCGCGGGGGCCGACGGCGTCGCCTGGGCAAAAAAGCTGGCGCAGCGCGAAGGGATTCTGACCGGCATTTCGGGGGGCGCGAGCTTTGCCGTGGCGATGGGCATCGCGGAACGGGCGGAGCCAGGCTCCGTGATCCTTGCGATGCTGCCCGACACTGGCGAGCGCTATCTGACGACGCCGCTTTTTGCCGACATTCCCGAAGCCATGGATGCGGATGAAGCGGCGCTGTCGGCGTCGACGCCCGGATTTCAGATGGGGTGAACCAGCCCGGGCAGTGACAGGGAGCACAACATGACAGCGCAGAATATGATTGTTGCGGAAGAAACCCTCGACCCGGCGGACTGGTCCGAGGCCAGGGCGGTGGCGCACCGGATGGTGGATGATGCCATCGACCATGTCTCTGGGGTGCGTGCCCGCCCAGTCTGGCAAGAAATGCCGACAGACGTGCGCGGCACTTTTGCAGGCCCGGCACCGGAGAATGCGCAGCCGCTTGAGGCGGTTTACGCCGAAATCAGGAAAAATCTGATGCCGTACCCCATGGGCAACGTCCATCCGCGATTCTGGATGTGGTACATGGGAGCGGGCAATTTCACCGGTGCGCTGGCCGATTTTCTGGCTGCGATCGACGGGTCGAACCTTGGCGGCGGCAATATGTCTGCGGCACAGGTGGACCGTCAGGTGACGAACTGGATTCGCGACATGATGAGCTTTCCGGAAGGCTCCAGCGGCACTTTGGTCAACGGCGGATCGATGGCCAACATCATCGGCCTGATGGCAGCTCGCAACGCGATGGCCGGGGTCGATCTGCGTCAGCAGGGGGTGGACGCCATGCCGCGACCTCTGCGTTTCTACGCCTCTGATCAGGTTCACAACTGTCATCAGAAAGCGATGAACCTGCTGGGGTTGGGCAAGCGGTCGCTGTGCAAGGTGCCATCGGATGACGCCTTCCGCATGGACCTGCGGGCGTTGAAAGCCATGGTCCGGGCGGACCTCGATTATGGGGAACGGCCAGCCTGCGTGATTGCGACCGCAGGCACCACCAACACTGGGTCGATTGACGATCTGCCTGCCATGGCCGATCTATGTGCAGAGGAAGGGTTGTGGCTGCATGTTGACGGTTGCATCGGCGCCCTGATCGCGATTGCCCCATACCACAGCCATCTGGTTGCCGGTATCGAGCGGGCGGACTCCCTTGCACTCGACCTGCACAAGGGGCTGCAGGCCCCGTTCGATGTCGGCTGCGCCCTCGTGCGGGACCGTAAGACCCATCGGCAAACTTTTGCGGAAGATGCCGAATACCTTCAGAAAATGTCACGCGGTATCGCTGCCGCCGAATTCCTGCACGACTACAATCTGGACACGACGCGCGGGTTCCGGGCGCTCAAGATATGGATGATGCTCAAGGAACACGGGGTCGCCAAGTTTGGACGGCTGATCGATCAGGGCATCGCGCAGGCGCAGTATCTGACCGGACTGATTGCGCGCGAAGCTGCCCTGGAGTTGATGGCGCCGACCGTGACGGATGTGGTGTGCTTTCGCTTCAATCCTGGCTGGCTGGAGGACGGCGCACTGCGCGACCTCAACATCGAAATCATGCTGCAGCTACAAGAGGCGGGAATCGCCGCCGTGTCGGATACCACCGTGAAGGGGCATCACTGCCTGCGTGTGGCCATCTGCAACCACCGGACCAGGTGTGCCGATCTGGATCTGCTGGTGACCGAGGTGCTGCGATTGGGGACAAGCGCAACATGATCTACCCCGGCAAAACCCTTCCGAAGAGATGCCGCGTACAGTATTGCGCGGCTCCGGGTGCGTGTTTCCGCATTTGCCCACAGTTGGTGGTGGCGGTATCGCTTTTCGAGATCTCATGCTGACGGTCGTTCGTAGATCGTCAGAAAATGCGCCTCCGTTACTCACAACTCTCCCGTGGTGTCCGCGGTCTTGGCCGCATAGCACAGAGCGATCTTACACTCGCTGCGCGTCCCGGCTGGACGCATTCCGTTGCGTTGAGGATCAACGTCGTATTGATTTCTGGGCCTATGCCATGGCCCTCCGATTTGCCCGCTATCTTTGAGTCCAAGAACGAAAAGATTTACCATATCCATGGGGCTAACCGAAGCGCCGAAGCCGGAACGCGCCGTGCGCGGAGATGCGTCGAGTACCTAACCATCCCAGCGTGTGGGCGCCTTCTTCCCGATCCCGCATACTAAAGCGCGTCGCAGCTTTTGAGATTCGGGATTCCCTGACTGATTGATTTGTGATTCACTTTGCCCATGGAAGGAGAACCGCCATGGGCAAGCCGCATCCGGTCGAGTTGCGTGCGCGTGT
>Ga0180016_100163_pt1 | contig 22785 bp, 25 predicted proteins | sample KR46_M_MetaG_FD_129673 | JGI IMG/M metagenome (GOLD analysis project Ga0180016, IMG submission 129673) | Groundwater microbial communities from the Olkiluoto Island deep subsurface site, Finland - KR46_M_MetaG | ecosystem: Environmental > Aquatic > Deep subsurface > Groundwater | place: Finland... | reverse complement strand
TCTCTTCAACTCCCACTCCATCCGCTGCCAAAAGCCGGATGGTCAGATGAAATCTAAAGGGGGTCAAAATTGGATGCCGATTACCCCGCCAAGGGGGTCAATTTTGCATGCCGAAACACAATCGAGGATAATGCGACACTACCGCTTTATTACGATGCCCGCGGTGACAAGCTCGGCATCTCGGCCGACGGACTGAACGAAAAGCTCGCCAAGGCAATTGCGGATGCCGAAATCGACGACGCTGATGTTGCCGCGAAACTCGAAAATGAGTTGAAGCGTGAATATCACATCGTCACCGCAGAGAAACGGCTCAGGCATGTAGCCGATGATTTCGCGACCCATTTTTCGACGAACTGGGAAACCGGGAAGGCGATGTTTGTGGTGATCGACAAGATCACCGCAGTACGGATGCACAACTACATCAAGGAAAAGTGGGCGGTTCGGATTGCCGAGCTGGAGGCTGACCTCAAACATGCAAGGGATGATCAAGACTTGGCACTTCGCCGACGCCAGATCGACTGGATGAAGGAAACAGAGATTGCCGTTGTCGTCAGTGATGAACAGGGTGAAGTCGACAAGTTCCGCAAATGGGGTTTGGATATCGGCCCCCATCGCAAGCTGATGAAGGACGGCTTCCTGCTCGCCGATGGCAAGCGTCTCGATGTCGAGAGCGCCTTCAAGCGCGAAGACCATCCGTTCCGCATCGTCATCGTTTGCGCCATGTGGCTGACAGGCTTTGATGTGCCTTCGTTGGCTACATTGTACCTCGATAAACCGTTGCAGGCCCACACTCTTATGCAGGCCATAGCCCGCGCCAATCGCGTCAAGGAGGGCAAGAACAACGGTTTGATCGTCGACTACTGCGGCATCCTGAAAAACCTTCGAAAGGCGCTGGCGACCTTTGCTGGCCACACTGGTGAAGGAGGCATGGATGAAGGCGCTGGACCTGAAACCGATCCGCTTCATCCAGAAGAGGAATTACTCGGTGAATTGTCCGAAGCCATCGAGTTCGTTCGCCAACAGTTGAAGGACAACGGTTTCGAGCTGGTGACCTTGAAGACCGTAACAGGTTTCGCAAAAAACAAGGCGCTGGTGGACGCGAAGGAAGCCGTCAACGTCGATGATGAGACCCGAAAGAAGTTTGAGATATCAGCGCGGTCGGTATTCAGGAAATACAAAGCCTGCCTGACATTTGAAGGCGTTCAAAAATTTCGAGCCGACTGCGATGCGATCGGCTTCCTTTACAAGACATTGGAAGAGGATCGAGATAAAGCCGATACCTCTGAAATCATTCAGAAGCTGAATGCCATTGTCAGTGAAGCCGTCGATGTGAAGGCTGAACCAGGCTCTGACGACAAGATTTTCGATATCTCAAAAATCAATTTTGATCTGCTGCGTCGTGAGTTCGCCAAAAGCGACCAGAAGCACACGGACGTTCAGGACATGAAGACGGTGATCGAAAACAGGCTTCGCAAGATGCTGCAGCAGAACCCGCTTCGGACCGATTTCCAGGAGCGTTTTGACGAGATAGTCCGTGATTACAACAAGGAGAAAGACAAGAACACAATTGAGGCTACGTTTGAGGCCTTGATGCGACTGACCGCAGAAATGTCCGAAGAGGAAAAGCGGCACGTTAAAGAGGGGTTGGACAACGAGGAGCAACTGGCCGTTTTCGACATGCTGCTCAAGGACGACCTGTCGAAACCTGAAATCAAGAAAATCAAATCGGTGGCTGTGTCGCTTCTGCAGACCCTGGAAAAACAGATACTTGATGTCCAGGACATCTTCTCAAAAGCATCGACACGGGATCGCTTTCGTCAGTCCATTTATGACTTCCTGTATGATGATCGGACGGGATTACCTGTCGATCAATATTCCGAGGGTGATCTGGCGCGAAAAACGGACCAGATATTCGGGTTCTTTGAGAACCAATTTTCTAACCCGCGTAGCGCGGCATATTCAGGATGAGGCCAAGCCCGAACAAACGCCACCGATAGTTAACCGGGTGTCATGCGGTCTAACGCCGGATGCCTACGCCTTTCACATTGATTGCTTAAACTGAAACTGCCGTCATAATAATCGCCGAGAGGTTCTCGACGCATGAGCAAAGACCCAAAACCCAATATTACCACTGAACAATTCGGGTTCGAATTCACTTTTCCTGTGAAAAATCCTCACCGTCTTATGACTGTTGATGAACTTCACGACAACATGTCAAGGGAAATAGCCGTCGACACGGAGGAAGATCACCGCATAGAGCGAAAGTCCGCGCGTTACGGCGACAAGGCGTTGGGCGATTATTTTTCAATGTGGGCAAACACGCCACCTAACGGCGGGATATTACTATTAGGTGTCGAGAACGACGGGCGAATCACAGGATGCTCAAGGACGGATGTTGCACATATTAATAATCTTCAGCGCGCAGGCGGATGCACATTACAGCACACGAGCACTAAATGTTCCGAACGACAAAAACGAGCAAGATCAAATTATCTCAATAAGGGTACTTTATCGCGAAGATCGCGTGGTCGAAACGACCGCTCGAAAGGCCTTCATCCGACGAGGTTCGTCGAAGAAGGAACTTTCCGAAACAGAGAAGCGTGAGCTCCAGATATCTAAGGGCCAATTGGAGATCGAGAGAGAGCCATCGACGCTTAATTATCCTAGTGAATTCAACACTCGCCTGATACAGCAGTTCGTCGACAACGTTCGAACTGACCGACGACTTCCAGAAAATCTAACGGTGGAAGAAGTATTAGAATTGCGGCGGCTTGGAAAAAACGGCTCGTCGGGTTTCATACCAAACCTTGCATGCTCCCTCCTGTTCGCTAAAGACCCCCAGCTTGTCGTCCCCGGCTGCAAAATTCGTTTTTTGAGGTTTGAAGGGACCGAGGAGAAGACCGGGAAGGAATATAACGCCACCAAGAGCCTCTGGATCGAAGGGTCTGTTCCTGAGCTTATCCAACAAGCGGAGAGCGCTCTCGACGCCCAGCTTCGCGAGTTTATGCATCTTGGCGAAAATGGTCAGTTCGTCTCTACGCCAGAATATCCGAAGGATGCGTGGTATGAGGCAATCGTGAACGCATGCGTCCATCGCTCTTACAATCTACGGACAATGCACACGGTCATTAAGATGTTTGACGACCGACTGGAATTTGAAAGCCCCGGTGGGTTTTTGCCACTGGTAACTCCAGAGAACATCTACGATATGCACGTTCCTAGGAACCCGCACCTCATGGACGCGATGTTCTATCTGAAGTTTGTACTGTGCGCGCACGAAGGAACTCGTCGAATTAGAGACTCTATGGAACGTGTTGGGTTGCCCGCACCTGTATTCCAAGAAACAGCATCAACGGCGTCTCTCGTTAGGGTTACACTTAAAAATGATGTTGAGCATCGCAAGACATTTGTAGACACTGAAGCATACAAAGTCCTCGGAGAGTCATTGTCAAAATCTCTTACTGAAAATGAACGCAGAATTATTAACCACTTGGCTGAATACACAACCGTAAACGTGACGGAGGCCGCTCGCATAATTGGGGCTCGCTGGCATCGGACAAAGAAGATATTAGCCAGCCTAGTCGAACGCCAAATCATTGATTACATCCATAGCGATACTATCGAGCGCGACAGACATGCCTACTTCACTTTAAAGAAAAAATATTCTGATAAGCTTCATCAGCAAAAACGTTAATTATAAGGTGAATTAATATTTTATTTTTTCATTTCACACGCGGTACACAATAGAGGGGGTATAGCGGTATTCATTGATATAGAAATTCTTTTTTTCAAGTTTGTTTCTCCGTAGGCATCACTTGACTATCGAGAAGCGAATTAAAAAAAACGGGTCGGCTTGTCAGCCAACCCGTCATCTTTCGCGCGGCCATCGCCGTCCCCGGCTGTACCGCAGCGCTACAATATCATGAAAATCTTTCGCTTGAAATATCCTAGCGGGTGAATGGCGAACCGCAGGTTCGACAGAGGGGCGGCAATGAGCCCCTTCTTCGTTCTTGCTCCGTGCTTGTTTTTTTTGATGGTTTTCTGATACGTTGTTTACAAAGCGGATCGTTTTGGCTAATCTTGTTTCGTCTAAGTTTCTGATTCATAAGTTTAATTCAGCATGTTTACATCTCTCTTTTCTTCATTCCCGTTCTAGGACGGGCGTCCTGATCTGGTCCGGCCGCAAGTGGTTGCCGGGAGATGTGGCCATGGCATCGGAAAATGATGTTCTTGAACTTGGCCCCGGCGAAGGCCGCGCTTATTCGCTCGGACGCATGAAGGCGGTGTTCAAGGCCGATCATGACGAGAGCGCCGAGCGCTACGCGATCTCGGAATGGTGGCTGGAGCCGCACTGCACCGGACCCGGGGCACATTTGCACGAGACCAATGAAGAGATCTTCTACGTGCTGGAAGGCACGGCCAGTTTCCTCGTGGGCGAGGAATGGCGGTCCCTGTCCAAAGGCAGTTTTCTGCGCATTCCCGCGGGCATCATGCATGATTTCGAAAACCGCGGCGACGCGCCGGTCGGGCTCCTGAATGTCTTCATGCCCGGCGGTTTCGAACAGGCGATGCCCAGCATCGTTCAGTGGTTCGCGGAAAACCCGCAAGGGAAGCCGAGCCTGTGACCGACAGCAGGGTTTAACACTGCAAAGGCCCTGCGGGGCGCGGAGAATTTGGTTTGCGTCAATCCATCAGCCATGTCGCCCTTTTGGTGCGCGACTATGACGAGGCCATCGCGTTCTATTGCGGCGTGCTCGGGTTCGATCTGCTGGAAGACAGCTATCAGCCGGCTCAGGACAAGCGCTGGGTCGTGGTCCGGCCGACAGGCGGGCAGGGCGCATCCATCGTTCTCGCCGTCGCCTCCAAGCCGGAGCAGGAGGCCTTCATCGGCAATCAGACTGGCGGCCGCGTGGTCCTGTTTTTGAACACCGATGATTTCTGGCGCGACTACAATCGCCTGACCGCGGCGAGCGTGGAGTTCATCCGCGAACCCGCGACCCATGATTATGGCACGGTGGCAGTGTTCCGGGATCTCTACGGAAACCTGTGGGACCTGCTGCAACTCAACGAAGGCCATCCGGCGGCGGTGTAGACCCCGCTGGGCTCTCAAACGATTGACAGTTCGACGCTAACCCAATCGCCGGTGGTGATGCGTTCCGCCTTGCGCACCATCGCCTTGACCGGCAGGAAGTAGCAGCCCGAGGCCTTGTCGGGAAACAGCGACGTCTCCCAGCGGGTTGCGACAATCTGAGCGCGGACCCGGATCGATCCGAAGCCGTTCGTCTTGCCGGCAAAAAACCGGATCTGGCGCGAGACTTCAGTGGGCACGGTGATGAAATGCCAGGACGCCTTTTCGCCCGGATAAAGCCAGATTTCCGCTTCGAAGCTGAGGGATTGCTCGGGAAGCATCGATAGTCCAGTCAATCCGCAAGGAGCACCTGCTTCAGGCAGTAGCCGACATTCCGTACCGGGCGCAAGAGACGGTTCAGTGATCTTTAAGCGGTCGGCCGTTTCTCGATCGGCCTCAACTCCTTGCCGGGTCGAGCCCGGGTTTGCCGGACTTGGAGCCAGCGTTCGGACGCAGAGCTTGACCGATCCGGGTGGCCAGGGGAATCGAGAGGAAGATGATCCACTGCGGCATGTCGGTCAAATTGCCGAGGCGGATCAGGCCGGAGGCGATAAAGAGCGCTGCAAAGCCGATTTGAAGGCCGGACAAGACTGCCTCCATCGCCAGATCACGCCGGAAGGAAAGCACAGCAAGACCGCCTGTAAGGGTGATCAGCACGACTGTCACTGCGTGCCAGAGCACCGAAACGAAGGCATTCAACTTTGTATCGGTGACGACCGCCAGCATCGGATCGTGCACTTCCGGCCCTCCCAGGAAAACGTGAATCGCGACGGTTGCGGCCATCAGCGCTGCAGCTGTGGCGGTGATCGGGGACAGGTTGGGCGAGGTTTGCATCTGCATCTCCAAAACATACGGATGCGTATGTTTTGGACTTTTGCCTTGCCCGAGTCAATACGGATCCGTATGGTTCATTCATGACAAAGCCCTCCGGACGCCAGACAGCCGACGACTGGATCCAGGCGGGATTCCGGGCCCTGGCAACCAGGGGCCCGTCGGCTCTGAAGGCGGAAGCGTTGGCGCGGGAGATCGGAACCACCAAGGGGTCGTTCTACTGGCATTTCGCCGATCTGGCCGACTTCAAGGCCCGGCTGCTGGCGCATTGGGAAGCCCGCGCCTTCGACGAGATCGTCGACAAGCTGGAAACAACGCCCGATCCCGTGCAGCGACTGCGCCAGCTTTGCATTCTGGCCGTGAGCTTCCGCGATCCAGCCTATGGAAGTTCAGCGGCAGAGCCAGCACTGAGGGCCTGGGCGCGGGAAGACGGGAATGTCGCAGAAGCTGTGCGCAGAATGGATCAAAGACGGCTAGCCTATCTTGACAGCCTGTGCCGGTCCTGCGGCCTCCGGCGCGATGATGCCGGAACGATCCTATATGCAGTTTTTGTCGGATTGGAAAACATGGACGGCGAACCCGAAATAGCTACGCAGACCATTCTGGGACTGCTTGATGCTCTGGGACTCCCGGACAGCTAGCGGCCCGCAGGTGATACGACACTTCGGCTGCGACCAAAGGCGTCGGCCGCTGCGCCTGGATAACCCCGTCAGCCCGCCAGGAACGCCTGCTTGACGCCGTCGACGACGAACTGCACCGAGAGCGCCGCCAGGATCACGCCCAGCAGTCGGGTCAGGATGGTGCGGCCGGTGTCGCCCAGGAACTGGTCGATGCGGTCGGCGATCACCAGGAAGGCGAACAGCACCACGGAGGCGACGATGATGACGCCGATGAGCGCAGAGCGCTCGACCGGCGCATAGAACGAGCCGGCGAGCAGGATCACCGCCGAAATCGCGCCGGGGCCGGCAATCAGCGGAATGGCCAGCGGAAACACCGAAACATTGGAAATATGGTCCTTGGTGATCGCCCGCTCGGCGCTTTTTTCCTGCCGTTCGTGGCGCTTCTCGAAGATCATCTCGAAGGCGATCCAGAACAGAAGCAACCCGCCGGCGATGCGGAAGGCTCCGAGCGAGATGCCGAGCAGGCCGAGCAGGCTGGCGCCGGCAATGGCGAAGACGATGAGAATACCCGCCGCCGTCACGGTGCCGCGGAGCGCTACCTGCAGGCGCTGGCTGCGGGTCATGCCGGTGGTCAGCCCCAGGAAGATGGCGGCGAGACCCGGCGGGTCGAACATCACGATGATGGTGACAAAGGCATTGACGACCAGATCGATGTTCATGGCGAACTCCCGCGGGGCGTGAAAACGGCTCGTTTCCCTTGCCTACGACAGGTGCGGTGGAAGCGGAAGCCCCGATGTTCGGCGCAACGGTGGAGAAAGTGGCGGGAAAGGCCGAATTCACCGTCGAAAATTGGCGACTGCGGATGCTTTCCGCTATAACGCACAAATGATTCCATCCAATTTTCGTGGACCGCTTTGACAGATCAAAACAAACCCGCCGGACCGCTGACGCCAGGCATCGAACCGGTCTCCATCATCGAGGAAATGCAGCGCTCCTATCTCGATTACGCCATGAGCGTGATCGTCAGCCGGGCGCTGCCGGATGTGCGTGACGGACTCAAGCCCGTGCACCGCCGCATTCTCTACGCCATGAATGAAGGCGGTTACCACTGGAACCGCAAATATGTGAAATCGTCCCGCATTATCGGTGACGTGATGGGTAAGTACCACCCGCACGGCGACCAGTCGATCTATGACGCCATGGTGCGCATGGCGCAGCACTGGTCGATGAGCGCCATGCTGATCGACGGCCAGGGCAATTTCGGCTCGATCGACGGCGATCCGCCGGCCGCGATGCGCTACACCGAATCCCGCCTTGCCAAGCTCGCGCACGAGATGCTGGAAGACATCGACAAGGAAACGGTCGATTTCCAGGACACCTATGATTCGTCCGGGTCCGAGCCCAAGGTCATCCCGGCGCGGTTTCCCAATCTCCTGGTCAACGGCGCGGGCGGCATCGCCGTCGGCATGGCCACCAATATTCCGCCGCACAATCTGGTCGAAGTGATCAATGCCTGCGTCGCCATCATGGACAATCCGGCGATCGACCTGATCGAGTTGATGAGCATCATGCCGGGTCCGGATTTCCCGACCTCGGGCATCATTCTGGGCCAGGCAGGCATCCGCCAGGCCTACGAGACCGGACGCGGCTCGGTGATCATGCGCGGCCGCGTGCATGTCGAGCCGATGCGCAATGACCGCGAGGCGATCATCATCACCGAGGTTCCCTATCAGGTGAACAAGGCGTCGATGATCGAGAAGATGGCCGAGCTGGTGCGCGACAAGCGCATCGAGGGCATTTCCGACCTGCGCGACGAATCCGACCGCCAGGGCTACCGCGTCGTCATCGAATTGAAGCGCGACGCCGTCGCCGACGTCATCATCAACCAGCTCTACCGCTACACGCCGCTGCAGTCCTCGTTCGGGGTCAACATGGTGGCGCTCAATGGCGGCAGGCCCGAGCTGATGAACCTCATCGACATGCTCAAGGCCTTCGTGGCGTTCCGCGAGGATGTCATCACGCGGCGCACCAAGTACCTGTTGCGCAAGTCGCGCGAGCGCGCCCATGTGCTCGTCGGTCTCGCCATCGCGGTCGCCAATATCGATGAAGTCATCGCGCTGATCCGCAACGCGCCCGATCCCGCGACCGCGCGCGAGCAGCTGATGACCCGGCGCTGGCCGGCCATGGACGTGGAAAGCCTGATCCGGCTGATCGACGATCCGCGCCACCGCATCAACGAGGACGGCACCTACAATCTGTCGGAAGAACAGGCCCGCGCCATTCTCGAATTGCGCCTTGCGCGTCTGACCGCACTCGGCCGCGACGAGATCGGCGACGAACTCGGCAAGATCGGCGACGAGATCAAGGATTACCTTGAAATCCTCGGCTCGCGCACCCGCGTCCAGCAGATCGTCAAGGACGAGCTCATCGCCGTGCGCGATGAATTCGGCATTCCCCGCCGCACCGAGATCGCCGAGGGCGGTCCGGACATGGACGACGAGGATCTGATCGCACGAGAGGACATGGTCGTCACCGTCAGCCACTCGGGCTACATCAAGCGCGTGCCGCTCGCCACCTACCGGGCGCAGCGCCGCGGCGGCAAGGGCCGCTCGGGCATGTCGACCAAGGACGAGGATTTCGTCACCCGCCTGTTCGTGGTCAACACCCACACGCCGGTGCTGTTCTTCTCCTCGCGCGGCATCGTCTACAAGGAAAAGGTCTGGCGCCTGCCGATCGGCACACCGACCTCACGCGGCAAGGCGCTGATCAACATGCTGCCGCTCGAAAAGGGCGAACGCATCACCTCGATCATGCCGCTGCCCGAGGACGAGACCAGCTGGGGCGAGCTCGACGTGATGTTCGCCACCACGCGCGGCACCGTGCGCCGCAACAAGCTTAGCGATTTCGTCCAGGTCAACCGCAACGGCAAGATCGCCATGAAGCTCGAGACCGAGGGCGACGAGATCCTCAATGTCGAGACCTGCAACGAGTTGAACGACGTGCTGCTGACCACAGCGCTCGGCCAGTGCATCCGCTTCGCCGTCGATGACGTGCGCGTCTTCGCCGGGCGCAATTCGGTCGGCGTGCGCGGCATTACGCTCGCGCCGCGCGACTCGATCATCTCGATGACCATCGTCCACCATGTCGACGCCGAGGCCTCCGAACGCGCCGCCTATCTCAAGCGCGCGGTGGCCGAACGGCGCGCCGCAAGCGGCGACGAGGCTGAGGTCGAGGACGTGGCGCTGGTCGGCGAGGACGCCGTCGAGGCCGGCGATCTCACCGATGAGCGCTACGCCGAGCTCAAGGCCCGCGAACAGCACATCCTGACGGTCTCCGAAAAGGGCTTCGGCAAGCGCTCGTCGAGCTACGAGTTCCGCATCTCGGGCCGCGGCGGCAAGGGCATCCGCGCCACCGACACCTCGAAGACCGGCGAGATCGGCCCGCTCGTGGCAGCCTTCCCGGTGGAAAGCGGTGACCAGATCATGATGGTCTCCGACCGCGGCCAGGTGATCCGCGTGCCGGTCAACGGCATCCGCATGGCCAGCCGCGCCACCAAGGGCGTGACCATCTTCTCGACCCACAAGGACGAGCGCGTGGTCTCGGTCGACCGCATCAGCGAGCCCGAACCCGAGGAAGACCTGGAAGACGCCGCCGACGCGGTGATCGAAGCAGGGTCGGAAGCGCCGGATACGGGTGATGGGACGTTGCCGGAGGCGTGAGTGGCGACAGTTTGAATGTGCAAAGGCCGGGGAGCGATTCCCGGCTTTTTTTATGGGGGGCGCGGCTAAGGGCGGGACGCGGGCCTACGCTTCACGGGGAACGAAGGAAGGCAACAAAGCCGTCGACTGTCCGGTGTTGGAGTGTCCAACACTGATGAAATGTTCGCAGGAGTGGTCATGATTGGCCCGAAGCGAAAGAGCTCTGAAGGTTGTCGTGCCTCCCGGTAGGTGAAGGGATTCAGACGGCCGCAGTGTGCGTGCTCTCGCTGGAGAGCAGGTTTGCCATTGCCTCGGTAATGGTGATCTCGTCGTAAGGCTTTGAGAAGAAGCTGCTTCCCCCCGGCAGCATGCTCTCCGCGACAATTTCAGCACCGGATGCAATGATCAGCTTCACCGGCGGCCATCGATCACGGATGTAGTGGGACAGCTTGATACCGTCCATCGTCCCCGGCATCTGAACATCCGTGAACACCAGGTCGATGTCGTCGCGCAGTTCGAGGATGCGGATTGCCTCGTCAGCATCGCCAGCCTCCAGCGCTTCGTAGCCCGACGAAAGGACGAGATCGACTGCGCTCATCCGTATTATCGGACTGTCTTCCACAATCAGGACGACCGGTCTGCCATTCTTCATTGTTGTCTCGTTGTATGAGGGTGGCCGCGATGCCGCAGCTGTTAACGGTTGGGGAGCAGTCTTGTTCCTATGCTGCTGAATACATGTCTGCCCGGAGGCCCGATGCTTCCCGATGGCTTATTGTGACCACCGTGCCCGGGTTCCCGCTGCTCAACGTAATTTCGCTATTCAGGTTCTTCACAAGCGCCTCCACGATACCGGTCCCCAATCCTGCCTTGGGTGCATCGTCCCCGTCGGGCATTCCGATTCCGTTGTCGGAAATGGACAGCGTCCAGTCCTTGCCTGACGATTGGTAGTCGATCACGATGGTCCCGGTCCGCTCGTCTGAAAAGGCATGTTTGAGGGCATTGATCACGAGTTCGGTTACGATGAGCCCCAGACTGATGGATACGTCCGCAACCACGGTGCTATCATCGACCTTCACTTCTATCGATAGCCTCTCGGGATCCGCAATCATCGACGCGCCGAGACTTTGGCAAAGTTGCGTGAAGTAGGCACGGAGTTCAACACTTCCGCCAGCGGATGTGGAAAGCTGTCGTTGCAGCTCTGCGATCGACATGATGCGGTGACGGGCGTTGTGAAGATGTCCACGGACCTCCTCCGACTGAACGCGACGTGCACTCTGCATCAGGACGCTGGCAATAATCTGCAGGCTGTTGGCCACCCTATGCTGGACTTCCTGCAGCAACATGGCCTTGTCGCGAACCAGATCATCCTTCAGGCGAGCTTCGGCACGCATCTCGGTCACATCGGTTATGGCGAGGAGCAGGCGAATATGATCGAGGTCGCCGTCATCGAGCGTTCGTGCATTGACGACCATTTGTCGCGTCTTCTGGTTTGGTCGCTTCAGTTCGATCTCGTAGGCATCGATGCTGGCGCTGCCATTCGCGGTCGCCTTCAACAGTGACGCGAGCCTTGGCATCGCCCATTCCCCGTCTCCCAGTTCGCCGATGCGCTTGCCAGGGACGGACGCGGGGTCGATCTCGAACGCCCGGCAGAAGGATGCGCTTGCTACAATTATTCTGAGATCATCAGAGAGGAACAGCAGCGGCTCGTTGGAGGACATCACCACGGCAAGTGTGCTCGCCGATTCGAAGTGTGCTGTTGGTAGCTGTGGCATGAAAGGGCCCTCATGGGCCGACGACTCACGGCGCAAGTCAGGATTCGGCAGGATCGTCGAAATGCTTGCAAGGCCAAGGTCCGACATTGGCACTATAGCACGCCTGATGGGCGGGGATCGCATTAATAATCCCAACGTCACCGCAGCACTGTCGCAGGGCTCGGTGTAAGCGCGGGCGTAGGCTAGCCCGGGCGAACGGCAGCTTCCGGCAACAACACCGCCGATCGAAAATGACCGACTGGTCTCACATCAGCCATTCACTGCGCTTCGAAGCAACGGCGGCAAAGGGCCGAAAGTTGCGGGGTCACCGTTGCCCGCTCTTCCGGCAAGTCCCTCGCTCAACAGCAGCAAGCCCGCCGCCAATAGCCCCGACCGCATCCCCACTCCTGCCACAATCTGGCAGCAACCCATGCTACACTCGTGCGTCGCCATCCACCCGGAGTCCCGCCCTTGTCCCGCGCCGCCCGTCTTCTCGATCTTCTGCAGGCCTTCCGGCGCTACAAGCGCCCGGTGAGCGGGGCGACGCTGGCGGCGGAGCTCGGCGTGTCGCTTCGCACAATCTACCGCGATATCGACGCGCTCAAGGCGCAAGGGGCGGCGATCGACGGGGAGGCGGGGGTTGGCTTCGTGCTCAAGCCCGGCTTCATGCTGCCGCCGCTGATGTTCTCCGAAGACGAGATCGAGGCGCTTGTGCTGGGTTCGCGCTGGGTGGCCGGGCAGGCCGACCAGCCGCTCGGGGCTGCGGCGCTCAACGCGCTCGCCAAGATCGCAGCCGTCCTGCCCGACGATCTCAAGGCGGGACTCGACGAGTCCACCCTGCTGATCGTTCCGCGCGAGCGGCTGACGGCGGGCGAGAGCGAATTGCCGCTGATCCGCGACGCCATCCGCGGAAACCGCAAGCTCACCATCTCCTATGCCGACGTCAACGGGGCGGCCAGCCGGCGCACCATCTGGCCGATCGCGCTGGCATTTTTCGACCGCGCCCGCATGATCGTCGCCTGGTGCGAATTGCGCAATGATTTCCGCCATTTCCGCGCTGACCGAATCGTCAGCCTGACGCTCGAGCCGATGCGCTACCCACAGCGCCGCGCCACCTTGATGAAACAGTGGCAGGCGCGGGAGGACAGCCATCTCAGCGCCCGGCGGGATGCGTGCCAGGCGGGGGCGGGGGCCGCCGCGCCATTAAAAGGCCCGGCCCAGGGATAGGACCGCGAACCGGGCTGAAAGTCTGGAGGATGCTTGGTCGACGAAGTCTATCTGGAGTTGATCCAGACGGTCTCAGTCGATTTTTCAGGAATCTGACGGCGCAATGCTCCGAGCACCAGGCCACTGAACAGTACGACAATCGCTACGGCAAGCAATGCAAGAGCTATGGTCATGGCGTTTTCCTTCCTACGCACGCATCTTCATTGCCAACACCATGACAAACCCTGAATGAACCTAACCTGAATGGGATTATGGATAATGATTGGTTAGGAGGGACGCGCTGTATGCATGTCGCCATCGAACGGAGGCAATCCCTCTCCGTCTTCGCTGCCTGGAGCCCTCGCGCCGAAGATCCGGAGGCGGGTTCCGGCCCCTCGTCTCGTCATCCTCGGCCGTCGTGCCGAGGATCTACTGACGTCCGCCCCAAAACAGTCGGACCAGCGGTCGAACCGACGGTCCAGTAGATCCTCGGGACAGGCCCGAGGAGGACGGCGGAGGGGACCGTGCCGGTGTCGGTTCTCCTGTCGCGACCATGCCCAAGGAGCACGTGAGGCGGGCTCCGCCCCCGCGCTCCGTCATCCTCGGCCGTCGTGCCGAGGATCTACGGGCGTCCGCTCCAAGACAGTTGGACCGGTGGGAAAACCGAAGGACCAGCAGATCCTCGGGACAAGCCCGAGGAGCATGCGAGGCGGGCTCCGGCCCCGCGCTCCGTCATCCCGGCCCTTGAGCCGGGATCCAGCGACCGCGCGTCCGCGCGGTGGAAGAGTCTTTTCAGCCCAAGGACTTGGGCTGGCTGGATGCCGGACCAGGTCCGGCATGACGGCGTCTGCAAGAATGCCCCGGAGAGGCATTTGAACTCCTGGAGTATGCTTAGGCGTCCGTCCGGCCACCAGCCCCGCCTTCAGGTCAGGTGCACGGCTCCGGGAAGCGCCGTGCCGAAATCCGGGCCGCCGGGGCGGGGCTCGGGCAGGGTTTCGAACAGCGCCATGATCTCCTGGTCGCTCAAGCCTTCCTCGAGTTCCGTGGTCCAGACCCTGAATGAGGACAGCTGGTAGGCGCCGAACGAGGTGATCATCGCCACGTCGGCGGCGTCGGCGCCGCGCACCATCAGGATGCGGCCGATGCGCGGCACGTTGTAACGCGCGTCCACCGTGTGCCAGCTGCCGCCCAGATAGACCTCGAACCAGGCGCAGAAATCGTCAAAGCCTGAATCCGGAACGCCGATGTCGCCGAGATAGCCGCTGGCGTAGCGCGCCGGGATATTCATGGCGCGGCAGAGGCTGACGCCGAGATGGGCGAAGTCGCGGCAGACACCGGATTTTTCCTCAAGCACGTCACGCGCGGTCTTGTCGGGTCGACCGAACTTGTAGCCGAAGGTCACGTGGTTGTGGACAAAATTGCAGATCGCCTGCACCCGCGGCCAGCCTTCCTGGGTGTTGCCGAAATTGGCCCAGGCAAAATTGCCAAGCGAGTCGGAATCGCAATAGCGGCTGGCGGTGAGAAAGCCGAGCGTGGCGCTGGGCAGGTCCTCGATCCGGTGCTGGATGGCGAAGGACGGCACAGTGTCCGGCGCGCCCGAGACCTCGGCCACGCAATCGGACCAGAAGGTGGTGGTGCCGGTATCGGCGACGGCGCGCGAAATACGGTTGCCGTAGCGGTCCACATAGACCCCGATCGGGGTCATGCTGGTGGTCCGGACGTAATCCGCACCGATCAGCCGGCCGTTGAATTCCGTGTGCGTCGACAAGGCCAGCAGCATGGGAACAGGCGCGGGGCAATCGACGATAATCTCGAAACCAAATCTGATGAGCATGCCATTCCCTTTGTTAGACTATGAATCGTGGCCGCGGCTTTCCGGCGGCTGAGGCAACGCGCGGGAGCAGCGCTGCAAATGGCTTGGGAGGTCTCGCAACTCCATTATGGCACGCTGCCCGAAGAATTCACCCACTTATTCTGAATTGGCCATTCAAGGCCGTTTCGCGCGCCTTGTTGCTATGCCGGGTTTGAGCGCGTCTGACAACGATCTGGAGGCAGGATCGTTCCGGACAGAGGCAAGAAATCGCTCAGGACAGCCTCGCCAGCAAGCTCGGTTGCGACTTTTGCCTTGTATAAACCGCAATTGAGGTGCATGGATCTTGCGTTATCTTTCAAGCGCCCAGCATCCTGCCGGCAATCGGTTCTCAGGCTCTCCGCTTGTTCTTCGACCCCGAATGAAAAAACCCGCAAGCAGCGTGATCGCGCGCGCTTGGGCACGATATGTATTGGGACTGAATCAATGGCCAAGAATGTTTTTACCAAGGGGCAGCAAGTCTCGCTCCAATCCCGCGTCGGTCTGTCTCCGCGCACCCCGACCGAGTTCACCGTGCTGTTGCGCCTGCCGGACAATGGCGGCAAGCCGCAATACCGGATCCGCAACGACGAGCAGGGTCACGAACGCGTCGAGCAGGGCAGCAATCTCGAATTGATCGAGACCGTCAAGAGCTCCTGATGCCAATGCCGCATCTGGCTGTTCCAGCCCGGATGCTATAGATTACCATAGCTCTCATGAGTGTGGCGACTCCCTGTCTGAACCGATCCCGGTTCGGAGGGTTTGCCCGGAAACAGGAAATGTCATGGCCAAAGGTCAAATGAAGAAGAGCAAGGAAATCCGCAAGCCCAAGAAGGACAAGGCCGAAGCCAAGGCCGCGCCGGCTTTGGGCTCCGCGGTCAAGCAGCTGGACACCAATCCGTTCCAGAAAAAAACCAAGAAGTGACGGCCGGTTCGGCCAGGCGCGCGGGGGCGGGACGATGTTAGGTTTTCCCAACCAGATGAGCAGCTTCGACGAAGAGGCCGGAACCTTCCGTTTCTCGGGCTATGACGGCGTGATGGAAGTCCATTTCGTGCTCGAAGCGCCGGCGCTGGAACAGATCGCCGGGCTCACCCGCTCGCCCGAGACCGATTACCGGGCGGCCTTCGATCAGCGGCGCGCGCAGATCGAAGCAGCCGCCATCCGCGCCTACAAGAAGCACCGCAAGAACCTGGTCTTTCTGTCGATCGCCGACTTTTAGCTCGCGAACGGCGGAAATTCGCAGTTCTGCGCCGTTTCTTGCCCGCGTCAGCGGCCGGGTCCGGGCGATTCTCCGCTTGAAGCGCACTCCCTGACATGACAAAAGGCCATGACAACAGGATTACAGTCATGCGCATCGCGTTTTATCCCGGATCGTTCGACCCCATGACCAATGGTCACCTTGATGTGCTCGACCAGGCTCTGGCGCTGTGCGACGGGCTGGTGATCGGCATCGGCGTGCATCCGGGAAAGGCCCCGATGTTCACCTTCGATGAGCGCGCCAGCATGGCCGACCATGTCGTGAAGACCGAATTCGCCGAACGCGCCAAGGATGTGCGCGTCATCTCCTTTGACGGGCTGGTGGTCGACGCCGCGCGCGAAGCCGGCGCCACGCTTCTGGTTCGGGGCTTACGCGACGGCAGCGATCTCGACTATGAAATGCAGATGGCCGGCATGAACCGGGCCATGGCGCCGGACATCACGACCGTGTTCGTCCCCGCCTATCCTGAATCCCGCCATATCACCGCCACGCTTGTGCGCCAGATCGCCAAGATGGGTGGCGATGTCTCGCCATTCGTTCCGGTTGTGGTGCAAAGGGCGCTCGCAGCCCGGACTTCGTGAATTGATCAGCCTTCGCCGTGGCGTTGCCAAGCTTGCGGCGGTGTGTCAAACGAGTGCCGCCGGATGCAGGACGCATCCGTGCCGGCCATTTCAATGGAGCTCCCATGCGTTCTTCACGTCTTCTTCTCGCAGCTGGCCTTGCCTTTGGCCTGGCCTCGACAACACTGGCAAGCGCCGACACGCTGACCATCGAGCTCAAATCCGGCAATGTGGTCATTGATCTCGCCGAAGACGTGGCGCCACAGCATGCGGCCCGTCTCAAGGCGCTCGCCGATGCCGGCGAATATGACAACGTCGCCTTTCACCGGGTGATCGAGGGCTTCATGGCCCAGACCGGCGACGTGCAGTTCGCCGACATGGAAAATGACTTCAAGCCCGCCCAGGCCGGCATGGGCGGTTCGTCCCAGCCTGATCTGGCAGCTGAATTCTCCGACATTCCGTTCGAACGCGGCACCGTCGGCATGGCGCGCTCACAGAACCCCAATTCCGCCAATTCGCAGTTCTTCATCATGTTCGCGCCCGCACCGGGGCTCAATGGCCAGTATACGGTCGTGGGCAAGGTGACCGAGGGCATGGAGCTTGTCGACCAGATCAAGCGCGGCGACCCCAACAACAACGGCTCGGTCAGCGATCCCGACCGGATGATCACGGTCCGCACAGGCGGCTGATACACGATACCTTTATCAAACACAGGAGAGACCCATGGCGGAGATCAAGGATCCCGAAAACACGCTCATCATGGAAACCACCAAGGGCCAGGTGACCATCGAACTGCTTCCGGATCTTGCGCCCGGCCACGTCGCCCGGATCAAGGAACTGGCCCGCGAAGGCGCCTATGACGGCGTGGTGTTTCACCGCGTGATCGACGGCTTCATGGCCCAGACCGGCGACGTCAAGTTCGGCAAGTCGGACGGCAAGTCGTTCGACCCGCGCCGCGCCGGCATGGGCGGCTCCGACAAGCCTGACCTGAAGTCGGAATTTTCCAACATGAACCACGCCCGCGGCACCTGCTCGATGGCGCGCTCGCAGGATCCGAACTCGGCCAATTCGCAGTTCTTCATCTGCTTTGACGATGCCGGCTTCTTGAACCGTCAATACACGGTCTGGGGCCAGGTCACCTCAGGCATGGACAATGTCGACAAGATCAAGCGCGGCGAACCCGTCACCGATCCCGACAAGATCGTCTCGATGAAGGTCGCGGCCGACGCCAAGGCTTGAATGAACTGATCCGCGCGGACTTCATCGGGCATCCTGCCCTTTGAAGTCCGCGCGTTTGTTTTGGGGCGCGGCCTGTGCGGGTAGACCTGTTCGATTTCGACCTTCCCGACGAGCGGATCGCGCTCAGGCCGGCAAATCCGCGCGACAGCGCCCGGCTGCTTCGCGTTGATGCAGATGGCGCGCTAGACGATCTCACCGTCTCCGATCTGGCCGATCTGCTTGAGCCCGGCGATGCGCTGGTGTTCAACGACACCAAGGTCATTCCGGCGCAGCTCGAAGGCTTCCGCAGCCGCGATGGCAATCAATCCCGCATTTCGGCCACGCTGCACATGCGCTCCGGCCCCGACCGCTGGAAGGCCTTTGTCCGTCCGGGCAAGCGCGTGAAGGAAGGCGACCGGCTTTCCTTTGGCGGCGATGGCGCAACCTGTCTCATGGGCGTGCTCGACGCGACGGCCGGAACGCGCGGCGAGGGGGGCGAGATTGAGCTGATCTTCGATCTTTCCGGCCCGGCGCTCGACGAGGCGATCATGGCCGCGGGCCACATCCCGCTGCCGCCCTATATCGCCTCCAAGCGCGGCGAGGACGCGCAGGACCGGCTCGACTACCAGACGATCTATGCCCGCGAGGACGGTGCAGTGGCGGCCCCCACGGCGGGCCTGCATTTCACGCCAGACCTCTTTGCCCGGCTCGATGCGCGCGGCGTCTCGCGCCATTTCGTCACGCTGCATGTCGGCGCCGGCACCTTCCTGCCGGTCAAGGCAGACGACACCGCGGACCACCTGATGCATTCGGAGATCGGCCATGTCAGTGCCGGGACCGCCCAGGCGCTCAACCAAGTGCATGCCCGCGGCGGCCGCATCGTCTCGGTCGGCACCACCTCATTGAGGCTGCTTGAAAGCGCTGCGGACGCCGACGGCGCCATCAAGCCATGGTCCGGCCCGACCGACATCTTCATCACCCCGGGCTACCGGTTCCGCGCGGTCGACGTGCTGATGACCAACTTCCACCTGCCGCGCTCGACCCTGTTCATGCTGGTCTCGGCCTTTTCCGGGCTTGAAACCATGCGCGCGGCCTATCAACACGCCATTGACCAGCACTACCGCTTCTACTCCTATGGCGACGCCAGCCTGCTGTTCCGGAGCACCAAGTGACCCCAGAGCCCCCCGTGAAAGCCGAAGCCTTCCAGTTCAAGCTGCTCGCCACCGACGGCAAGGCGCGTCGCGGCGTAATCACCATGCCGCGGGGCGCGATCCGCACGCCGGCTTTCATGCCGGTGGGTACCGGCGGCACGGTCAAGGCCATGTATATGGAGCAGGTCCGGGATCTGGGCGCCGACATCATCCTGGGCAACACCTATCATCTGATGCTGCGCCCCGGCGCCGAGCGCGTCGCGCGGCTGGGCGGCCTGCATCATTTCGCCCGCTGGGAGCGCCCGATCCTGACCGATTCCGGCGGGTTCCAGGTGATGTCATTGTCGGCGCTGCGCAAGATCAATGAGCAGGGCGTCACCTTCCAGTCCCATATCGACGGCTCGCGCCACGAGATGAGCCCGGAGCGCTCGATCGAGATCCAGGGCTTGCTCGGCTCCGACATCCAGATGCAGCTCGATGAATGCGTCCGGCTGCCCGCCAGCGAGGCCGAGATCGAGCGCGCCATGGAAATGTCCTTGCGCTGGGCCGACCGCTGCAAGGTCGCCTTTGGCGACCAGCCGGGCAAGGCGATGTTCGGCATCGTCCAGGGCGGCGATATTCCGAAGCTGCGCGAGCGCTCGGCTGAGGGCCTCTCAGGCCTCGATCTCAAGGGCTATGCGGTGGGCGGTCTTGCCGTCGGCGAGCCGCAGGCAGTGATGCTCGACATGCTCGATGTCACCTGTCCGCTGCTGCCTTCGGAAAAACCGCGCTACCTGATGGGCGTCGGTACCCCCGACGATATCCTCAAATCGGTTGGCCGCGGCATCGACATGTTCGACTGCGTCATGCCGACCCGCGCCGGCCGCCATGGTCTCGCCTTCACCCGCCACGGCAAGATCAACCTCAAGAATGCGCGGCACGCCATAGATCACCGCCCGCTCGACGAGGAAAGTTCATGCCCGGCGGCGCGCGACTATTCCCGCGCCTATCTGCACCACCTGGTCCGCTCCAACGAGATTTTGGGCATGATGCTTATCACCTGGAACAATTTGTCCTATTACCAGGACCTGATGGCGGGCATCCGTGCGGCGATCGAGGCGCAATGCTTCGAGGACTTCTCGGCCGAGACGACGGAGATGTGGGCGAGGGGTGACATCGCGCCGCTGGGGTAGGGGTTCCCCAAAGGCAGGCCCCATTCGATGACGATAGCCGCCACATTCACAATACCCGGATGACGCCTCCAAAGTCTCCGTCATCCCGGCCCCCGCGCCGGGATCCAGCGACCCCGCGTCTGCGGGGTCAAAAGACTCATTCAGCCCAAGGACTTGGGCTGGCTGGATGCCGGACTGGGTCCGGCATGACGGGGATGTTGCTCCACAAGCACGTGAGAAATCAGCCGGCGTCTATTCCGGTGCTGGTCGCATCAGCGACCTGCATCAGGCGGCGTCGAGCACCCTCTCGCAGTGCGACGGGCCGCCCTTGGGATCAACCCGGTCGGACAGTGCCCGGATGCTGGTGATCCGGTAGTCCTTGTTGACCTGCAACTCGACGCTGCACGACCGGCCCCGGGAAAACCCGCCGCGCCAGACATAGATCGCCCCGCCACCGCTCGCCGTGTCCGACACCGGAGGCCCATAGGCCGCAAAGAACACGCCCGCCTCCTTGCCGTTCCAGCGTGCCTGCAGCGGATTGGCGGGCACCGTCGCGGTGGTGCAGGCGGACAGAAAGGCGGCGCTGATGGCGAGTATGGCAAGCCGGAATTTCATGGTCGACAGTTCCTTGATGCATGTGATGGTGTGGCGCCGGTCCACGTGAATACTTCATAGCGGATTCGGTGGGGACGGAAAATGGTTTGCGACGGCGTAGTCAGCATTGTTTCGGATGGGATAGCAGTCAATCTCCCCCCTTGCGGGGGAGAATGGAATTTCAGCATCTTAGCTTCAGCTAAGTGCTAGAAATTCCAAGAGAGGGGGGAATTACGGGCAACAAAACGGCCCCCTCTCTTGCAAAATCTAACGTTTAGCCTTCGGCTAAATCGTTGATTTTGCTTTCTCCCCCTCCAAGAGGGAGATTGGAGCACCGCGTTGCCCCACCCTAACCACCCATGCAAACCGCTGCCGGATGGGCGCGCGAACGTGCTTGTCCACCCGGTCATACGTCAGCCGGAGCACTCCGTGACCGGCGAAAGAGAAAGCGCTCTCTTTCCTCAAGGTATCGCACCGCTTCGAAGCCTGCCTTCTCAAGCACACGCCGAGAGCCCGGATTTTCCGGATGCGCCATCGCCCACACTTCCGGGAGTTGCAGCTGCTGATCCGCAACTTCCAACGCCGCGCTGACGAGTTCGGACGCATACCCACGGCCCCAGACGTCGGGGTGAAAATAGTAACCAACCTCGAAGCCCCAGCCTGGTTCAAAGGGATCCTGATACAATCCACCCCAGCCGATAATCCGGTCATCCTGGCGCGTTGAGACGACCCATGGCGCACAGCCATCCCGTCGTCTCTGCCATTCGTGGACCATGACCCGGCGCTGGCACTGCCTCAGTGTTTCATCGACATAGGTGAACTTCATCGCCTCGGCGTCGCCCAGGAATTCGAAAAGGGATGCGACATCGGCACGAAGTGACGGGCGCAAATTCAGTCGTTCGGTCCGGAGCAATTTGGCGTTCCTGCTGTTGGCGTTATTCGGTTGTGAATTGTGCAGCCGCGCACGGATGGTTTCAAGGTGACGGGAGGCGAGGGTGTGTTTCCCGCCCGAAACGGGGAAACCGAAACGCTTCGTCCACCGCGCGCCCCAACGTCACCGTCCAGCCCCTCGGCGCATCATCCTCCGCCCGGCCGCCGTCACCCTCGCCCTGCCGCCGTCACCCTCGCCCTTGTGGCGAGGGTCTACAGACGGCCGCCCCAGTACAACCGGTCCCACGGGAAACGCGAGAGTCCGGTAGATCCTCTCACACGCCGCTTCGCTTGTGTTGGACAAGCCCGAGGAGGACGAAACGAGGGGTCAAATCGCGCCAATAACGTGGACAAAATCCAGCCCCAACCCCAACAATTCCAATCCCTTACCCGAAAATCCCCCCAGTTTTTTCCCCACCCAAACCACCCATGCCATAATCCTCGTGCTCCCGCCGCCGGATGGACCCGAGACGTTCTGGTCCGGGCGGGAGGAAGGCTTCCTGGCCTCGTCGTAACGTGCGGCGGGAACCGGGAGGAGGCGGAGGCCGGCGTGCTCCGCTGGCAGCCGGTCCTTCGGGGCCGGCCAAGCCAGCCACCGGACTTGCCCTCGCATACGGGTTTCGCGTTCGCGCGAAGCAAGCGTATGGACGGCGAGACGGGCCTGTGGCGGATTGTGGGGGCATTGACCCCGGGATTCGTGCCGGACGCGTACAACGCCTTGTCCTGCTGGCCTCGTCCGGGCCGGAGCGGCAAGGCAACGGCAACCGCCTGTCGGATGCGGACATCATCCGGCAAATCTCGGGCCGCGCGCGCGTTGCGCCACCCCGGTGCATGGTCCT
>Ga0180016_100161_pt1 | contig 22987 bp, 26 predicted proteins | sample KR46_M_MetaG_FD_129673 | JGI IMG/M metagenome (GOLD analysis project Ga0180016, IMG submission 129673) | Groundwater microbial communities from the Olkiluoto Island deep subsurface site, Finland - KR46_M_MetaG | ecosystem: Environmental > Aquatic > Deep subsurface > Groundwater | place: Finland... | reverse complement strand
GTGGGGGTCAAGGTTGGAGGTGGGCTCGTCCAGGAAAAGCACCTCCGGATCGGTGACCAGGACGCGGGCTAATGCTACCCGCTGCGCTTCCCCGCCGGAGAGGGTCCGTGCCGCTTGGTTCTCCAGTTGCTCCAAACCCAGGGTCTTCAACTCGGCCCGTACCCGGTCCCGCAGGGCGGGACCCCTCAGGCCGCGCACCTTAAGCCCGTAGGCCACGTTTTCAAAGACGGTGGTGTTGAACATCACCGGTTTCTGAAAGACCATGGCCATGCGCCGCTGAACCGCCAACCGGCCATTGTTCAGGGAAATGTCTTGTCCGTGGAAGAAAACCCGTCCGGCAGAGGGTTTCTCAATCAGGTTCAATATGCGTAACAGGGTGCTCTTCCCGGACCCGCTCGGACCGATAATGCCGTGAATGCGCCCTTTCTGAAAAACCAGCCGCTCCACCTGCAGTACATCGCGGGAGCCAAAGCGTTTAACCAGAGAGTCCAGTTCAAGAATGGCTTCGTTCAATTGCGTGGCACCCCCTGCAGCCGATACAGGCACGAATTAATGATGAAGGCCAGCACCAGCAACACAATCCCCAGGCCGATGGCCATTTCAAAATTGCCCCGGCGGGTCTCCAGGACGATGGCGCTGGTCATCACTCGGGTCTTGCCCTCGATATTCCCGCCGACCATCATTACCGCCCCGACCTCCGCCATCAGGCGACCAAGCCCCGTGACCACAGCGCCCACGATCGCCAGACGCGCCTCCCGCACAATAGTCAGGGCGGACTGCCAGGCACTGGCCCCCAGGGAAACGGCGGTGTCCCGAATTTCCTTGTCCTTGCTGCGCACGGCGATCATAGTCAACCCGGTCACAATCGGGAAGGCCAGCACCGTCTGGGCAACAACCATGGCCCAAGGGGTGTACAGCAGTTTTAAGACACCGAAGGGGCCGCTGGAGGACAACAAAAGGTAGATCAGGAGGCCGGCCAACACTGGGGGCAGGCCCATCAAGGTGTATATAATCTGTGCCGCCCACCGGACCCGGTGAGCCGGCAATAGGCCAAGCCACGTTCCCAGCGGGATACCCAGCGCTGAAGCCAAAAATACCGATATCCCGGACACAAACAGCGACATCCAGATGATGTGCATCATGGCCGGGTCTCGGGAGATGATTAATGCTAAAGCTTGTACCGTACCTTCCCAGATTCGAATCAACCCCTCGTAATTATAAGGGAGGGATGAGAGGAGACACCTCTCATCCCCTCCCCGCTTAACGAGACTGCTCAGGGGGGTCCTGAGGCTCGCAAAGAGACTCTACTGTGCGTTGGGGTAAAAAAGCTGCTCACCGTTTAGTTGGAAACCGGCAATCACTTCTTGACCTTCGTCGCTGATGAAGTATTCTATCAAGGCTGTAGCGCCTTCAAAATCAATGTTCGGATGCTGATCCGGATTCGGAGCCATAATCCCGTACTGGTTGAACAGGGCCTGGTCACCCTCGACAATCGCTTCCAGGTTCAAGCTATCCCGGAGGGCAATGAAAGTACCCCGGTCGGTCAGGGTGTATCCCTTCTGTTCCGAAGTCATACGCAGGACGTCTCCCATGCCCTGCCCCACGGACTGGTACCAGTTTCCCTTTGGCTCGATCTCAGCCTTCTTCCAAATCGACTTCTCCTTGGAATGGGTGCCGGAGTCATCGCCACGAGACACGAAGATGGCCTGTTTTTCCGCGATCAGCGCGAAGGCGGCGGCGGCATCCTTTCCGCCTTTAATCCCAACCGGGTCGTCCGCCGGGCCAACAATGACGAAGTCGTTGTACATTACGTCGTGCCGATCCACGAAGAACCCTTCCTGCACCATTTGCAGTTCCGTAGCTTTGGCGTGCACCAATACCACATCGGCATCGCCGCGCTTTCCGGCTTCAAGGGCCGCACCGGTACCCATGGAGATCACGGAAACCTTGTAGTTGAACTTCGCTTCAAATGCCGGCAGGAACACATCCAACAGTCCACTGTCGTGAGTACTGGTAGTAGTTGCCAATTTAAGCTCGGTGGGTGCCGGTTTCTGCTCCTCAGGCGGGGTACCGGTACCGGTGTTGCTCTGCCCGCAGGCGGCGGCGAAAACGGCAAGCACCAGCAGGACGGCCAGGAAAACAATAAACTGTGCTTTTAGTTTCATTGAGCAAATCCTCCTCATATGGTGTGTAGTACACATTCATCCGGTTAAGTGGTCAGTAAAGAGCAGTTAAGCTTCCCGCTTACCCCATTTCCGCCCCAAAATCATGACCCGGCCAGCCCAAAGGAAGCCAGCCGGAATCATGGTCCGGATGACGGCTCCTTTCCGCAATGGGAGGCACGTCCGTTTCCAAGCGTACCCTACCGGCCCTGTAACCTTGGGATTTAAAACCTGTAGGTCATAGGGCTCGGAGCTACCATATGCCATTGGCCAAATAAAAGCCGGGTCCGCGGAAAAGCGAACCCGGCTTATCAGTGCCTTACGAGCACAACAAACCGCATTCTCTCCTTTCCGCAACGGGAGGCGCGTTCGTTTCCAAGCGCACCCTGTCGATCAGCCGCCATAATCCTGATGATCACAGGCGGTCAGATTCGGAGATACTGGGGTGACATATTCGCCCCTAAATAACCCGATTCCTGCCGAATTTCCATAAGGTTTCTAATTTTTTCGAAAGCCGATGTTCTTTGTTGGCAAATCATTTTCACTTTGTTCACAGTTTCGTCACAACAAATGTTCATACTAGAAGACAAGAACATAAGAGAAGGAGGTCAATCGTGAAGAGCAAAGTAGTGATCCTTGTGCTGACCTTGGTGTTCGCCTTCGGCGCAGTTCAGACCGCAGCAGCCGGGTGGGGCGGAAAGCAGATGAACGCCGTGCCACCGGTAAACATGGCCGACGAGCTTGGGCTCACCGCCGAACAAGCGGCCAAGATCCGCGGACTCCAGGAATCCCACCAGAAGGAGATGAATGCACTACAGGACAACATCCGGGAGCTTCGTCTGCAGTCTTGGCAGTTAAGCTTCACGCCGGGCACCGACCAGAAGCTTCTGGAAGCCAAATCCCTGGAAGTACGGAAGCTGCACGAAAAGAAAATGGAACTGATGCAGAAACACCGTGAAGAAGTGCGTGCCATTCTCACGGATGAGCAACAGGCCCGCTGGTCCGAGGTTCGAAACGGCAGACCCTGCCCCAACCCGGACGGCCCCATGCGCGGTCCAAAAGGTGCTCGGGGGGCTGGCGGCGGCATGTTCTGCCCCTTTGGCCAGACCCCTTAGAGGACACGTTCTCAGAACGGGTCGCGGATTGGCGCGGCCCGTTTTTACGTTTCAGGAGAATGCTAATCGTTTAAAATGAGTGTATAGTTTACTTTAGAGAACCTGTCCCGGTAGAAGGAGGCGAGGACGATGTTCACAGGCACCATTTTGGTCGTTGACGACGAGCAGGCCGTGCGTGACCTGGCCCGTCTGTACCTGGAACGAGAGGGGTTCCGGGTGGAGACGGCCGCCGACGGCGAGGAAGCCCTCGCCCGGGTCGCGGATTTGCGCCCGGACCTGATCGTGCTGGACATCATGCTGCCGAAAATGGATGGTTGGGCAGTCTGCCGGGAAATACGCCGGGAACTGGTCACGCCGATCATCTTCCTGTCGGCTAAGGGTGAGGAATACGACCGCATCCTCGGGCTCGAACTGGGTGCCGATGACTACCTGACCAAACCCTTCAGCCCGCGTGAACTGGTAGCCCGGGTGAAGGCGGTGCTGCGCCGCGGCAGTGCCGGATCCGGCGGCAAGACCCTACGCTACCCCGGAATCGTGATCGATGGGGCGGCCCGTACTGTGGAAGCCGATGGGCAGAACCTCGTCCTGGCCCCCCGGGAGTTTGAACTGCTGTGGTTCCTGGCCCTGCACCCCGGACAGGTGTTCAGCCGCGACCAGCTCTTGACCAACGTCTGGGGCTACAGCTACCCCGGTGACCAGCGCACCGTAGACACGCATGTCAAGCGGCTGCGTGAGAAGATGCCTGATAAGAGCGCTTCCTACCTGAAGACCGTCTGGGGCCGGGGCTATAAATTTGAGGTGACCTCCTGATGGCCAACTCTCTGCTGGGCAAGATGCTCCTCGCTTTCCTGCTGGTGGTGCTGCTCACCCTGTCCATTACCGTGCTGGCCACCACGCATCTCTTCGGCAGCTATTATGTGGCTGAGAAGCAGCGCGAAATGACCGACCGGGGGCAATACATCGCCGGCGCCATCGCCTCCGAATTGGAGAGCAAACCGGTAGCCGGGTTGCTCCCCATCGCGCAGGATCTCTCCGGCTATTTCGGAGAGCGCGTCCTGGTCCTTGACCGCCGCGGGTTGGCTTTGACCGGCGCGCACCAACACGGAATGGGGATGGGCAGGCGTCAGACCGTACTCGCGGAAAATGATATGAGTCGGGTGCTGTTGGGAGAAATCGTATCGCACACCGGGTTTGATGCGCGGCTCAGCACCAATGTGCTGGCGGTCGCGGTTCCGATTATGGTGGGCACTCAGGCCGAGGGAGCTGTTCTGATGGTCGCCCCTCTGGCCGATATTGAAGCCACGGTCTCGGCCGTGCGCCGGATTTCACTGTACACGGCGGGGTTGGCCTTGGTGCTGGCCGGGGGTATCGGCTTCTTGTTCTCCCGCTCCATTACCAGACCGATCACCGAGATTAGTCAGGCTACCGAACTGATGGCCAAGGGTGATTTCCAGACTCGTATCGAAAACGATTCCCCGGACGAAATCGGCCGGCTGGGCCGTAACTTCAATAAACTGGCCGCCAACCTTGACCATACCATAAGCGCCTTGAACCGGGAGAAAGGGAAGATTCAAAAGATGGAGCGACAGCGGCGGGACTTTGTGGCCGATGTGTCACACGAGCTGCGCACCCCGCTCACCTCCGTACACGGGATTCTCGAGGGGATGATGGACGGGGTGATCGACGAAACGCAGGCGCGGGAACAATACCTGCCTCTGGCACACCGTGAGACCTCTCGGATGAACCGCCTGATCCAAAACCTGCTCGACCTTGCACGGCTGGAAGCCGGAAACCACACCTGGGAGATCCACGCTGTGGATCTCGGCCAGGCGGTGACCCGTGTCCTCTCCCGCCTCCAGCCTCAGATTGCGGAGGCTGGAGTCACGGTGAGGGCGGAGATCCCGGCGGAACTGCCTCCGATCCCGGCCAACGAAGAGCGCTTGGAGCAGGTTCTGACCAACCTGATTGCTAACGCCATTCGCTACTCCCCCCCGTCCGAAGACATCACGGTAGACACCAAGATACAGCCCGGGGAAAGGATTACCATCTCGATCCGGGACAAGGGTCCGGGAATTCCGGAAAAAGACCTGCCGCATATTTGGGAGCGGTTCTACCGGGTGGATAAGTCCCGCTCCCGCAGTGCCGGCGGAACGGGCCTCGGCCTGGCGATCGTGAAGGAAATCATTGAAGCCCACGGCGGTACTGTGGAGGTTGATTCAGCACCAGGACAGGGCTCGACCTTCAGTTTCACCCTGCCCCTGCACCGGGAAACAGACAACCCTGGGACCGAACAAACGGGCTTGGCATAGAGTAGGAAACACTCAGCTTACAGGAGAAATACGAGGCTGATCAGTTGCCCGGGTTACGCGATCTCCATTGGCTGGTAACCAATCTCTAGTGTGTTAGTGTGTGTTACCCACTGAAAAAAGCAAGGGATGCAATTCATAGGAATTTGCACCCCAAAGGTCTGCTGATTCAAAATATCTGCCCTAAAACCGGGTTATGTCACGCCCCCCGAGGGTCATCGGTTCAAAACTTCAAAGCGTTCTTGGGCCTGCTCCAACAGGATTTCACGGGTGTGATCCAGGATCTTGAAGGCCGCATCCTGCCGCACCCAGTACATCATCTTCATTCCGTCCTTGCGTGAGCCCAGGACACCCGCCTTCTTCAACACGGCCAGGTGCTGGGAAACGTTTGACTGCTCCAGTTCGAGTTCCGCCATGATCTCACACACACAGCGTTCCCCGCCTCTTAACCCATCCACGATCCGTACCCGCGTGGGATGAGCGATGGCTTTGAATATTTCGGCCTGCATTACCCAGATGTCTGAAGCCAAACACCACACCTCGCGATCATGATAAGGATATACTAATATCTCCAATCTAACCGCTGAATGCCCAAATGTCAAGCCGTCAAAGGGCTTAGCTATTTCCCGGGGATGATCCGCTTGGACGGGAACACTCCCCCGTGGATCGTCCTGGCATCGGTAATGTGGAAGAAAATTTCCGGATCGCACTTCTTAAGGATACTGCAGGCTCGGTTCACATGCTTACGTTTACTGAGAATGTAGAGCACCTTACGCGGGCCGTCCCGTCCCTCGCCGGTGACCACCGTCACCCCATAACCAGCGTGTCGCAACATCACGGTCAACTCCGGCACCAGATCCAGCGGCGGGAAGACCTGAAGGGAGATGAACCCCATCGCCAGACGTTCCTCAATCAGACTCCCGATGTAGTTTCCGGTCGCAAATCCGAGCGCGTAGGCCAGGATTTTCCCCGGATCGTTGAGTCCATCCTGTAGTACGAAGTTGAGAATTACAATAAAGATACAGACCTCAAAGAAGCCGACCACAGCCGCCCACATCCGGCGGCCGCGGGTAAGCAGGAGCACGCGCAGGACGTCAAGAGACATGTCCCCGACCCGCGCGATAAAGATCACTAGGTAACCGATGAGCATTGCTACCCAAGCTGCATCCATCTTCTCCACCCATTTCAACGGGGCACACTTAAAGGCAGCTCGAAGCGGAAAAGCTGCCTGTGGCTGGGGGTACAAGTAGTCAGAATTCAGGATTCAGAATGAACAAGGAAGGAGAATCTACTGACTACTGAATCCTGAATCCTGATTACTGACCACTGACCACTGACTACTAGTATAAGACCGACAGACATAATGTCAACCCGCGTTATTCGGTAGACAACCTATCTCAAAGGGACATCTAAGACTGGATACTCCCACCAGTCCGGACTGTCAAAGTGCCACCATTCGTGAATAATGGGCGTAAAGCCCTCCGCGGTCATCGCCGCGTGCAGTAATTCTCGATTGTGGCGGGACTCGGCACTCCCGCCCTGGTAATAGCGGTGGGCCCGTATGGAGAACTCGTCAAAGCCCGTGGGCATCTCCACTTCTTGACCGTCAAGGGTCACCAAGGTCACATCAACCGCCGCCCCCCGGTTATGGTGCGAACCACCGTTGGGCGGTGCTACATAGCGGCGGTCTGGCACCACGTCCCAGAGCAACTGCTGCGCCGAGGCCGGGCGGTAGGCGTCCCACACCTTGAGCCGGTAGCCCTGCTCATACAGGCGGACGTTGACCCGAACCAAGCGCTCAGCTACCGGCAGGGGCAGATAGGCGCGCGCGGCATCATAGATCTGTCGGCCGGTGAAATTGTTCGTAGTGGCGTAGCGGATGTCGGTCACGATAGTTGGGTCTAAGGCATTGATTTCCACCAAGGGGATCTCAATGAAGTCATCAAACAGGTAGAAGTCCTGAATCCGGTAAACCAAGACGGTTGCCTTCCGGAGCGTACTCTCCGGGTACACACGGACGATATCGGCGGGATCGAGAGCCTCAGCCGCCGCCAGTACCTCTTCCGGTTTCGTTGAGCGACCCAAGCTTGGATGTTCTGCCGAAAGCAGCGCCTCCGTGCGCAGAATGCGATCCCCCTCACCCCAGGAGTTACCGGGATCTGGTATCCCGTAGAAGACCGCGCCTACGTTCCGGACATCGGGCCGCGGGTTTTCGAGTCCACGGACTTCTCGTGCATAAACATTTTCAAAAGACCCGACACCCAGTACGGCAAACTTCCCCGAATAGCTGATGCGCAGGGTCTCGTACAGTTCAGCGAGGGCGACCGGGGGGTTCCCTGAGTTCAGCCTGAATACCGCCACCGGCCGGTTGCCCTGTTCCAAACCGAGCAGGTAAACTGAGTTAATAAACGATCCTGTGGAATCGAGCCCGCCCCGGTAATCCGCCGGTCGGGTGTAGGCCCTGCCATTCAGCACAAAGAGCTTTCCGGGGGAATCGGAAATGTGCAAACTGCCCGAGCCGAAAGCGAAAAGGATATCCTGCACCGCATGTTGCCTGGTGCTACGGTCGGACGGAGTCCCGATCAGAAAGGCGTTTGCGTTTTCCCAAAAGTCCGCTGCTTTCCAATACTCCCGGGTAGTATCGCTCAGGGGGGGATACAACAGGGCAATTATCGCCGCCAGGGCCAACGGCAGCAGAAATCTGATCAAGCCTTTCCGTTTGCCCCTACGGGACTGCACCATCAACACCCCCCTTCCCAGGTACCCCATCTATCATACTAACGTTTACTTAGCTCAATCAACTTCGCTGGATCCAGTACTCAGAATTCAGGATTCAGAATGAACAAGGAACGAGAATCTACGAATCCAGGTACTCAGAATTCTGAATTCTGAATCCTGCCCCAACTCCCTTTAATATATTTATACATCCAGCCTAGCAGGAAATGTATTCCATTAATCGAATTCACTATGATATTACCTTCTCTCTTGAAAGAAGGGCATCATCATTGAACACAAAACTCTATGATCACAAGCCAGCCCAACAGGAAAAATTAGCTGCTATTGGTCTGCAGGCGGCCGGGATGGCTCACGAACTGAAGAATCCCCTGACCTGTATCCGGGGTTTCACGCAGTTGCTTAACGAGCGCCTGGGAGAGGGACACGAGCGTACCTATCTCCGCTACATCGTGGACGAGATAGACCGGATGAACAGCATCATCGGGGATTTCTTGCGCTTGGCCCGCCCCAGCGCCCCGGATGTAAACCGCGTCAACCTGAACAACCTGATCAGCAACACCCTGGCTCTGCTGAAAAGCGAATGTGAGGTGGCGGAGATCACTCTGGATAAGCGCCTTACATCTCTTCCCGAAATCCGTTGCGATGGTGACGGGATCAAGCAGGTGCTACTGAACCTGATCCACAACGCGATGGATGCCGTGGCCTGTTCTGAGACGAAGATGGTCCGAGTGGAGGCCGAAGTTCTAAATGCTGACGAAGGGGACAACGGTGTAATCCTGATCCGGGTGAGCGATACTGGGGAAGGGATTTCGGAAGAAAACCTCGGACAACTCGGTGAGCTTTTCTTTTCCACCAAGCCGCACGGCACCGGTCTCGGCCTGGCCATCTCCTACGACATCGTTAAACAAAATGGCGGCCAAATCGACGTTCACAGTAGAGTCGGCGAAGGCACCACCTTCACTCTCCACATCCCGGTCCACCACACGGTAGAAGTGGGATGAATCAAGAGGGTGCTAGGGGGAGCATTTGGCGCATATGGAGCGGAACAACGTAGTGCTCAGGTAACGGTCGCCCCGGTCGGGGAGGATGGTGACGATGGTGCCGCGGTCTATTTCCCTCGCGATGCGGAGGGCTCCGGCAACGGCGGCCCCGCTGGACATGCCGAGGAAAATGCCCTGTTGCGTGGCCAAGGCCCGAGTCATCTCAAAGGCTTCATTATCTTCAACGGTGATCTTCTCGTCGAGGAGTTCCGGACGGTAAATGCGGGGGACAATGGCCTCCCCCATGTTCTTAAGCCCCTGGATGGCGTGGCCCTTTACGGGTTCGACTCCGACGATCCTGACTCCCGGTTTCTTCTCCTTCAGATACATCGCCACCCCCATCAGAGTTCCGGTAGTACCCATACCCGCGACAAACACATCCACCTCGCCCCCGGTCTGAGCCAGGATTTCCGGACCGGTGCTTTCGTAGTGGGCCAGGGCGTTGTGCTCATTCTCAAACTGGTTCAGCATGTAATAGCGATCCGGGTCTGCCCCCACGATCAGGTGTGCCTTGCGGATGGCTCCATCTGTACCTTCCTTGGCCGGGGTGAGCACTACCTCCGCCCCATAAGCCTCCAGCACGCGATGCCTTTCACTGCTTACGCAACCAGGCACCACCAGTTTCACATCGTAGCCCAGGGCCGCGCCGATCATGGCTAGGGCGATGCCGGTATTTCCTGAGGTCGGCTCCAGGATTACCTTCCCCCGGGTCAGGAGTCCGGCTTCTTCCGCCTTCCGCACCATGTAGTAGGCCGGACGGTCTTTTACAGAGCCGCCGGGATTAGATCCTTCCAGCTTGCCGAAAATCCTCACCCTCGAACCCAAGTCCGGATTGCGGATTTCGATCAGGGGTGTGTTTCCGATTGCGGCCAATATATCCATGCAGCAAAGACCTCCACGGGTTATCAATCATCACATTATCCGAAAAAGCATTCGTCCGTAGGCAACGAAAAACCTGCCACCGGAGAAAAGAATTATACCCCTGTTGCTGTTGTCCACACTAGGCATAACTTACACCGGGCGGAAGCAATACTAAGAAAACACACTAAGACGTTATGCCGGGAGGCTGGGAAATCAATGCATGAACCAGGACATCACGAAGGCGACGAGGGAATTAAAAGCCGCAACAAACTGGATCGGGTGGACAGCCGCTGGTGGCTGCTGACGATCGCGGGAGCAGTCTCCCTAGCTTTCTTGCTGGGCTTATTCGCTGGCCCGGCACTCAGGGGCGAACCCCAGGCCCGGCCCCCACTGCCTGAGGCGAGGCCCGCTCCCCAGGAGGAACGCCAACTTACCCAGCGCGAGGTTTTGGATTGGCTCTCGGCCGAAGATAACCGAATGGAAACTGCTCAGATACTTAGTTCTTCACGGATGCGCCTGCCCATGATCGAAGCCTTCTCCACCCCCCAGATGCAGGCTGTTCTTTCCGATATGATTACCGACCCCCAAGTACAGGCCGCCTTTGTGCGCGTACTAGGCAGTTCTAACGGCATTCAGGCTATGGGCCATCAAATGAACCGGCCCCGCACCCAAGATATCATGGCTGCAATTCTCAGCCAGCCCCAAGGGCGGAGCGGGGTACTGGAGATGATGACCCAGCCTGAAATGCGTTCCGTGATCCGGGACATGGCCCGAGACCCACGGTTAAGGCCACTGCTGCTGGCTGAGTTCAGTAACGTGGCCAACGACCGGACCCCGCCCGGAATCGAGATCATCACGGACTGAGTCGGGGACTTCCGACAGGCCGTTCAAAGCAACTCAATCAAACCCGGAACAATGCTAATGGCATCCGTCTTCCAGGCGGCTGCTACGGAAGGAATGAATGAGGTATGGATTTAGGCGCATTGGCCATGTTTATGATCGCCGCCGCCGGAGCAGGCGTACTGTATCTCATCTTACGGACTCTGAGGCGACTAAACATTCCTTAAGGAATCTGGAGGAAAATGGAACAGGGGAGGAAATCCATCCGAGGTATTATACCCGCAAGGGAAAGGGGATCCTCCCCTGTTTTTTTCGCCACCCCGCAGGCTGACGGCACCCTTTACGTGGACCTCAAAAAGGACAGCCTGGACTATGTACAACGGATCGAGGACTAAGTATCGGCCTGCTGATTCACCTGCAGCCGCACGTAGTAGGGCAGCAGGATCGCGTATACCTGCATGACCAGTTGCGGATCCAGGTCTCTGCGTTCCGCCAGCCGCTTCAGACGCTCCATGATCTCCGCCTCCCGCTTCGGATCCCGCACCGCGGCCCCGGCCTTGAGTGCCCCAATCTGCCGCACCAGAGCCGCCCTTTTGGCCATCAGTTCCACCAACAAATCGTCCAGTAGGTCGATATCCCGGCGCACGTCGCTGATACCCGCGACCCGGCTACCCTCTTCCGTGTCCCCTGCTGAACCGCTGTCAGCCGGATAAGAACCGAGTACGCGGATAAAACCGCAGTGGGCAATCAGCCCGGCTAAGGCCTCCTGCACCTCCGGTTGATCCACGCTGCCGATCAGGTCAACGAAGAAGATGTAGCGTCCCAGGCGGGTTCTGGCCGGCCGCGACTCGATCCGGCTCAGGCTGATCCCCCGGCGGGCAAACTCACCAAGCATCAGGTACAGTGACCCCGGATGGTCGCTCCCGGACAACACCAAAGAAGTCTTCTCCGGCCTCCCCGTGCGGCATCCCTTGGCTCCCAACACCAAAAACCGGGTCTCATTGCTGCGGAGATCGGCGATATCGCGACCCAGCACCTTAAGCCCATAAATCTCCGCCGCCAGTTCCGTACCGATCGCCGCCATCCCCGGTTCAGAATCAGCCACGATCCGGGCCGCGTCCGCCGTGCTGACCACTTCTCGGAAGGCCGCCCCCCGATAGCCTTCGGCCAGGTAAGCCCGGCACTGCGCCAACGCCTGCGGGTGAGACACAACGGTGTGCACCTCTCCCGCCTCAGTCTCCGGACGGGCCAGCAGGTGATGCCGAATCGGCAGAACCAACTCCGCGCATATCTCCAGGCCATCGCTGTGGAAAGCGAGAAGGTCGAGGGTAAGCGCCACCGACCCCTCACCGGAGTTCTCCACCGGCAGCACCCCCCGGTCCAAACGTCCGTCTTGGATCGCCTGCACCACGTCTACCAGGGATTCCAGCGGAACCAGGCGTGCTTCATCGGCCCTCGCCAGGCGCCGCGCGGCCTGTTCCGAAAATGTGCCTTTGGGTCCCAGATACCCGATCCGCATCATCTTCCATCCTCTCTCTCTCTCTCTCCCTCTTCCCAGTTTACCGCGTAGCGCCTATTCCCTTCCCATCGCGCGGGAAATGACCTCCAGCCCACTCATCAAATCAGCGAAGGCTTCCGGAGTCAGTGACTGCTTTCCGTCACACAGCGCCTCGGACGGACATGGATGCACCTCCACGATAATCCCATCCGCTCCGGCGGCCACTGCGGCCCGCGACATCGGGGCGATCAGCCGCGGATCACCGGTGGCGTGGCTGGGATCGACGATCACCGGCAGGTGGCTGAGGCTCTTAACCAATGGAACCGCGCTCAGGTCCAGCGTGTTCCGCGTCATTTGCTCAAAGGTGCGGATGCCACGTTCGCACAGAACGACGTTACCGTTTCCTTCGGACATTATGTACTCGGCGGCCATCAGCCATTCCTCAATCGTGGACGACATTCCCCGTTTCAAAAGCACCGGTTTCGTGGTCTGACCAACCGCCCGGAGCAAGTCGAAGTTCTGCATGTTCCGGGAGCCGATCTGGAGCATGTCAACGTACTGGGCGGCGATCTCTAGGCTGGAGGCGTTAATCACCTCCGTCACGGTCGCCAAACCATAGGTGCGACCGGCTTCCGCCAGCAGGGCGACCCCTTCTTCTTCCATTCCCTGGAAACTGTAGGGCGAAGTGCGCGGTTTGAAGGCACCCCCACGCAGGATGCGCGCCCCGCTCCTCGCCACCGACTCCGCCGCCGCCATCATCTGGGGCCGGCTCTCCACCGCACAGGGACCGGCGATCACGGTCGTTCTCCCCCCGCCGAGGACCGCGTCTCCCACCTGTACAACGGTATCATCAGCCTGTACGGCACGGCTGGCCAGTTTGTATGGAACCGATACGTCTACCACCCGTTCAACGCCCGGGCACCCGTTTAGGTTCAGATCTGCGAGCGCCACGCTACCGGCAGACCGGATCACAATCGGCCCGGAAGCCCCAGAGCGATGCAGTCGAAACCCGTGGCGCTCCAGCATGGAACTGACTTCGGCCACCTGCTTGTTGGAAGCACCTCTTGCCATCACAACGACCACCACAAACCCCTCCTGCTGCTTGGTTTAAATATAGAAAAGCCCGGACTCCCCCCATACTTGGGACGAAGTCCGGGCTCCGCGTTACCACCCAAATTGGCCCTTGTAAGGGCCCAACTCTGCCGGGTACGGGAACACCAATCCCTCCAAATAAAAAACCCTTCGCCCTTAGAGGGACGAAAGGCATTGCTTCCGCGGTACCACCCTGATTGGCCGTATGAAACGACCCACTCGGCGAAGGGCACGGGATGATCTCCGATACCCCTCCCTGCTAACGGCGGGAGATTCCGGCACGGCCTACACAGCGCGGGGCGCTTTCAGCCAGCGACTCCGGGGAGAACTTCAATCCGTCCGCACTTGGAAACGCTCTCAGTCGGTGGCGCTTCCTCCCTGGAAAGCCGGTCACGGTCTACTTTTCCCCTTCACAGTCTTTAACCTTTTGTAGCTATATCAGGAATTGTACCAGAGGGGACAACCCGTTGTCAACAGGGTTAACCCCCCATTAATAGTTAGCGTGTTCTGGTGTATCTCAGGTCTCCGTCATGCCCGGTGGCGATGACCACTTCCCAACCGTCGGTGCAGCGCACCACACACTGGTCGACACTGGCGGACACGATCACTCCCCCCTCCATGATACTGGATAGCACCTGGTCAATGAGCGAAGCTTTGAAAAGAATCTCTTTGGGGCTGATTTGTCCGGACATGTGGCCACCTCCAACAACCCGAAACCCTACAGGGGTATGCAGAACCTAGCTTGCGCAGATTTGCATCCCTTTAACCATCTATGATATGCTGAGCGCAAATAAGATGATCGTTCCTTTGCATACTTTTATTTGCGGTTCGCTGGAACGGCATGGAGGGAGGAAAAGGGTTTGAGTAACCGAAAGATTAAGGAACCGTGTCCCCACTGCAAAACCGGCCGGGTGATCAAGGTCGGCCAGTTCGACAAGTTTATGTACTGGGGTTTCGGCGGCACAATAGTGATGGCCCTCGGCGGATTCCTCGTAATGCCTGGATTCTACACGATTATGCCCCTGTGGTGGTTCCTGTGCCTGTTTGTATACCTGTCCCGGCCGCTTTACACCTGTGATGAATGTAACACCACCTGGGATCCGCGCAAGGAAGACGGTCCCAAGCCGGTCGCCACTGAGACGAAATAGCGACTAACTAACCCGTTGTTGCAAAATCGACGGAGGGGATGCCATTGTTCTGGGACGTTGCCGTAATTTTTGCAATCCTGATAACGGCTCTCGCCGTGTTTAACGCCTATCGCCACGGAGTCCAACGAACCGGCCAGGTTACCCGGTGGGTGCTCCTGTCCGGCTTGTCTGTAATGCTCCTGGTTACCGGGATTATGCAGCGCTAATCGGCCCGCAAGAAAATCTACTCCGGGTAATGATCGTCCCTGCCGGCAATCGGCGGGGACGTTGTTTTATCCGGCCGGATATTAGCCATACTGTAAGCAGGAGGGACATACATGGCCACGTTTTTCGCAACCCTGCTGCTCTTCCCGCTACTCAAAGCCGCGGTGCCGGTAATCCTCTATGTGCTCTTTCTGGATTGGATGATGAAAAGCAGCAATACCGGGAACTGAGTGGTCAGCGCTCCTCCCGGTCATAGGCTTGCCCCAGCGCTTTGGGAGCCCCGATCCGGCTGCGGTTGTTCTTGCGCGTGACGAAGATCAGCACCGCAATGGTAAACAGGTAGGGCAGCATCTTCAGGAAGTAAGGGGAGACATTCACATCCAGCGTCTGCAGGCGGAACCCCAGGGCGTGGATCCCACCGAAGATATAGGCCCCGAGCAGGGCATTCACCGGGTTCCAGGTCGCAAAGATGACCAAAGCCACGGCAATCCAGCCGCGTCCGGCGACCATATTCTCCATCCAGGCCGGAACGTAGGCCAGGGACAGATAGGCACCGCCGACTCCGGCCAGCATGCCCCCGATGATGATGTACATGTACCGTGTGGCGAACACGTTCACACCCAGGGAGTCAGCAGCGGCCGGATTCTCGCCCACGGCACGCATATTCAGCCCGGCCTTGGTCCGGAACAGAAGGAACCAGGCCAGCGGAACCAGCAGGAAGGTCAGGTATACCAGGGGGTCGTTTCGGAACAGGATCGGCCCCAGAAACGGAATCTCACTCAATACCGGAATCTCAAACGGGCGAAACGGGTTCGCCAGCGGCATCCCGATATAGGCCTTGCCGATATAGGCGCTGAGCCCGGTTCCAAACAGGGTCAGGGCCAGACCACTGACCACCTGATTGGCCTTTAAGCTTACGGTCAGCACGGCATGGATGGAAGCCATCGCCCCGCCCGCGATCAGAGCGGCGAGTACCCCCGCCCAAGGATTGCCGGTGCTGAGCGCCGCGATGAACCCGGTAACCGCTCCAACCAGCATCATCCCCTCCACCCCGAGGTTCAGGATGCCGGATCGTTCACAGATCAGTTCACCCAGAGCGGCGTAGAGAATGGGCGTACCGGCCACCACCGCCGTAGCCAAGACCGCGACTAAAAAATCGTAGCTCACGCCCCCACCCCCTTGCCGGGAGCGCCTGAATCAGGGGACCGGCGCCAGCGCAGCCGGTAGCGCAGCAGGATATCCCCGCCCAGGATGAAAAACAGGACCGAGCCCTGCAGCATGGCCACCATCGTCGCCGGAACCCCGGTGGTCTGTACGATGTACCCTCCAACCTGCAATCCGCCGAAGAGGAAGGCCACCAACACAATCGCCAGCGGGTTCAATTTTGCTAACCAAGCAATGATGATCGCTGTGTAACCGTAACCCGGGCTGAAACCAGGCTGCAGGCGGTGCATCAGCCCCGAGACTTCGGCCATCCCGGCCAGGCCGCAGATGGCACCGCTAACCGCCATCACCACCAGGATATTCCGGGGGATATTCATCCCGGCAAAGCGCGCGGCACCGGGGCTGTCGCCGATAACCCGGACCTCATACCCCCACTTCGTGCGGTTAAACACCACCCAGAGCACCACGGCAATAGTCAGGCCGAACAGGAGCCCGGCGTGGATCCGGGAATCACCCATCGTCGGCAGAATCGCCCCGGCCGTGAACTTGGCGGTCAGCGGGAAGTTGTACCCGTGGGGATCCTTCCAGGGACCGTAGACCAGATACTCCACCCAGAGAATAGCCACATAGTTCAACATCAAGGTGGTAATGATCTCGTTCACACCCATATAGGCGCGCGGAATGGCCGGTAGCAGCCCCCAGACCGCCCCACCGGCACACCCGGCGAAGAACATCAAGGGAAGCAGGAGATAAGCCGCCTGATCCGGAAAACTCAGGGCCACCCAGGTCGCGGCAAAGGCACCCATAAAGAGCTGCCCCTCACCACCGATATTCCAGAGTTGCATCCGAAAGGCCACCGCCACACCCAAACCGGCCAGCATCAGTGGAATGGACTTAACAATCGTCTCGGACAACCCGTACCGAGTACCGAAGGCCCTGCTGAACATCTCAAAATAAATGGGCAGTGGCTCCCGGCCGGTAATCTTAAGAAAGATAGCCCCGACCAAAAGCGCCATAAAAACGGAAACCACCGGTACCATTACGGCCATTATCGGCGACGGTGCGGCTCTCTTTTCCAGCGTGATCAGGCCGATCTTCATACCGCTTGCTCCTCCATCTTGCGGGAGCCCATCATTAATAAGCCGATTTCCTCAGCGTCCGCCCCGGTTGCTGGTAGCACCCCGGTAACGGCACCCTCGAAGAGTACGGCGATGCGATCGCTAAGTTTAAATATTTCGTCCAAGTCCTCGGAAATCAGAAGAATCGCCGTGCCCTGTGCCCGCTGTTCCAACAGCAGCCGGTGTACGGCTTCGGTCGCGGCGATGTCTAGGCCGCGGACCGGATAGACGGCCACGATCAGACGTGGCTCCGACGAGATCTCGCGGGCCAGCAGCAGGCGCTGCAGGTTCCCCCCGGACATGAATTTTACCGGGTTGTACAGACTGCTCAGGCGTACCCCAAAGCGCCCGATCAGCTCCAGGGCATTGCTCTCCGCACCTCTGCGGTCCAGGAACGGTCCCCTGGCCATCTTCCGGCGGTACTCCTTGAGGATCAGGTTGTCCACCGCGTTCAGCCCCGGCACCAGACCCGCCCCGAGCCGGTCTTCAGGAACGTGGGCCACCCCGCGGTCGATGAACCCGCGCGGTCCCTCCCCGGTTACATCCGTACCATCCACCTGAATGCGTCCGCGCAATGCCGGACGCAGGCCGGTGACCACCTCGGACAACTCACGCTGCCCATTCCCCGCCACCCCGGCAATGCCCAAGATTTCGCCCCCGCGCACCGTAAGGGAAATACTCCTTAAACCGAGCCGTCCCAAATTGTTCAGGGCGTATACGTCCTGGAGTTCCAGAACCACGTCCTTTTGTACAGCAGGAGGTTTCTCCACCTGGGACACTACGTCCCTTCCCACCATGGCCAGGGCCAGGTCCCGCTCCGTGAATCCGCCGCGTTTGAAGGTAGCCACAGCCTCACCCCGGCGCAGCACGGTTACCCGGTCCGCAATCTCCATCACTTCATGCAGCTTGTGGGTGATCACCACCACGGTCCGCCCCTGGGCCGCCATTTCCCGGATGTTCGCAAACAGCTGCCGGCTTTCCTGAATGGTAAGCACCGCCGTGGGCTCGTCCAAAATCAACACGCTGCAGCCACGGTAAAGCATCTTCACGATCTCCACCCGCTGCTTCTCACCGACCGACAGTTGCCAGACATAGGCCCGCGGGTTGACCGCGAGCCCGTAGCCGGAAGAAATTCGTTCGATCTGATCCTCAATCTCTGACATAGAGGGTACAAAAGGTACACGCCGATCGCCCAGGATTACGTTCTGGGCGACGGTGAAGGTGTCGACTAGTTTGAAGTGCTGGTGAACCATCCCGACGCCGGCCTTGATCGCATCGTGCGGCGAGCGGAACTGCACCCGCTGTCCGCCGATGAAAACCTCGCCCTCATCCGGGCGGTACAGCCCGGTCAGCACACTCATCAGAGTGCTTTTGCCCGAACCATTCTCACCCAGTAGGGCGTGTATTTCACCAGGCATTAGAGTCAGGTCGACCTGATGGTTCGCCACCACTCCCGGAAAACGCTTGGTTATCCCCTTTAACTGAACCAGGAACTCCGCACCCACAGCAGACGGCTCCTTTTGGGACAAATGTAGGATCGGCAACTACTCCCGGAAAACAAAGGGTGACGCCGGCAGGGACAAACCCGCCGGCGCCCCGGTACAAACGGAAGTCGGTCGTCAGAAGTCGGAGGTCGGACCGAAGGTATGTATCGACTCTGTCGATACGATCTAATTTAGAGGTGAGATGTGGGAGGTTGGAAGTGAGATCGAAGCCGCCTAGATGGAGCCTTCGACACCCTCCACGAACCACATCATCTCCAGCATGGCACCGTCGTCCATCACCTGGGCGTCCTGAACCTTGAGTTCACCGGCCTGGTCTTTGATCGGGCCTGTAAACACATCCCAGTCACCACTCAGGATCAGGGCCTTCTTCTCTTCCACCAGGTTCTTGGTCTGGTCGGAAACCATCGGGCCGAACGGGGCTAAAGCAGTGATGCCGTCAGACATCGGACCCCAGTACTGGCTGGAGGTCCAGGTACCGCCAATGACTGCCTTCACGGTCTCCACATAGTACGGTTCCCAGTTCCAGACGGCTGAGGTCATGATTGCTTTCGGGGCGAGGGCGCTCATATCACTGTTGTAGCCGATGCTGAGTTTGCCCTTTGCCTCCGCAGCCTGCATGGGACCAGGAGTATCCTGGTGCTGCGCGATCACATCACAACCGGCGTCCAGGAGAGCGTTGGCCGCGTTCTTTTCCTCAGCCGGGTCATACCAGGTGTTGGTCCAAACCACCCGCACCGTAGCCTCGGGGTTGGCCTCACGCACACCCAGGGTGAACGCGTTGATGCCGCGAATAACCTCCGGAATCGGATGGGCCGCTACGTAGCCGATCTTGTTCGTCTCGGTAGCTTCACCGGCGACTAGACCGCTCAGGTAGCGGGCCTGATACATCCGGCCGAAATAGGTGCCGACATTGTCAGCGACTTTGTAGCCGGAGCAGTGCAGGAAGGTCACATCGGGATACTTCGCCGCGACGTTGATGGTCGGATCCATAAAGCCGAAACTGGTGGCGAAGATGATCTTGTTGCCGTTCTCAGCCAACTGGGTCAGTACCCGCTCGGCATCGGCGTCACCGACGTTCTCCACAACCTCGGTAACCACGTTCGGAACCTGATCAAGCAGGAACTGGCGGCCTTTCTCATGGGCGAAGGTCCAGCCTGCATCGCCGGGCGAGCCGATATAGATGAACCCGACTTTTACCTTTTCGTCGCCCGCAGGAGCCGGGGTGTCCGTGCCGCCGCCACCGCAACCAACTACGGTGAAAGCAAATACGACCAGGGTCAGAATCACCAGCAAAGTCTTAATCCCGGGTTTACGCAAAATACCTACCTCCTCGAATTAATCATAGCATTTTACCGGAGTTTTTTAAGTTGTCCGGAAACCCTTGTAAATGCTTGCACATCCCCCCTGCCCGCCTGATCACATCTAGTTACAATTCCATTCAGTCCGGTTGAAATCCTGCCCCCATTCCGACAAAAAGCGAGGATACGATTACAACTTTGGGAGCGGACATCTGGTCTATAGTTTCGAAAAATAGTTATGATTATGAGTAATACCCCCGAGCGTTTTCCGGAAGGAGCAGACCGGCATTGACTAACTGGCGCGAGACGATTCTGGAAGAGCTGGCGGAAGGGCGGATTGACCCCCTGACTGGATACGACCGTTTCCGGTTCGAGTGTCACTCCGACTGCATGGGGAAGTGCTGTAACCGTGCGGACATCACCCTCGACCCCTGGGACGTGGAGAACATGGCGGAACAAGGCCACCGTCTGAACAGCGGGGACAGTACGGACAGCGGCGAGGTCTGCGCCATCGAACAGGCTCAGAAGACCATGTTGGAACTGATGGTCGGTTTCCTGAAGGATATGGATAAATAAGTGGTTTTGTGGTAGAATTTTCTGTCGGCTATATGCAGGCGGCAACCGGAGAGGGTGAACAGAGATGCCGGTAACCTCGGATCTGGATGGGGATATCAACAGTATCATCGGGGGTTTTCCGGAAACTGTCCCGCCGTTAGCACGGCCGTCCCTGGAAATGATGGTCCACGTCATGGACATGACGGTTGACGCTATCCTGCTGGTGGATCTCGAGACAAAGTACATCACCTATGCCAACAAGTCGGCGATGGCTTTGTACGGCTTATCCAAACAAGGGCTCCCATCCATCCGGATTACGGACTTCAGCCCCAAGAAGCCCTATCGAACTATCCAGTGGATGAAACAGGTTTTTGAAGCCCGTCCCCGGCCCCTGCCCTTTAGGACCAAGCACCGAACGCAAGACGGCCGTATTTTGGAAGTGGACATCGTGGCAAAGTACGTGGCACTGGAAGGCCGCCCCTGTTTCCTGTTTGTGGTCAGGGACCTGTCCAGGAGGATCCGCAGTTCGCGCCAGCTCCGTAGCTCAGTGCAGAAACTGCGGCAAGCCGCCTTCGTGGACAACCTTACGGGAGCATATAACCGCCACTATTTCGTAGAGAAGGTTCTGCCCAAGCTGTCCTGCCCCTGCTCCATGCTGCTCCTGGATATTGACCGTTTTAAGGTACTGAATGACACCTACGGGCATTTGTTCGGCGATGCCGTTCTGATTCAGTTGGTGGAGATCATCAAGCAGTGCGTCCGTTCGAAGGATCCCGTGATCCGGTTCGGCGGAGAGGAGTTCCTGGTCGTACTGCCGGACGTCGGCCCGGATAAGTGTCTCGAAATTCCGGAACGGATCCGCCTGCAAGTCGCCGACCACCGGTTTTCAAACAAGGGTCAGAATGCCCAGGTCACGGTCAGCATTGGAACTCTGGCCTGGGATGACCGGTGTCCCCTGGTGATCCCCGAGTTCATTGACGACCTTCTACACCAGTTGGACAATCTTCTGTACAAGAGCAAGACGGAAGGACGAAACCGAACCTCTTTCGGCATACTATAGCCCTTTCACTGATTCCGGACCGCATAATGGAGAAACGCCCTGTCGGGCGTTTCTTTTACTTCTTACGCTTCTTGAATTCGTTCTTCTCGTCAGGATTCGTCACGTTGCCGGTGCCGACCGCTTCTTTGGCCGCTTCCCAAACCCGACCGGCGACGTTCATGTCCCGGTCTTTCTTTTCACCGTGTTCCGGTTCAACGATTTCGTCCCTGTGTTTATTTTTGTCTGCCACTAATATCACCTCTGTTCTATGATTTATCCGACACCCGGTTATTATTCACTTCACCAGGAATAAGACAAGTTGGAAAAAGCGGCAAAGGTGCGGTATATTAATATCAGCATAATCCGACGATTTATAGGAAAGGGGCGTTCCAGGTTTGTCGTTTACGAAGGAGACCATTGTGGGCAAGCGGATCCTGATCAGGGTTTCGCTGCTGGACGAGCAGGGAAAGATCGATTCGAGGGTTCAGGTACACGGCAAGGTGGTGGAGTTCACAAATCAGTATATTAAGGTGCTGACCTCAACCGGGGAGGAGTTCTTCATCCCGCCCTCCTTTGACAAAATCAAACCTTCCCCGCCGGAGGCAGTTTACACCATCCAGGAAACCAACGAGGAACTCACAGACATCGAGGCCGTAGCCGTGCTGACCATGACCCCCGCCTAATGGGATGTGGGAAGTGGGGTGTTTTACTGCCATCCCCGAATACGGTAGTAATCGTCCACCATGCAGTTCAGCTCGTCGCGCGTGATGCCGTCGTTGCCCTCGTTGATCTTCTCCTTGAACAGCCGGGGCGGCAGGGAATCGTCTTCCCTCGTCAACCCCTCCTGCAGGTTAAACTTCCGGGTCAGGTCGATAACCCGGTTCGCCACTTCCCACAGGTCCTCCTTGGTGTAGTCCAGTCCGGTCAAGGCCCGGTTCAGGTCTACCAGGTCCTCCCACGGAATTAAATCTCTAAAGAAAACACATAGGATCTGGGTGCTAAAAATCGTCAACCGATTCTCACTGATTTCCAGAAACACCGATGTCTCCGATGCCCCCTCGATGACCATCGCATCATACCCGGTGCGCCGCATCGGAAAGGCCACGCGGCCCCCCGAGGTGGACTCGGCGTAAAACCCGGTGAGCGGTGACTTGCTGTATACGCCATAACGACTACTGCCCACCGCTTTTTCAACAACCGGGCACGCAATGAAGATTTCAAGTTCAACACTAACTCCATAATGATGCTGCTGGTCGTCTCCAGGCTGCTCTCGCCCGGCTCCAAAAAGAAGGCGTTCGAGGAGAAG
>Ga0180016_100159_pt1 | contig 23089 bp, 23 predicted proteins | sample KR46_M_MetaG_FD_129673 | JGI IMG/M metagenome (GOLD analysis project Ga0180016, IMG submission 129673) | Groundwater microbial communities from the Olkiluoto Island deep subsurface site, Finland - KR46_M_MetaG | ecosystem: Environmental > Aquatic > Deep subsurface > Groundwater | place: Finland... | reverse complement strand
AGGCAAGGTCGCCTCCGTGGACACAAGTCGCGTTCTGATCGCTGTCGAAAACGCTGCACTCTTACCACGTGCTGCTGTCGGGAGCCTTATCGCAATACAGGGGGCGACAGCTCAGGAATTTTTAATCGGTATGACCGAGCGTGTGACCCGACAACTTCGCGAGCAGATGGCACAGGTTGATCCAATGGAACCCACAACGCTTGCGTTGGAAGTCGTCCCAGACGATTCGATACGGGTCGTCTTGCTAGGGACCTATCGCACCATTGAGGGCTCCATCCGCAATCGCTTTAAGCGTGGGGCGGACTCTTTCCCTCAAATCGATCGCGGTTGTTTTCTCCTGGAAGGCGGCAACCTTCAACGGTTTATGGGGTTGCTAGGCAAAGACTTGGATGAGAAACAGCGACTCGAACTCGGTCACTTCGTAATTGATAGCTCGGCCGTCGCGATCGCGAATGGTGATCGCTTTTTCCAGCGACATGCGGCAATCCTCGGTAGTACCGGATCAGGCAAGAGCTGCGCAGTGTCTCTGATTTTGGAGAGAGCAAACGCCCGTGCGCACGTAAATATCGTCGTGTTCGACATGCATGGTGAATACGCCTCCCTGGCCAACCCGCCCGCCCCCCCAGGTGGAACTGCGCCACAGCCGATTGCCGGGGCTTTCAAGATAGCAGGGCCGGGTGATCTGGATGCGCCTACCGACAATGCTATATTCCTGCCATATTGGCTACTAAATCGGGAAGAAATGCTCTCGATGATTTTGGACCGAAGTGATCAAAATGCGCCTAATCAGGCATCTCGGTTCACGTTGCACGTGCGGGGGTTGAAGGAAGGCACACTAGATGCGGAGACTAAGCCTGATGTTAAGGCAACTTTTACCGTCGATTCACCGATTCCGTACAAGCTGAATGATTTAATTGCCAGATTAAAATTTGACGATACGGCGAAGGGTGTCGGAGCAAAGGGACAACCAGTAAAGGGCGATTGGGAAGGACGGCTTACACGTTTTATCTCTCGTTTAGAAGCAAAGGCTGAAGACCGCCGATACGGCTTCATGTTTAAGCCACCTGAGGCGGCCCTAAACTATAACTGGCTCGCGACGCAGGTATCAAAAATACTTGCTTCAGGCCAAGGTAATTCCGGCATCAAAATAGTGGACTTCTCAGAAGTGCCGTCGGATGTGCTTCCTGTTGTGACCGGTGTATTCGCAAGGTTGCTATACGATGTCCAGTTCTGGATGGATCCCGAAAAACGCACACCGTTCGTGTTCGTGTGCGACGAGGCCCATCTTTACTTGCCGGTGCGCGAGAACGCAGGTGCGATTGAGAAACAGGGGCTTTACTCCTTTGAACGTGTCGCTAAAGAAGGCAGAAAGTACGGAGTTTCCTTGCTGGTGGTTAGCCAGCGCCCATCGGACGTGAGCCGAACAATCCTCAGTCAATGCAATAATTTCCTAGTCCTCCGCCTGACAAACGATCAGGACCAAAATGTTGTCCGTCGACTCATGCCGGACTCGCTTGCGGGCGTCCTCGATGGCCTGCCATTACTCGATATCGGAGAGGGTCTGTTGCTTGGGGACGCAATCCTTCTCCCCGCAAGGATCAAATTGAAGTTCCCAGCAATTGAGCCTCTCAGCCAAACTAGGAACTTCTGGCAAGAATGGGAAGAAATGGCTCCGGACACCAATGCCGTTAAGGCCGCAGTCGAAACTCTGCGCCGGCAGTCGCGCACTACATATGAGGGCTAGCTTAAAAAGACGATTTTTGTAGGAAAAATTGTTAGAGATTCGGTGCCTACGCGGGAGTTATGGCTTGGTCAATATCTGAGGGTGGGATTATAAGGATGGTCTCCTCCTCGAAAAAGAACCTCTTTGTCCCTTGGAGACACGATTTTAGTTGTAGGTAATCGGTTATGGCCTGTTTTTTTTGTCGGGAAATGAACTGTAGCAACCCAGAGATATCTCTTCAAGTATGGTATTAATGTCAATGTGATATCGTTTTGATTCATAAATCCACGCTCTTCTGCTTTTGCTATAGTTTCCACATAGCATTCGCCGCGCCGCTTATCAATTTTTGTCCTGTCGTATTGTTGATCAAAAGGTAAATGATATATTTGATCCCCCGTTGTTTGGTTAATGTTGCATTTGATCATTGGATAATTTAAGTCAAGCGTGATCATTTCGACACGGACACCAAGTTCTCTCGCCGCTGCAAGGGCTACTTCTGACAAATCAGTTGTTACAGCGAGTACAGGGTGGACCACGTGAGACGGATTTTGAATCCTATATAGAAGCGTTGTACCATACAACTGAAAAACGTGTTTTTCATGAATAGTCTTGGTAGCGCTCCAGCATTTTGCTTGTACGATTTCAACGTTATTTCCGCGCTTACAAATCAAATCTCGGCCCAGGTCTTCGAAACCATGTAACGCACCGTGGTATGTAACATCCCATTCATTTTCTTCCCAAAGATAACCAAGATACCTCTCATACAGACGGCCAATTTCCCAATTCGTTTTTTGGCGCTTGACATAACGATCAAGCGCAATTTGGTTTTTTTCCGACTCAGGAAGAGAGTTCCACTCTTGATTAGATAGAAATTTTACTGTTTGGTCTGCGGTTTAAAGTGCCACCACATTTGAAAAGTCAGAACACAGCGGGATCGTTTCATCAAGTATTGCATCTTTAAAATCGACTAGCGCGGGAAAATATTCCTCATAGCTCTTAATTTGATATTCAGCAAACTTAAGCTGCGTTTTAAGCTCCTTTTTCTCTTGTTTTATCTCCGCCACACATTCAGCTGCTTTTCTGGCAGGGTGTTTTTTATTTTTGAGGTATTCATCGCGATTATCTAAAGCGCGTTCAGCTTCGGCGATAAACTCTGCTAACCATTGTCTCCCTTGCAAAATACCTTGCTTAAAAGCGACATTCCGCTCTTCGAGGTATTCCCCAAGTCGTTTATTATACATGCTAGTCCGGATAGATACTGTGAGAGCTTTGGCGATCCCGAATACAATTCCGCCAAGAATCAACCCATAAAAAACCCATGCCATATGGCACCCCTCAAGAGTTTTTTTCTGTTTTATTGTTTGGTTGGAATTTACCCGATTATCACCGCAGAGAATGGTAACCTTCTAGCATTACTTCTGTCAATTTACATCCTTACAACGGTTTCGCCAGCAATTGCATACGTGGCGTTCAATAATTGACCCTATCAAGTCTTTTGCAAGCATTGCTAGGCATCCCATCGCACAGGTACAGTTTTTCGACAATTCATTACCTTTTTGGGAAAAATTAGCCCGCTCGCTTCCGCTAGGCTTCCACAAAAGAAAAGCGGTCACGGACATATGCCGTAACCGCTTGATTTTACTGGAGCCGGCGGTAGGATTTGAACCAACGGCCTGCTGATTACGAATCAGCTGCTCTACCCCTGAGCTACGCCGGCTTTTATGTTGCGAACCGGCCCGCCGGTAGCGGGCCCCGTGGCGCTTTTAGGTCCCCATGTTCCAGGAGTTGAGGTATTTCTCCTACTCCTCGGTGAGCTCGTCGATGTTCACGCCCAGGGCGGCCAGCTTGAGCTGGGCCACCTCGGCGTCGATGAACTCGGGAACCTCGTAGACCCGCTTCTCCAGGTCGGCGGCGTTGTCCTTCATGTAGGCGGCGCACAGGGCCTGGTTGGCAAAGCTCATGTCCATGACGCTGGAGGGGTGCCCCTCGGCGGCGGCCAGGTTTATCAAGCGGCCCTCGCCCAAGACATAGACGTTCTTGCCGTTTTCCATGGTGTGCTCCACCACGAAGTCGCGGATGGTGCGGCTCTCCTTGGTCACCTCGCCCAGGCCCTCCAAGTCCAGCTCCACGTTGAAGTGGCCGCTGTTGGCCACGATGGCCCCGTCCTTCATGGCCTGGAAGTGCTCCTTGCGGATCACGTGGATGTCGCCGGTGACCGTGCAGAAGAAGTCACCGATGGCCGCGGCCTGCTCCAGAGGCATCACCTGATAGCCGTCCATCACCGCCTCCAGGGCCCTGAGCGGGTCCACCTCCGTGACGATGACCTTGGCGCCCAGGCCGTTGGCCCGCATGGCCACGCCCCGGCCGCACCAGCCGTAGCCGCAAACCACGAAGTAGCTGCCCGCCACCAGGCGGTTGGTGGCCCGGATAATGCCGTCCATGGTGCTTTGGCCGGTGCCGTAGCGGTTGTCGAACAGGTGCTTGGTCATGGCGTCGTTCACCGCCACGATGGGATAGGCCAGCACCCCGTCGGCGGCCATGGCCCGGAGGCGGATCACCCCGGTGGTGGTCTCCTCGATGCCGCCGATGATGCCGCTGATCAGGTCCTTGCGCGCGGAGTGGATCTGGCTTACCAGGTCCGCCCCGTCGTCCATGGTGATATTGGGTTTGGCGTCCAGCACCGCGTTGAGGTGCTGGTAATAGGTCTCGGTGTCCTCGCCCTTGATGGCGTAGACGCTGATGCCGCTGTTCTCCACCAGGGAGGCGGCCACGTCGTCCTGGGTGGACAGGGGGTTGGAGGCGCAGATCACCACCTCGGCCCCGCCCGCCTTGAGCACTTCGCACAGGTTGGCGGTCTCGGTGGTTACGTGCAGGCAGGCGCCCAGGGTCACGCCCTCCAGGGGCTTTTCTTCCTCAAAGCGTTTGCGGATCAGATTGAGCACCGGCATGGAGCGGCCGGCCCACTCGATGCGCAGGCGGCCTTTTTCGGCCAGGGCGTGGTCAGCTATGTCGCACTTCATTATTCAACTCCACTCAAGAGCACTGGCCGCCCTTGAGCCCAAAGTATTCGCGGATTTTGTCCACCCGGTCGGTCAGCTCCCAAGTGAAGCCTTCCTCCTCGCGGCCGAAGTGGCCGTAGGCGGCGGTGCGTTTGTAGACCGGACGCTTGAGGTCCAGTTGATAGATCATCTGGGCGGGGCGGAAGTCGAACAGCTTGGTCAGGCCCTCGGAGATCTTTTCCTCGGCAATCTTGCCGGTGCCGAAGGTGTTCACCAGGATGGAGACCGGCTCGGCCACGCCGATGGCGTAGGCCACCTGGACCTCGCACTTGTCGGCCAGACCCGAAGCCACCAGGTTCTTGGCCACGTAGCGGGAGTAGTAGCTGCCTGAGCGGTCCACCTTGGAGGGGTCCTTGCCGCTGAAGCAGCCGCCGCCGTGGCTTCCCTGGCCGCCGTAGGTGTCCACGATGATCTTGCGGCCGGTGAGCCCGCAGTCGCCGTGGGGGCCGCCCACCACGAAGCGGCCGGTGGTGTTGATGAATATCTTGGTGTCGCCGTCGAACATCTCCGCGGGGATGATCTTCTTAATCACCTCCTCGATGATGGCGTCCTTGAGGGTGGAGTACTTCACGTCCGGGCTGTGCTGGGAGGCCACCACCACCGCTTCCACCCGCTTGGGCTTGCTGTCCTCGTACTGGATGGTCACCTGGGTCTTGCCGTCGGGGCGCAGGAAGCCCAGGGAGCCGTTCTTGCGCACCTTGGCCAGACGCCGGGCCAACCGATGGGCGTAGTGGATGGGCGCGGGCATCAGCTCAGGGGTCTCGGTGCAGGCGTAGCCGAACATGATGCCCTGGTCGCCGGCGCCCTGCTCTCCGAAGAGGCTGGTCTCGGCGGTGACGCCCTGGGAGATGTCGGCCGACTGCTTGTCGATGCTGGTGAGCACCGCGCAGGTTTCCCAGTCGAAGCCCATGGAGGAGTTGGTGTAGCCGATCCCCTTGATGGTGTTGCGCACGAGATCGGGAATGTCCACGTAGGTGTCGGTGGTTATCTCACCGGCCACCATGGCCATGCCGGTGGTAACCAGGGTTTCGCAGGCTACCCGTGACTCGGGGTCGTCCTTGAGCATGGCGTCAAGGATGGCGTCGGAAATCTGGTCCGCCACCTTGTCGGGGTGTCCCTCGGTTACCGATTCGCTGGAGAACAGGTAGTCGTAACCCATCCCTAAACTCTCCTTTTTGCCTCGTAATTTTAGTGGGGTATGAATTAAACCACCCACATGGGGCCTTGTCAACAAAGGGACGTCGTCACCCCGTCCGGGCGGCGAAATCGCCGGTTATTTACTTCAGGGTGCGGGCGCTTAAGTTGGCCGTACCTATGTTGAAAATAACCAAGGTGCGGGCAGTGAAAGAGTCGCCCTGGCCGTCCTTGGCCTGGGGAGGCGCGAAAACCGCCGCCTCGCCGGGGTTCAGCCCCGCCGACACCCGGCGGGGATCAGTCTGCACCGAGTAGAGCCAAAAACCCAGCACCGTGCCCCCCTTCCCATGGTCCAAGTTGACCACCTCCACCGAAAATGGCTTGGGATCCATGCTCAGGCTGCACTGGCCGCCGGGGGGGATGACGCATTGGCCCGCCCAGGCCGGGGAGGCCAGCATAACGACCAAAGACAGGGCTGCGAGAATGCGTTTCATGACCGCGCCTACCCGGAAGATTTCCTGGCATTCAATTCTAGGCCAAAGCCGGCGGCCACGCCAGGGCAAGCAGCCCCCAAAACGAGCCGCCGCTCCCCCGAAGGCGGAGCGGCGGTCATTTTGGCTAATTTTAATATCACTCACACCGATGGCTCTAAAAACCAATCGTTATCAGCTGGAAGGTATGTGTAGCCGACCGGCAGATTATGATGCACCCTTTCATATTGGTCCTCAATGCTGACATTTACTTTGAGTGTAATTTTTTCAGAATAATTTTTAAAACTGTCGGGCAGGGAAAAGTGTCCGCTTGTCGTGTGGCTAGGGTTTAAGTGCCACAGTCTCTTACCACTGTAATAATCACCACCGAGGGGGATCTTTTGGTTTGGAACAACAAAAGAAACTTTAACTGTAGCCTTGACTGGCAGTGAATTCCCTAGATTGCTAATAACAAAACCAACGTCTGGCAATTGCCGGTTTTCCCGGTCATGTATTCTCTGAGTAACTATGTAATGAATCGGGGGGACTAAATAGCGAGTAAACTCCTCATACACTTGTTCTCTTCTTGCCTTAAGTTCTTCCGGTTTATATTTATTACCTAAGGGATGGTAATCATTATAATTTTGTACTTTACCATGACAATCAAAACACAAGGGGATCGCATTTTCTATACGATTTGATCCTCCATTAGCTTCCGGAACAATATGGTGGACTTCGATATTTGTGTCACACGGTTTTTTACATAGGCAACAGTGTCTATCAGACCAGAGCAGGACCTTGGTTCTGGCTTTGGGGCTGAAACCCATTATTTTTCCTTAACAAAAAAGCTTAAAAGAACAACTGACCTTACTGGGCCACGCGCAGGCCGTGCTGCTCCTCGCGGGTGATCTTGACGATCTTGTTGTCCTCGCCCAGGAGCACGGCCAGGGGCTGGTGCTTGGCCAGCTCGGCCTCGTCCAGCCAGCAGGTGGTGACGATGATGATCTTGTCGCCCACCTCGCCCTTGCGGGCCGCCGCGCCGTTGAGGCAGAACACGCCGCTGCCCCGGGGGCCGGGAATGATGTAGGTCTCGAAGCGTTCGCCGTTGTTGATGTTGTAGACCTGGATCATCTCGTTGGGAATCATCTCGGCCGCGTCCATGAGATCCTGGTCCACCGACAGGCTGCCCTCGTAGTGCAGTTCGGCTTCGGTCACCGTGGCCCGGTGCAGCTTGGACTTAAACATATGACGTTGCATGATCGTCCTCAGTTCAGGGCGTCGTTGTCTATTAAACGGGTGGTGCCCAGCCACACGGCCATGGCCATGCGGGCCGGTCCGTCCAGGCGGGCGAGCGGCGCCAGGTTATCGGCGTCCACCACCTCCAAATATTCCATACGGGCCAGGGGGGCCCCTTCCACCACCTGGGCGGCGGCGGTCTTGATCGTCTCCACGTCGCGCTCGCCCCCCTGGGCCAGCTCGCGGGCCTTGTCCAGGGCCCGGCGCAGGCACAGGGCCTGGGCGCGCTCCTCGGGGCTCAGATGCACGTTGCGGCTGCTCATGGCCAGGCCGTCGGCCTCGCGCAGGGTGGGCCGCCCGATCACCTCGAGGTCCATGTCCAGATCAGCGGTCATGCGCGTGATGATCTTGAGCTGCTGATAGTCCTTTTGCCCGAACACCGCGATATGGGGCTTGGCCGCGCCGAAGAGCTTGGCCACCACCGTGGTCACCCCGTCGAAGTGCCCCGGCCGGTGGGCTCCGCAGAGGCCCTGGCCCAGCCCGGCCACGGTCACCTTGGTGGCGAAGCCCTGGGGGTACATGGACGGGACCGTGGGGGCGTAGATGGCGTCCACGCCGTGCTCGGAGCACAGGGCCGAATCGGCCTCCCAGGTGCGGGGATAGGCGTCCAGGTCGGCATCGCGGTCGAACTGCAGGGGATTGACGAAGATGCTCACCACCAGGAAGTCGGCCTGAGCGCGGGCGTGGTCGATAAGGGAAAGATGCCCGGCGTGCAGGGCCCCCATGGTGGGCACCAAGGCGATGCGCTTGCCCGCTGAACGCACTTCGTCGCTCAGGGCATGCATATCCTTTGGCGTACGTATGACTTGCGGTTGTTGAGCCACGCTCTCGTCCCGGTCGCCCTGGGCGATCCAAGCAATTGCGGTTGAGGCCGGTTCTGCCTTGCGCTCATGACCTGCCCGTAGCCTGGGGGCTCTCGAGCGGCCGCGCGGCCTTTGCCGGCCGGGGAAAACCAGTTAATGGGTAGCACAGGCCCGACCGCCTGTCAAATTAAAGATAGAATCGGTTTTGGGGATTGCAAATACCTACTTGAACGGCTCCAGCACCAGCTCCTGCCCCGCCTTCAAATCCACCTTGCGCTCCCGGCGCTGGTCCAGGACGTAGATCACCGCGCTTTGGGAGCGCCAGCGTGGCTCGTAGTCGCGGTAAACCTCGCCGTCCTTGGTGCGGCGGTAGGTGTAGGGGTCGCCCACCTGCTCCTCCCAGGAGCGGTTTACAAAGGCCTCCAGGCGGAAGCGCAGCTCCTGGGCTCCGGGCGGGGCCAAGAACACCCGCTTGCCCTCGACCTTGTAGCCGTCGGGCAGGTCGGGCTGGTTGGGGGCCTGGGACAGGCGCCGCCAGGAGCCGTCCGGCTGGCGCTGCTGGGCGGAAATCTCCCAGAACGGCCCCAGGAAGTTGTCGAAGCGCACCCAGGCGCCGGGAAAGGGCCCCTGGCTGGTCATGGCCCGGCGAACCTGCTCGTGGCTCAGGCTGCTCTTGACCGACACCACCACCCTGGCCGGGTCCGGGCCAGGGTCCACCGCCGGGCCCATGCATGCCGCGATAAGGGCCACCAGGCCCAGCACCATGAATATCTGCAGGCGTTGCGGCACAAGACACCTCCCCCGTTGACGGCGGAATTTCCCCTTAAGTTTTATTGTGGCACAAGCGGGTGAGAGAAACAGGGACTATGCCCGGATATTCCATGAAGTTTGGGCGGCAGCGAACAACGGATTAGTATTTATGAGGTCTGTATGAAAATTGAGACGGTCTTTCCGGAGGGCGGTTCGTATCCGGCCCCGGCACAGCCAGACGCCGACAACGCAGCCATGTGGGGTCTGGCGAAGCCGGTCTACAGGGGTTGGAGAGCTTTGGTCACGGCGGCGAACTCGGCGATGGATAGAGTCTCGGCCCGGCGGGTGGGCTCCACCCCGGCCTGCTCCAGGGCCTCGGCCACCGGGCCGCGCTCCCGGCGCAGGCCCCCGGCCAGGCTGTTGGCCAGCATCTTGCGGCGCTGGCTGAAGGCGGCCTTGATGACCTTGGCGTAGTCCTCGCGGGCCTGGGGGCCCTCCAGGGCCACGGCGGGACGCTCCAGAGGCTCCAGGTGCACCACCTGGCTGGCCACCGCCGGGCGGGGAAAGAACTGGCTGGGCCCCACCTCCATGCCCCGGCTGACCGAGCACCAGGTCTGGATGAGCACCGACATGCGGCCCCAGTCCTTGCTGCCCGGCGAGCTGAGCAACCGGTTGGCCAGCTCCTTTTGCACCATGAGGGTGGCGCGCTTCCAGCAGGGCAGGTTGTCCAGGAGGTTGAAAAGCAGGGGGCTGCTGATGGCGTAGGGCAGGTTGCCCGCCACCACCAGGGGGCCTCCGGCATCGGCGGCCAGAGCGGGCCAGTCCAAAGTCAGGGCATCGGCCAGGAGGGGCTCCACGTTGACAACCCCCGCGCCGGCCAGCACCTCCTGGAGCGCGGCGAAGATGCCCCGGTCCACCTCCACGGCCACCACCTTGGCGGCGGCCTCGGCCAGAGGCAGGGTCAGGGCCCCCAGCCCGGCCCCGATCTCCACCACCGTGTCCGTGGCCTGGGCCCCGGCGCTGGCGGCGATGGCCCCGGCGGTCGCCGGTTGCACCAGATAGTTCTGGCCCCGTTTCTTGCCGGCGTGCAGGCCGTGGGCCTTGAGCAGGGCGGCCGGATGCATCAGGCCCCCGGCTCGGCGGGCAGGGCCCCGCCCTTGGGCAGGCGGCTGATGGCGTCGGCCTCCAGGGGCATGCGCCTCCCGGCGCGCAGATGGTGGCAACCGGCGGCGGCGATCATGGCCGCGTTGTCGGTGCACAGCGCCAGGGGCGGCAGGGTGACCCCCAGGCCCGCCTGGGCCGCAGCCTCGGCCATGGCCGCGCGCAGGCGCTGGTTGGCGGCCACCCCCCCGGCCAGGGCCAGGTGGCTCACCCCCCGCTGCTGGGCGGCGGCCAGGGTCTTCTTGACCAGCACCTCCACCACCGCCTCCTGGAAACCGGCGCAGAGGTCCTCCATGCGATAGTCCACGCCCTGGTTGGCCTCGCGGAAGCGCACCACCGCGCTCTTGAGGCCCGAGAAACTGAAGTCCAGGGTGCCGTCGTGCATGCGGGGGCGGGGAAGCTGGATCACCGAGGGGTCGCCCTGGGCGGCCATGCGGTCGATGATTATGCCGCCGGGGTAGCCCAGGCCGTAGAGCTTGGCCACCTTGTCAAAGGCTTCGCCCGCCGCGTCGTCCACGGTGGAGCCCAGCTCCTCCTGTTTGCCCGGCGCGGACACCAGGAAAATGGAGGTGTGCCCCCCGCTGACCAACAGGGCCATGAAGGGAAACGGCGGCGGCTCCTCGGCCAGGCCCAGGGCGGCCAGGTGGCCTTCCAAATGGCTGACCCCCACCATGGGCAGGCCCCGGGACCAGGCCAGGGCCTTGGCCAGGTTCAGGCCGATGAGTAGCGCTACGATGAGCCCCGGACCCTGGGTGACCGCCACCCCGCTGATGTCAGCCAGGGTGACGCCCGCCTCGCTCAGGGCGGCCATGACCGTGGGGGCCAGGTTCTCCAGATGGCGGCGGCTGGCCAGCTCGGGCACCACCCCGCCGAAGGGGGCGTGGTCCTTGATCTGGCTGGCGATCACCGAGGAGAGCACCCGGCGGCCGTCGGCCACCACGGCGGCGGCGGACTCGTCGCAGGAGCTTTCGATGCCCAGGACCAGGCGGCCCGGATCCGAGTTATTCGCTGCGGTCGCCACGGATGAAATCTATCGCTTCCTCGACGTCCTCGCGGCTGCCGGCGATGAAGGGCACCCGCTGGTGCAGTTCGGTGGGCTCCACCTCCAACACCCGGCCCTGTCCGGTGTCGGCCAAGCCCCCGGCCTGCTCGATGAGGTAGCCCATGGGGTTGCATTCGTACAACAGGCGCAGCTTGCCCCAGGGCTTCTTGGGGTCCTTGGTGTCGTTGGGGTACAGGAAGATGCCGCCATAGAGCAGGGTGCGGTGGATGTCGGCCACCATGGAGCCGATGTAGCGCAGGGAGTACACCGGCTTGGTCTCGGTCTTCTGGCGCAGATAGCGCAGGTAGTTCTTGAGATTTTCGTCCCAGTAGTCCCAGTAGCCCATGTTGGCCGAGACGATCTTGCCCCGCTTGGGCACCTGGATGTTGGGGTGGCTCAAGAGGAACTCGCCCACCGAGGGGTCCAGGGTGAAGCCCGAGACGCCGTTGCCGGTTGAGTAGACCAGCATGGTGGAGGAGCCGTAGAGCACGTAGCCCGCGGCCACCTGCTTCACGCCCTTTTGCAGGAAGTCGGCCATGGTGCATTCGGGGCCGCTGCTCACCCGCTTGAGGATGGAGAAAATGGTGCCGATGGACACGTTGGCGTCGATGTTGGAACTGCCGTCCAGGGGGTCGAACACCACCATGTAGTCGCCGGTCACCGCGTCGCGCGGCGGCTCGATGGGGTCGGCGTCCTCTTCGCTGGCCAGCATGGCCACATGGCCGCTTCGGTAGAGGCGCTCCACCATGAGGCTGTGGGCGAACTCGTCGAGTTTCTTGACGGTTTCGCCCTGCACGTTGCGCCGCCCGGTGCTGCCCAGGATGTCCACCAGGCCCGCCTTGGTCACTTCGCTGTTGATGATCTTGGCGGCCATGACGATCTCGTTGAGCAGGTGGGTGAAGGCGCCCGTGGCTCCCTGGCTGGCGTACTGCTGCTCCAGGATGTGGTTGATTATGGTGACTCCGGTGCCGCTGCCGTTCATGGCCCCTCCTCCTTGTCTCCGTCCCCGGGCGACGGTTTTTTCATTTTCGCTTAATTTATCACAAAATCGCCACACTGGCCGATTCGGTGAAGGGCTTGGCCCGAATGACGCCGCCGCCGTCCCCAGCGGAACGGCGGCGGCGACTTTTGGATTTGTCGGGTTTGGCTTCACTCTACCCAACCTACGCTATTTCTGGAACCTCGCAGGAACGATGATTTTCAGCGGGTTCCCAGGTGTTCGTGGGCAAGGCGTCCGGCGAGCGCAGACCGCATCTTAGCGGCACAGCCAGGGAGTGCCAGGCAAGGCGCTCGGCGAGCGAAAGCCGTAGGCGTAGTCTTTACTACGTCGAGGCTTGAGCGGCGCCGACAACGCAGCATGGCGCTTCCTGGCGAAGCCGCCTAGCCTTGCATCATCTTGAAGAGCTTGTACCGAATGCCGTCCCCCAGCGCCTGCCAGGAAGCCTCCAGCACGTCGAAGCTCACGCCCACGGTGCCCCAACGGTTTTCGCCGTCGCCGGACTCCACCAGCACCCGGACCCGGGCCTCGGTGCCCGCGCTTCCGGCCAAAACCCGGACCTTGTAGTCCTCCAGGCGCACGGTGTTGAGCGCCGGGTAGAAGCGGGCCAGGGCCTTGCGCACGGCGCGGTCCAGGGCGTTCACCGGGCCGTCGCCCAGGGCGGCGGTGTGCTCTTCCACGCCTTCCACGCGCACCCGCACCGTGGCCTCGGCCTGGGGCGGGGTGTGCTCGGCCTGCTTGTAGTCGGCCACGCGGAAACCCAGCAGATCGAAGAAGCGGCTGGGCCGTCCGCTGAGGCGGCGGTTCACCAACAGCTCCAGGGAGGCCTCGGCCGCCTCGTAGACGTAGCCCTCGTTCTCGCGCTCCTTAAGCTCGCTCAAGAGCTCCTTGAGCCGGGGGTCGTCCGGGGCCAGGTCGTAGCCCCAGTCGGCCAGCTTCTTGAGCAGGGCGGCCCGCCCGGCCAGGTCGGACAGCAGATAGCGGCGCACGTTGCCCACGGCCTCGGGGTTGATGTGCTCGTAGAGGCTGGGGTCTTTTTCCACCGCGCTGATGTGCAGCCCGCCCTTGTGGCTGAAGGCGCTGGTGCCCACGTAGGGGGCGAAGGCCAGCGGGGGCTGGTTGGCCTGCTCGCGGATGAAGCGGGCGGTCTCGGTGAGGCGCAGCAGATGGTCCGGAGGCAGACAGACATAGCCCATCTTCAACTCCAGGGCCGGGGCGATGGCGGTGAGGTCGGCGTTGCCGCAACGCTCGCCCATGCCGCCGGTGGTGCCCTGCACCTGGGTGGCTCCGGCGGCCACGGCGGCCAGGGTATTGGCCGTGGCCATGTCACCGTCGTTGTGGCAGTGGATGCCGATGCTCACCTCGGGGAAGGCGGCCTTCACCTTGGAGACGCCCTCGGTGATCCAGGCGGGCAGGGAGCCGCCGTTGGTGTCGCACAAGACCAGGGCCTCGGCCCCGCCTTCCACGGCGGCTTTGAGCACGGACATGGTGTAGTCGGCGTCCTCGGCCAGGCCGTCGAAGAAGTGCTCGGCGTCAAAGAACACCCGGCGACCGTTTGCGACCATATGGGCCACGCTGTCGCGGGCGATCTCAAGGTTGCGCTCCAGGGGAATCTTGAGCTGGGCGGTCACGTGGCGGCTCCAGGTCTTGCCCACCAGGGCGCAGATCTCCACCGGGGCGGCGATGAGCGCGGCCAGGTTGGGATCGTTGTCCGGGGTGCGCGAGGCATGGTGGGTGGAGCCGAAGGCCACCAGCTTGGCGTTGCTCAGCTTCAGCTCGCCGGCGCGGGCGAAAAACTCCTGGTCGCGGGGGTTGGAGCCGGGCCAGCCGCCTTCGATGTAAGCCACTCCCAGTCGGTCCAGATGGCGGGCCACCTTGAGCTTGTCCTCGGGGGACAGGACAAAGCCCTCGGCTTGGGTGCCGTCGCGCAGGGTGGTGTCGTATAGCTCGACGGCCGGTTTTTCATTAGGCATAGCTTATACCAGGTCCTCGGATACCGGCGTCGACCCTTCGGCCAGGCCGAAGGCGTCGTGCAGGGCGCGCACCGCCAACTCAGTGTATTTCTCCTCGATGACGCAGGAGATCTTTATTTCACTGGTGTTGATGGTGATGATGTTGATGCCTTCTTTGGCCAGGACGCTGAACATCTTGGTGGCCACGCCGGCATGGTTGCGCATGCCGATGCCGATGATGCTCACCTTGGCGATGTCGGGATTGCCGCTCACCGCGCCCGCCTTTATCTCTTCGGCAGTCTTGGCCAGGATGGCCTTGGCCTTTTCATAGTCGGTCTTGGGCACGGTGAAGGTAAGGTCAGTCTTGCCCTCATCGCTGGTGTTCTGAATAATCACGTCCACCACGATGCCCGCCTGGCTGATGGGGGTGAATATCTGGCTGGCGATGCCCGGATGGTCGGGGACGTCCTTCACGGTGAGTTTGGCCTCGTTCTTGTTGTAGGCCACGCCAGAGATAATGAGCCTTTCGGTGATCTGGTCCTCGGGAACCACCATGGTGCCCTCCCGGTCGGTAAAGGTGGAACGAACGTGAATTTTTACGCCGAATTTGGCCGCGAACTCCACGGAGCGGATGTCCAGGACCTTGGCCCCCAACGAGGCCATTTCCAGCATTTCTTCATAGGAAATGACGTCCAGCTTGCGGGCGCTGGGCACCACGTTGGGGTCGGTGGTGTACACCCCCTCAACGTCGGTGTAGATCTCGCAGACGTCGGCCTTGAGCGCGGCGGCCAGGGCCACGGCCGAGGTGTCCGAGCCGCCCCGGCCCAGGGTGGTCACGTCGCCGCTGTCCCAGTCCAGGCCCTGGAAGCCGGCCACCACCACCACCTTGCCCTCGCCCAGCAGCTCCTGGACGCGCCCGGTCTCCACGTCGGTGATGCGGGCCTTGCCGAACATGCGGTCGGTCAGGATGGCCGCCTGGAAGCCCAGCAGGGAGGCGGCGGGCAGGTCCATGTCCGAGGCGGCCATGCAAAACAGGGCCACGGACTGTTGCTCGCCGGTGGCCATCAAGACGTCCAGCTCGCGCACCGCCGGGTCCGGGCTCATTTCCTTGGCCAGCTTGATGAGGCTGTCGGTGACTCCGGCCATGGCCGAGAGCACCACCACCATCTGGTTGCCCGCCTCGGCCCTGGCTTTCACCTTGGCCGCCACGTTCTTGATGCGCTCAATGGTGCCCACCGAGGTGCCGCCGTATTTTTGCACAATGAGGGCCATCTTAAATTTCCTCGCGCCCTAGGGCTTGCTCCAGGTTGCCGATTATTTCCCGCGGTCCGGTTATTTGCGCCAGCCGGGCTCCCCGTCCCTGGTCCACCAGCTCCACGCCAACCGCGTGGGGGGGCCACAACTCCGGGGCCCGCTCGGCCCATTCCACGGCCAGCACTCCGGCCGCGGCCTCTTCCAAAAGCCCCAACTCCGCCGCCTCGCCGCCGCCCAGGCGGTAGAGGTCGGCGTGGAAAAACTCGATCCGGCCCGGATATTGGTTCAGTAAAGTGAAGGTGGGCGAGACTATGGCGTAGTCCCCGCTCACCCCCAAACCCGAGGCCAGGCCCCGGGCCAAAACCGTTTTGCCCGCTCCCAGGCGGCCGGTGAGCAGAACCACCGCGCCGGGAGCGAGCAGACGCCCCAAGGCGGCTCCCAGGGCCAGGGTGGCTTCTTCGCCCTGTAAATGCCGCGTAAGGCGGGCGCGCTCCGAACTCATGCTATTAATTCCGATTTACCATGGGCTCGGCCACCTAGCAAGGGGCCCCCTCTTCCAGGGACTCCTCTTCGCCGCCCTCCAGGGCCGCGAAAGCCTGGGGCAGCCAGTCGGCCAGCTCCTCGGCGGCCAGGCCCCTCTGGCCGTATTCCTGGGCGGCCAGATCGGCGGCCAGGCCGTGGGCGAAGGCCCCCACCAAGGCCGCTTCCAGGCTGCCCAGGCCCTGGGCCATGAGCCCCCCGATGACCCCGGCCAAGACGTCGCCGCTGCCCCCGGAGGCCAGCAGAGGCCCGCCGGTGGGGTTGATCCAGGCCGCGCCGCCAGGCTCGGCGATAACCGTGCGCGCCCCCTTTAACACCGCCACCACCCCGCCCTGGGTTGCCAGTTCGCGGGCCGCCTTCAGGCGGTCGGCCTGCACCTGGGCGCTGGTTATGCCCAGCAGACGGGCCGCCTCGCCGGGATGGGGGGTTATCACCGTCTGGGCCGCGCCGCTCTTGGCCTCGCCCCAGCCCTGGGCCAGGGCGAACAGGCCGTCGGCGTCCATCACCAAAGAGCCGGAGCAATCGGCCCACAGCCTGCGGGCCAGCTCCAGGGAGGCATCTTCCCGGCCCAGGCCGGGCCCCAACACCAGAGCCTGGCGGGTCTGCATCAGCTCCAGCACCGTGGGCAGGGCCTCCAGGGCCAGGCCGCCGTGGGCGCTCTCGGCCAGGGGCTGGCTCATGGCGGCGGTGAGCTTGATCTCGGCCGCCAGGCCCAGGCCCGCGGGCAAGCAGGCGGTGACCAGCCCGGCCCCGGCCCTGAGGCCGCCCATGGCCGCCAGGCAGGGGGCCCCGCTCTTGCCCGGGCTGCCGCCCACCACCAGGAGGTGGCCGAAGCTGCCCTTGTGGGCGCCCGCCGGGCGGGGGTTCAAGAGCGCGGCGACCAGATCGGCCTCCAGCAGGTGGCACTCCACCTCCAGGTCCATTTCCACCGCCGGGGGTATGGAGATGTCCACCAGGAAAAGCTCGCCGCAGTATTGGTCCCCGTCCAGCAGCAGGCCCTGCTTGGCCAAACCGAAGGTGGCGGTGAAGTCGGCCATCACCGCCGCGCCCAGCACCGCGCCGGTGTCGGCGCACAGGCCGCTGGGGATGTCCACGGACATCACCGGGGCCTCCAGCTGGTTGAGCAGATCCACGGCCATGCGAAAGCGCCCGCTCAGCTCCTTGCTAAGGCCGGTGCCCAGCAGGGCGTCGACGAACAGCTCGTGGCGGGCGATCTCCCCGCTAAGGGCCTCCAGGCTTTCCTCGTCCGGGGCCTCGATCACCCGCACCCCGCAGGCCAGGGCCACCTTGAGGTTCATGGCCGCGTCGCCGGTGAGCTGGGATTTCTCGGCCAGCAGGTAGACCTCGCACAGGGCCCCCTGGCTGGCCAGGATGCGGGCCATGGCCAGGCCGTCGCCGCCGTTGTTGCCCCGCCCGGCCAAGACCGCCACCCGCGCCCCCTCCAGGGAGCCCACCTGGTCCAGGAGCACCCGCACCGCGCCCTGGGCCGCGTTTTCCATGAGCACCATGCCCGGCAGGCCGATCTCATTGATGGTCCGCTGGTCGCAGGCGCGCATCTGCTCGGCTGTCACCAAAATCATGATTTCTCCAAAACCACCACCGCCGCGGCGAAGTCGCCCTCGTCGGTGAGGCTGATATGGGAGGCCTGCACCCCGTTGGCCTCCATCCAGGCCAAAGCCCGGCCGTGCAAGGCCAGGGAGGGCTTGCCCCTGGGGTCGTGGACGACCTCGATCTCCCGCCAGCCCAGGCCGCGCATGCCCAGACCGGCGGCCTTGGAAAAGGCCTCCTTGGCCGCGAAGCGCATGGCCAGGGCCGAGGCGGGGCGGGGCCGGGGCAGGCAGATCGCCTGTTCGCCGGGGGTGAAGCAGCGGTTCAGGAAGCGCTCGCCGAAGCGCTCCAGGGCCAACTCGATGCGAGCCACCTCCGCCAGGTCCAGGCCTATGCCCACGATCATGTTTAAGCCCTCGCGGCCCGGCTAGAGCCGCCGCTGGGGCGGCTCGGCGGCGCTGCGGGTGGCCGCGCCGCGGGCCAGGGCCAGCATCTCGCCCACCGCAGCCTCCAGGCCCACGAACACCGCCCGGGCGATGATGGAGTGGCCGATGGAGTATTCCTCGATGTCCGGGAAGGCCAGCAGGGGATGGATGTTGCGCAGATTCAGGCCGTGCCCGGCGGCCACCTTGAGCCCCAGGCGGGCGGCCAGGCGGGCCGAGTCTTCCAGGGCTCCCAGCAGCTTTTGGCGGGTGGGCTCGTCCGGGGCGTTGCAATAGGCCCCGGTGTGCAGCTCCACCACCTGGGCCTCGCACTGGTGGGCCGCCTTGATCTGCTCGCTGGCGGGGTCGATGAACAGGCTCACCGCGATGCCCGCCTCGCGCAGGGAACCCACCGCGGCGCGCATCTTGTCCATGTGGCCCGCCACGTCCAGGCCGCCCTCGGTGGTCAGCTCCTGGCGCTTCTCGGGCACCAGGGTGCAGATGTCCGGGCGCACCTGACCGGCGATGCCGATCATTTCCTCGGTGGCGGCCATCTCCATGTTGAGCTGGCCCTTGACCACCTGGCGCATCACCCACAGGTCGCGGTCCTGGATGTGGCGGCGGTCTTCCCTGAGGTGCACGATGATGCCGTCGGCCCCGGCCTTTTCGGCCAGCACCGCCGCCCACACCGGGTCGGGCTCGTCTATGCCCCGAGCCTGGCGCAGGGTGGCCACGTGATCGACATTGACACTTAGACGGGCCATAAGACCCCTCCTTCCTACAGAACGGCCGCGAACACGCCGCCGCGCCGAACGCCTACGCGGCGCTGGCCGTGAGCAGCTCCTCGGTCTTTTCTTCCATCAGCCGGGCGGTCTCGCCGCCCTGCTCGTGCTCGTATCCCAATATATGCAATATGCCGTGAATTATCAGGCGGATCAAGTGCTCGTCCGGAGCCAGGCCGTGTTCTGCGGCCTCGCGCCGGGCGGTGTCGGCGCTGACCACCACGTCGCCCAGGATCTCGGGGTTGAGCGCCGGGCCGTCGCCCTCGTTCTGGGCGAAGGAGATGACGTTGGTGGGGCCATCGCGGTTCAGCCACTGTTGGTTGATGGCCGCGATCTCCTCGTCGCCGCAGATCACCAGCGACAGCTCGGCCTCGGGCGGCTGCCCGGCCAGGGCCAAGACCCGCTCCACCCGCTCCACCAGCCCGGCGGGCAGCTCGCCGCCTTCCCAGGAATTGTCCAGAAGCACGTTCATGCGCCACCGTTTCTCATCTGGTCGTAGGCCTTGATGATCCGGCGCACCAAGTGGTGGCGCACCACGTCGCTCTCGTCGAAGTCCACGAAGGCGATGCCCTCGATGTTATGCAATATCTGGCTGGCCCGCACCAGGCCCGAGACCACCCCGCCGGGCAGGTCCACCTGGGTCACGTCGCCGGTGATCACCGCCTTGGAGTCGAAGCCCAGGCGGGTGAGGAACATCTTCATCTGCTCGCTGGTGGAGTTCTGGGCCTCGTCCAGGATCACGAAGGCACTGTTCAAAGTGCGCCCGCGCATGAAGGCCAGGGGGGCCACCTCGATAACCCCCTTGGACATGAGCCGCCCGGCCTTGTCGAAATCGATCATGTCGTGCAGGGCGTCGTACAGGGGCCGGAGGTAGGGGTTGACCTTCTCGGCCAGGTCGCCGGGCAGAAAGCCCAGCTTCTCCCCGGCCTCCACCGCCGGGCGGGCGAGCACGATGCGGTCCACCTGGCCCTTGAGCAGGGCGTCCACGGCCATGGCCATGGCCAGGTAGGTCTTGCCGGTGCCCGCCGGGCCGATGCCGAAGACGATGTCGTGGGCCCGGATGGCCTCCAGGTACTTTTTCTGGTTCAGGGTCTTGGGGCTGATGATGCGGTTCTTGCCGGTGAGGTAGACCTGATCCAGGAAGATGTCCTTGAGCTTGGCCCCGGGGTCGGCGGCCAGGATGCGGTAGGCGAAATCCACGTCCATCTCGTAGACCGGATAGCCCTGCTGAATCAGGTCGTAGAGCTGCTTGAGGGCCAAGGCGGCCAACTCCAGGGCCTCGGGCTCGCCGTTCAGGCTGATCTCCCCGCCCCTGGCCCGAGCCTTGACTCCGGCCTCCTTGGCCAGCAGGCGCAGGTGGGCGTCGCGGGCCCCCAGCAGGGTGCGCAGGGCCTCATGATCGGAAAAGCTCAGGCGAAGCTCTTGGCTTTGGCTCATATTCCCCTACCCGCCCTGCACGGTCACCACCACCTTGCGGCGGCGGGGCCGGTTGTCGAAATCCAGCACCACGATCTGTTGCCAGGCGCCCAGCATGAGGCGGCCCGCCTCCAGGGGCACGGTGAGCGAGGGCCCCAACAGGGCCGAGCGCAGGTGGCTGTAGCCGTTCCCGTCGCCCCAGCGCAGGTTGTGGGCGTACTCGCCATCCGTGGGGGCCAGATCTTCCAGCAGGCGCCTGAGGTCGCTCAACGCGCCGGGCTCGTACTCGATGGTGGTCACCGCCGCGGTGGAGCCGGGGGTGAACACCAGCACGCTGCCCCGGCTCAGGCCGCTGTCCGCCGCCACCGCCGCCACCTGGCTGGTGACCTCGTGGATGTCGGTGCCCGCCGTGCCGTCCAGCTCCAGGATTTGGCGATAAACCGTCATGGTTTCTCCTGCCCAATCTTTACCACGCGCCCACCCGCCCTAGCAACAAGCCCCCGGCGGGGACCGCGAAAGAGCTACCCACACAAACTATTGTTATCACTTACCTATCAAATTAAAAACCACAGCTAACTTCTTGACTTTTTAGCAGCCGCCGTGCTACAGGTGTTGGCACTATGCAACAGATGCCTAACTTATTGGACCTGGGGCTTTTGATCATCATGGTCTTCTTCTTGGTGAAGGCCCTGATGCGCGGTTTCGTGCGCGAGGTCATAGGCCTGGTGGGGGCGGTGGCCGCCATAGTGGCCAGCGTGATGTTCTACCAGGATCTGGGGAGCATTCTGGAGCGCCTCAGCGGGGTGCAGGCCTCCTGGTGGCCCGCGGTGGCCTTCGCGGTCATCCTGCTGGTGGTCTTCGCCATCTTCCTCTATATAGGCGGCATGTTGCAGCGGCTCATCCTGGCGGGCCCCCTCTCGGGCCTGGACCGCCTCTTGGGCGCGGGGGTGGGCCTGGTCAAGGGCCTCTTGATCTGCTACCTGCTCATCAACCTGCTGTTGTTGGTCAATCCCTTCGGCACCATGGACCCCCTGCGCCAATCCATGGTGGCCCCCTACGTGGTGCGCGCGGGCAACTTCATCAAGGACATGATCCCCGACAACTTCCTGGGCAACCTCCAGGAGAGGGCCGGGCTGGTCAAGCCGGACCCCAAGCAGAAAAAATAACCATGACGGATAAACCCGGCGGAGACGGACTCGGCCACGCCCTGGAAGCCCTGGCCGAGTTGGCGGCGCGTTTGCGCGCCCCGGACGGCTGCCCCTGGGACCGGGAGCAGACCCCGGTCAGCGCTGCGGCCTATCTATTGGAAGAAGCCTACGAGGCCACCGAGGCCATCGAGTCCGGCAGCACCGAGGAGGTGCGCGGCGAGTTGGGCGACCTGCTTTTTCAGGTGGTGTTCCAGGCTCAGCTCTTCGCCGAGGCCGGGGGCTTCGACCTCACCGAAGTCATAGAGGAGGTGCGGGCCAAGATGGTGCGCCGCCACCCCCACGTATTCGGTGAAGCCGAGGCCAAGGACGCCGGCGAGGTGAAACAGCGCTGGAGCGAGATCAAGCGCCAAGAGCGCCGGGACCACCCCCAGGGCCTTTTGGACAGCGTGCCCCTGGGCGCGCCCGCCCTGCTCAGGGCCCAGCGCCTGGGCTCCCGGGCGGCCAAGGTGGGCTTCGACTGGGACGACGCGGCCGGGGTCTGGGCCAAAATCGGCGAGGAGACCGCCGAGTTGGCCGCCGCGGGGCCGGAGAGCGAGCAGGCCGAGCTGGGGGACGTGCTTTTCTCCTGGGCCCAGTGGGCCCGCCACCGGGGATTGGGGGCCGAGGCCGCCCTTAGGGAGGCCAACCGGCGCTTCACCCGGCGCTTTGAGGCCATGGAGGCCATGGCCGCCCGCCTGGGGGTGGCCCTGGAGGATATGAGCCCCGATAAGCGGGAGGAGCTGTGGGCCGCGGCCAAGGCCCAGGAAGCCCCGCTCTCGGAGAAATAGCGCACAGGCAGTATGGTTTTTCAAGGGGTTAGGTGTGCGGGTTTCTGGGGAAAACCCTTGACAACCCCCCGCCCCTTGTCCTATATAATGCCCAACTAGTGAAGGTTTTCGCTTTTTACGAAGCTCGTAGCAATCGGGGAGGATACAGGGACATGAAGAAGTGCAGCATCGCCGTATTGGTGGCGTTGGCCTTTGCCGTAGCGGCGCTCATGGGCACGGCGGCCATTGCCCAGGACACTAAGTCCGGCAAGGTAGCCGACAGCTTCAAGATCAAGGATCCGCTTTTCAAGGACAGCAAGAAAAGCGCGGTGGAGTTCACCCACCTGAAGCACTCCGTGGATCACAAGCTGGCCTGTACCGAGTGCCACCACGTGTTCAAGGACGGCAAGAACGTCTTCAAGGACGGCGACAAGGTGCAGAAGTGCTCGGCGTGCCACACCAGCCCCAAGAAGAACCAGGGCAAGGTGCTCAGCCTGTACAACGCCTTCCACAAGAACTGCCGGGATTGCCACAAGGCGGCCAAGAAGGGCCCCCAGAAGTGCAACGAGTGCCACCCCAAGTAGGCGCCGTGCGCTAGCCGCGATTCTAGAGAGGGTAGAGAGGGCCGGTCCCATGGACCGGCCCTCTCTTATTGTTTAAGCACTCTCAGCCGTCGGCATACAAGACGGTCGGTGACCACCGGCCACAAGTTTAGTCCAGCTACGTCGAGGCCCGAGCGCAGCCGGCAACGCAGTATGCCGGTGGCAGGATTAAGTATGGCGTCCT
>Ga0180016_100158_pt1 | contig 23132 bp, 21 predicted proteins | sample KR46_M_MetaG_FD_129673 | JGI IMG/M metagenome (GOLD analysis project Ga0180016, IMG submission 129673) | Groundwater microbial communities from the Olkiluoto Island deep subsurface site, Finland - KR46_M_MetaG | ecosystem: Environmental > Aquatic > Deep subsurface > Groundwater | place: Finland... | reverse complement strand
TCGTCCACGACGGCTACGGCACCACCGAGACCACGCCCGTAGCGACCATCAACGCCCCCGACGTGCTCACCCCCCTGGATCTGAGCGTGCAGCAGGGCCGCAAGCCCGGTACCGTGGGCCTGCCTCTGCCCGGTTCGGCCCTGCGCATTGTGGACCAGCAGACCCGTGCCGACGTGGCCCACGGCGAATGCGGCCTGATCCTCATTGGCGGCACCCAGGTCATGCAGGGCTATCTCGGCCGCGAGGACCTGACCGCCAAATCCGTCATCGAAACCGAGGGCATCCGCTGGTTCGTGACCTCCGACCGAGGCCGCATGGACGAAGACGGCTTTCTGGTGCTGGAGTGCCAGGGTGCGGACAAATCCCGACAGAATAACTCCGAAAAGCCTTGATCTCCTGTCCGCCTAGACTTAGGAGCAAACCTCCCAACGTAAAACCTGAAACCAAAAACGTAAACCTATGATCACTGTCCGCCTTGAACCCGAGAACCGGGACCTGACCATTGACCGTGCCGCCACGGTCACCCAACTTTTGCACAAGCTTGGGCGCAAGCCCGGTCGCGCCCTCGTCATCCGTGACGGCGGGCTGCTCACCCCGGACCTGAACTTAAAATACGGCGACCACATCATCGTGCGTGACGTCGGATCGAAGGGATAGCCCAATGAAATGCAAACGCTGCCAGGTTCCCGCCGTCGTCGCGCTGCCGAGCCACCACACCGCCTTCTGCAAGGACTGCTTCCTCATTTTCGCCCGCCGCCTGGTGGAACGGGCCATCAAAGAGCACTCCATGTTCACCCTCGATGATCGCATCCTCATCGCCATCTCCGGCGGCAAGGACTCCCTGGCCCTGTCCTGGCAGTTGAAGGAGCTCGGGTACAACATCGAAGGGCTGCACATTGATCTGGGCATCCCCGAATCATCGCCCATCGCCCGCGCCTACACCGAACGCTTCTGCGCCAAGACCGGCATCCCCCTGCACGTCATCGAGACGGCGTCTCTGGGTCTGGCCATGTGCGACGTCAAACGGCGGGTCAAACGCCCCATCTGTTCGGTGTGCGGGCAGACCAAGCGCTACCTGTTCAACAAGCACGCCCAGGAGAATGGCTTCACGGTTCTGGCCACGGGGCACAACCTTGACGACGAGACCTCGCGACTGTTCGCCAACGTCATGCGCTGGGATGTGGAATTCTTGAGCGATCAGGGACCGGTCATGCCCGCTGAGAAGGGATTCGCCAAAAAGGTCAAGCCGCTTTTCCGCCTGACCGAGTTCGAGACCGCCAACCTCTGCTTCCTGGCCGGCATCGACTATGGCTACGCCCCGTGCCCCTACAGCTCCAAGGCCAGCTTCCCCATCTACAAGAAGCTGCTGGCCGACCTGGAGGACATCCAGCCGGGACGCAAGATCCGGTTTTACGACGGATTCATCAAGGATGGACGACCCGGATTTGCTCCCCGGGGAGAAACCACGGTGGACATAGAGCCATGCACGACCTGCGGGTATCCGACCTCGGCCGGGGAATGCGGGGTTTGTAGGTTGAAGAACGTGATGCGTGATGCGTAATGCGTTATGCGTGAGGAGAGGGGGCTTCGTTGGTTTTAGGGTTTTAGAGTTTTAGGGTGTTATGCGGGATGCGTGAGGAGAGGGAGCTTCGTTTGGTTTTAGGGTTTTAGAGTTTTAGGGTGTTATGTGAGAGGCCGGAGGCGGGCTAGTCCACAATGGCCCGGGGTGCTCTCAGCGGCAAACTGTGGCGTTGCGGCCGCATCTCTTGGCCGCGTACATGTTCTGGTCGGCCCGGTCCACGAGGCTGGAGACGGATTCGCCGGGGCAATAGCTGGTCACGCCAAGGCTCAGCGAAACGTGGACTCCCTGCGCATCCTTGGGGTAAAAGGCGTGTTCGAAAAATGTGATCCGGATGCGTTCGGCCACCCTGGCGGCCTCTTCGCGGCTTGTTTCCGGCAGCACGATGATGAACTCCTCGCCGCCGTAACGGTAGGCCGAGTCCGCGTCGCGAATGAGTTTCTGGATGACTCGACCCAGCTCGGAGAGCACAGCGTCTCCGCTCAAGTGCCCGTAGGTGTCGTTGTACTGTTTGAAATTATCGATATCGATGACGCAAAGGGACAACGGGCTGTTGTAGCGCAAGGCCCGCTCCACCTCGGCCTGTACCTGCCGAAAGAAATGGCGTGCGTTGAAGAGCCCCGTGAGTTCATCGGTCAGGCTCAGTTCGCGATAGCGCATCTCGCTGCGGCGCAGGTCTTCCTCGGTGCGCTTGCGGGCGATGATCTCCTGGCGCAGCTCCATGGTCCGGCGCTGCACCTCCTCTTCCAGATGCTCGTGATACAGCCTGTTCTCGCGCCGCAGATGCACCTTTTCCAAGGCTCTGTTCACGGAGTGCAGCACGAATTCCAGGTTGAGGAAGGGTTTGACCAAAAAATCCCACGCGCCCCGGCGCAAGGCCTCGATGGCGTCATCAGTGGAACCGACCCCGGAAATTACGATAAGGCCGGTTTCTTCGTCCCGGGAGGAAATGTGCTTGAGCACGTCGAGGCCGGACAGGTCCGGAAGCTTGAGGTCGAGCAGCACCAAGTCCGGAAGCTCGGAATTGTAGAGGTCGAGAGCTTTGGTACCCGTGTCCGCCAGAATGACATCGTGTCCTTGCTCACGCAGAAAATCGCCGAGCAGTTCGAGCAGCGTCGGCTCGTCATCGACAAGCAGGATGCGGGCGTTGTGTGGGCTCATATTCAGGTCGGGGTTGTGTTGATGAATATGATGGAACGATAATCATTATTTTATGTAAGACACAAGTACCTTTTTTCGTCATGCCGATGTCCACGTCTGGCGGCGCTTTGCGGGATTTGAAAGGAAGCATCGCAAAAAACCGGCCCGACCGGACATTGACATCGACAAAATCAATAACTACTCCCTTTCCCACATCAAAGGAGGATTCCATGTTCGAACTTACGAAGGCTGCCAAAGAGCAGCTCGATATGCACTTCGCTGGCAAGGAAGTGTCCCCGATCCGCGTCTACATGGCCGCCGGTTGAGGCGGGCCACGCCTGGCGCTTGCTCTGGATGAGCAAAAAGACAACGACGTAGTACACGAAATCGACGGATACAAATTCCTGGTTGAAACCGCCCTGATGGAAGAATCGAAACCCATTGAAGTGGAATTCCACCCGCACATGGGCTTCAACATCAAGTCCGGGCTCAAAGCCTCTTCCTCAGGCTGCACTTCCTGCACTTCCTGCGGCTAGAAAACGGTTTGTAGAAGATCAAAAAGGCTGTCCATCCCGGGCAGCCTTTTTGTTTGCCCTCTCCCCCTACCCTGCCCCAGGCATTTCGGACCAATTTGATGGCAATTCACTTATTTCCATTTTCCCCTAAAAAAGTCTTTGACAGCGGGCATGTGGCTCTATAAAGACTGTTTCTCGTTGGACGGGACAGGGCGGTTAGCTCAGCTGGGAGAGCGTCGGCCTTACAAGCCGAGGGTCATAGGTTCGATCCCTGTACCGCCCACCACGAAGACAAAATGCGGGGTCGTAGTTAAGTCGGTTATAACGCCGGCCTGTCACGCCGGAGGCCGTGGGTTCGAGTCCCATCGGCCCCGCCAAAAGAAGATAAGGGATTTCAGTTTAAACGCTGAAATCCCTTTTTTCTGTTGTGGGTTCCGGTGTGGGTTTATGTGACTCCAGCAACCTCTTTTTCGACTTGGAAACAAAAGCCATCCGGTGACGGGTGGCTTTTGTTTTGCCTAATCTACCGACACAGCCCATGATGTTTCTGCATAAAATATGTATGACAAAAGAAGGACTTGCCGTTGATGCAACTTTTCTTGTAGCGGAGATGCGAAAAGAAATTGCGCGGTAGAAAAAGGTGAAAGTCAATGCTGACTACGCCATCAGCATGAAGAAGGTGTGGCAGTGATAAAAAAAGCCAAAACGAAGTTTGGTCCTTTTCCCCGTCCAGGCTCGTACTATTCAAAAGGGAGTCAAATCATCCGTAAAATGGGATGATTCAAGATTCAAGATCTAACCCTAAATTTTACGCGCGAGATGTCTCGCGGTCCTTAGGTGTTTGATACTAGCCGAATAATCCTGACGTTATTGCGGATAGGAGATCAAATTGGGAACAGCTAAAACAGCAACATCTTTTGGTGTCGGTATTCTTGGTGTATATGCGGGGTTGTTTGCCCCAGATATAGACCTACTTCTGCTTCCTATTCTCCATCACCGCTCGATTATTACTCACTCTATTCTTATTCCACTACTACTCAAACGCTGGCTGTCGACGCCAACATTCGCAGGATTTGCTGCGGGAATAAGTATACATCTTTGGGCTGATAGCTTGAATACATCCATGGGATTTGCTCAGGTCTACTTACCTGTTGTAAAAACCAGTCTCGGATCAAGCGCGTCGCTTGCCTGGATTTTTCTAAACGCATTTCTTGGATTTTTGATTGCGGTATCATCTTATCGTAAATTTGCATGGTGGATTATTTTAGCATATCTTATTATTGCATTACTTTATGCGATATTTAATGAAAGCGCTGTATTTATAGTATATGTTTTTATTGTGTTCAGTGTCTTTTTATTTATATTTAAATTTAAAAATATAAAATATAATAAAAACGAATAAATATGAATCACACACTAAATATAATGTGAGCTTAGTCGTAATTTTAAATTTTAGGCCACAAGCGATGAGATATATTTGAAATGGGATAAGTCTAAGACGCTTGATGAATTTAAGAAGTTACAGGTAGTACTTGAGAACAATAAGGGGCCGAGTCTGCTTTTGAATCTTCTTCGGACATTGAGTTCGAGTCCCATCGGGCCCGCTACTGGAATATATGTGACTAAAGAAACAGTTGCCGTTGACACATCCTTTCTTGTAGTTTTTTTTGGAACGGATTCTTAGGTGATCTGAGATTTTCTGCAAGACGTTTTGCATTCATGCTCTCTAGTTTTGTAGCCTTACCCATAAACAGATAAATATTATGAAAAGTATCTTAAAGGAACTCTTTATGAATCACGATAATTTCTACAAGAACATCACAAGATATTCAATAAACCTGATTGTCTCTTTTGCTTTCATCTTTTTCTTCTTAGCTCCAACCCACGCCAAAGCCGAATGGCCACGTCTCGCAATTTCTGCAGATGGGACCCCGATTTTCTTCGAAGCGTATGGTTCTGGAGAGCCGGCGCTCGTATTTGTCCATGGCTGGAGCTGTGATGCCCGCTACTGGCGTGAACAAATCCCCCATTTTTCGAAAAATCACCGCGTGATTGTGCTAGATCTCGCAGGCCATGGCCATTCGGGCATGGGGCGTACTCAGTACACCATGATATCATTCGGAGAGGATGTGAAAGCGGTTACCGAAGCAAGCGGTAGTCGTAGCGTCATCCTGGTCGGACATTCCATGGGCGGTTCCGTGATCGCCGAGGCTGCCCGGCTCATGGCGGACCGTGTGATCGGGCTCGTCGGTATCGATACGCTTGAGAACATCGAATACTCCATGACTCGTGAAGAATTCGAAGGCATGATCGCACCGCTCGAAAAGGATTTTCAGAACGGCTGTCGGCAATTCGTGGAGGCGATGATTTCGCCTCACACCGATGCGAAGCTTCGCGAATGGATCCTTGCCGATATGTCTGCCGCATCGCCGGATGTCGCCTTGAGTGCCATGAAAGACATGATGTCGCAGTACATCACAGGTGAAGCCGCAAGGATATTCGAGGACATCCGCATCCCCGTCATGACCGTGAACGGCGACATGTGGCCCATCAATTACGAAGCAAACCGGCGCCATATGTTTTCCTTCGATGCCATTGTCCTGAAGGATGCGGATCATTTTCTCATGCTGAATCGTGTAGAGGAGTTTAATTCCGCCTTGGAAAAATCGATCGGCACGTTTTCAACAAATCAAACGATAGGCATAAATGACTAAAACCAATCCCAACAGGCAAACGCAATCGAATTGGGTTTGTTGGTGGTTGCATGCGTGGACGTGGTTGGCGCCAGACGCCATGAACGCATCGAAGCGATGTGGGACCCGTGTGGCGGTGCCTGTTAAATCCCAATTGTTAGAGCTTAAAATCCCAATTTGTTCGATAACAAATCCCAATTTGCAATTGGCAAAATCCCAATTTTAGATATCAATTCAAGCATGAATACAGAAACTTATCATCGATTTCTGACTGAGCGAATTGATGACGGATGCAGGATACGCCGGCATTCTTTACGACGGTGCGGAAACATTCTCACTGGGGCCAGACCTCCTGGCCGCGCCGCTGTCGACTCTATGGGGGCGGTGATTCGACTGAAGCGCACCTATAGCACCGTCAGCCCCCCTACTCGCGTTACCAGTCGACTGGCCGAGAATAAGGTATTTTGGGTTTTGGTGGAAGTTTGTAAGAATAGACTGGCGATTGGAAATGAAACCATCCGGTAACGGGTGGCTTTGTTTGTCCACGTACGTATGCCGGGGTAGTGCATACTGAAATTATGTATGACAAAATAACTAGTTGCCGTTGACGTTCGTTTTCTTGGCGACATTCCAAAGAATTTTTGTTCGAAAGCTGAAGTGGATTCAGGTGAAACTTTCATCAAAAGCAGACCCCATTGCCCGCATTGCCTCGACCGTCGAAAAACTGATCCAGCAGCTCCATGCATGGTATTTGAGGTCCGGCTTGTTTCACGCCTGGCCTTCCTGTTTGACATCTTTGGACGCCAAATATTCCTTAATGAGCAGATCGCAGCTCAAAATGTGCCCCACAAGCCAATCCTTGAGCATTTCCCGAAGGAGACCAAACTCCACATTCTCTCCGATGAACACGGAATGCTGAAAATCCTTTACTCGTCTTTTAAGTATGTTGTGCTCTTCCATATGTTTGTTCAGATCAGGGTAGCCGATTGACCGCATATATTCTTCTTCATTGTTGAAATGGAAAACGGTATATTCTCGCAACTCGTGCAGAATCTTTGCGAAATCGTTCTTGTTTCTGCCTTCCTGCATAGCCCGCAAGAGAGAGTTGGCAATGCGGATAAGCTGCTTGTGCTCCGCGTCAATTTCCGTTTTTCCTATGGAAAGTGTATCGGACCAGACGATATTGGGCACGTTTCCCCCTTGATTATCAAACTTCGTTAAATCAGACACTCGGAATTAGAAGCAATCGGCATCCAGTTCGGCTATACTCAGGCGCAAGTCAGCCACCGCGACAGGTTTGCATTACTCGACGGTGAGCAAGATTATTCGCAAAGCGGAATAATTCAAGATTCAAGATCTGATACCACTTTTCTTACTTTTCTTATTTGGACCATCAGGCCATTCAATAGGAAATAGCGGAGTTGCTTTCCACCATTTTTGCATGACCGGGCTTTGAATTAGTCCTCTTATTTTATGGTCACACCGATGAGTGATCATTGCGGATTCAGAATATCAGCCTATTCTTTCCCCTCTTGGCCGCCCTTGACCTTTTTTTGAGTGGTGAGCCATTCGTTGAGTTCCATGATCTCCTTGGTGATGTGGTATCGACCGTTGGCGAATACCCCGTAATCTCCACCCCCGGCCATAGCTGAAGCAAAGCGGATATGGTTCGCATAAAACAGCCAGATGTCGCTCCAGCGCCTTTCGATCGCCTCATCAAACGGACTCCCTCCCGCCAGATGGTTGACAGCGTACCCGCTTTTCCAAATGTCTGTCATGATTTTAGTCGCTTCCAAGGTGTCCGCGTTGGTTGTCTGAACCGTCTGCTCAAAGCGCTCCCAGAACACGTCCACCCAGGCGCTGCCGTGACAGGAACGGCAAACGGTTGACATGTTCTCTTTGCGCTCGGCCATTGTCGACGCATTGATCAGAAAATCTTTGGCGGTCGTTCCATCAAAGTTGGTCGGTAGCGGCAGCCCTTCGTCATTGCGAATAATGCTCGTATCCGGGGAAACGGGATGCGGATGGGCGTAGATCAGCCCAAAAATCCGCCACGGCAACCGATCCGTCATCTGGTGCGTCCGCGGCACAATTTCGTTTCCGGCCGGGTCCGCCAACAGGCTGACATGACAGCTTGCGCAGGTGGGCGCGGTGAAATCCTCGCCCACGGTCCACGGGACGTTCGTGAAGTTCCATTCCTTGCCGTGGGTAGAAAACATGTTCCCATGGCGACTGGCGGAATAAACCTTGTAAGCCGGGACGTCGGGGCCAACGTGGCATTTTTTGCAAGTATAGGGCTGTCTGGCCATTTCGATGGAAAACTGATGCCGGTTGTGGCAGGCTCCGCAGGTCCCCAAACTGTCATCCGTATTCTTCCGGCCTACGCCCTGGTTCGGCCAGCCGTTCACCACCGGAAAATCCATCAAACCGTGGAGGGTGTCCCGTTCCTTGAAGCCCATGACCTCCAGTTTTGTTCCATGACAGTGCAGGCAGGACTCAGCCTGGGTTAACGGGTCGGCTGGGGTGAAATCGAGCTGCTGTCCTTTGCGCGCAACCCGGCCTTCGATAGTCCTGGCCAGATCCATGTAAAGGGGATTTTCAACAAGATTGCCTCGGGCGTGGGCCATCAGGTTGCGCGAGAACTGATCGGCTTCCTGCGTATGGCAGGTGGCGCAGTCTTTAGGGCTGACAGCCGTGTGCACTTCATATCCGCCGTGATCGAAGGTCCCGGCATGGGCCTCGGCCCGCTGGGTGTGGCACTCGGCGCAGCCCACAGCCACGTTCAGGAAACGCTCCGGGATCTCCTTGCTTGAGACCTTCAACCCCAACCCCTGGACTTGCATCGCCTCACCAGGGGTGATCCGGGAGTGTCGACTTTGCCGCCAAGCCGAAACTATCCCGGGATGCAATTCTTCATGACAGGAGAGACAATCCTGGGAGTCACTGCTGACCGGGACTGACTCCAATTCCACGAGCCCCGCATTGGACAGGGAAACCATTCCCGCGGCCACCGTCGCCAACAGCAAGACCATTACGCGGTTTAGCATGTAACACCTCTCATGACGTGTCTTCGTTATTGGAGCGTTTGCGAAAAAGGCGAGGGTCAAAAAAGGCGAGGGTCAGATCTTGAATCTTGCCTTCATCCAGCTCTTTCTTCCTAACTAAAATTTTCTGTGATGATGCTACAAGAGAAGCCGTGAAAACCGCAAGTGCTTCCTTTGTCATACGAGCAAAGGGGGCACATGAGCAAAGGGGTCACCCATCAAAAGGACCGAGGTCAAGAGAAAGTACTCCCATGGGCCAGAAAATCAGGTTTTCTCGCCTCGGACTAAACTACTTGATAATACCTTAAATTTCTTTGCTTTCTGCCTTTCTCGTGAGGCAAAGGGGTCAAATCTTCTTTTGATAAACCTTGGCACCAAGCACCAAGGGGATCACCCATTGGGATCTAACCCGCCGGAGCAACCCCGCCGTATAACGCCAGCCAGATAATCTTCGATCCCACGCCATGTCCGAAGTGTTGTTACAGAGTTACTGCTCTCATGGTTGTGAACCAACCTCGGAAACATTCGTGGATATGAAACAGAAGATTATTCCGTCTTTAAGTGCATTAAGTGCAGATGTCCTGGAGGAGTTTGAAAAAGAAAGCGTCACCTATTCTCGAATCTAGGATAGATTTTCCATTTATATATGGGCAACGTTCAGGTAGTTAAGAAGCATTGGTTATGAGTTTTGCAGTGTTCTTGGGAAGAACTACGCTAACAGAACTTCACAATTCAACCATTTTAAGTAATCGTAAAGGGTTAAGTACGGTTATCTGCCTGCCTTTGACTATGATTATACCTTCCGCTTGATAGTTCTTGAGGAGTTCGCTGACGGTCTGCTGCGTTGAGCCAACCATTGATGCGAGTTGCTCCTGGGTCAGCTTCAGGGGAATAGTCAGGGGGCGTTGCCAGCCGGACTCGTCTGGTATGTATTCGTGGCAGAGATAGGCGAGGAGTTTGGCTAACCTTGTGCCAACGGTGCAAACCATCAGGCTGCCCGCAATTTCTCCGAGGTACCGCAGTCGGCGTCCCAATGTCCGGATGACTTGTCGTGCGGCAAGATAATTTTCAGCCAGAAAACGTTCAAAATCAGCACCAGACATTTCATAGACGATACATGGAGACAGCGCTTGGGCGTTGGCCTTGCGGTTTTCTCCGTCCATGACTTCAGCCAGTCCGAAGAGTTCACCGGACCGACGCAAGAAAAATATTGGCTCCTTTCCACACGGAGCTATCTGAAAAATTTTAATCAAGCCGGATTCGAGATAAAAACAGCTCTCTCCTGGGTCCTCTTCGAAAAAAATCATGTCCTTTTTTTGAAGGACACGTCTGCGTGCCCCAGACAAAAAACTCCTCCGCTCCTTCTCCAGGCCTTCAAAAAAATCATCTTCACCCAGATGCCAGTGCCTCTCCATGGGATATCTCCATGACACAATTGCCGGTTTGCTTGAAGAGTAGCGAAAGGCGGCCTACGTGTCGACGTGGATACGGAAGCCGCCTTCATGCTGTTATTAGCTATTTGTCCATTCTGTTCCGGTATTTGTAGGTTTCTTCCTTGCCATTGATGTCCACACATTTCCAGGTGATGGTATTGGAACCCATAATTGGTTTTAGTGAGGCCTTATGGTAGCCGATCTGATACGGCACCCTCGTTTCTATTGCTTTAGTTGGGCAGGCTTTGGTGCAGGACATGCAATCCCAGCAGTCGCCGGCAAAACGCACATACGCCTTGTTGGTTCGAGGATCGACGGCCATCAGGTCGCCGGGACACGCCTCTTCACATTTAGATTCAGGCAACCCTTCACAACCGTTGCATTTGTTCAGATTTACGCGTGGGGGCATAATTATCCTCCTTTGATGTTTTAGCTTTTGAATCGTTCGCCGGGTACGAGTTGGACGTACGGGCGTGTAAAACACTCGACCTTTCCGGTGAGCGGGTCGCGACGAGTTTCGATGAAACAATCAAAATTTTCGTCGTCACGTTCTGGGTAATCGGTACGAGTCTGCCAACCCGCCCAACGTGTTTCCTTGCGCCCCTTGAGGTGATGAACCACAGCTTCGGCAACATCTACTCTGTCCATGGTCTCATTCGCCTGCATGAGTTCGTGCAGATCCGCAACCTTGAGGTATTTGAACTGGTCTTGAAGAATAGCAATGTGCTTGAGGGCGTAGTCCAGGCGTTCTTCGTTGGTTCGGTAGAACTGGGATGATCCGCCAGCGTATTCATCCATTAGACGCTGAAGTCGGTCTTTCATGGCTCGGGGGGCGATGCCATCATAATCTCCGCCACGGAACAGAGGCGCGTAGACTCGTTCGAGCTCAATGCGTATCTGCTCTTCGTCCAGATCTTTTGGCAGAGAAATCTGATTTTCATCCATGTACTTAATGGCACCGCGGGCAGCTATTTTGCCTTCTGCAGCACATCCACCCACGAATTTGTTCGGGTTTCCACCGGCGGTTTCACCTGCGGCGAACAGTCCGGGCATGGTGGTCATACGGTCCAGGTTGACCCAGAATCCACCCATGGTGTGGCCGCCCATTATGTAGGGGTCGGAACCGAATATCTCAATGGGCTCCTTGGTTGGATCCTGCCCGCGAGCTGCGAGAAAGAGAACGAAGGATGGACGTTCGTTGAGATAGTCACACATCATTCGCCAGTTTGTCTCTTTATCCATCCCGCGCGTGTCGCAGTACGTCGGCCCTCGACCTTGAAGCCATTCTTCCATAGGTGCATTAGCTCTTATATACCGGGGTGCAGAGTCGCCACCAAGGTGCTTGTAACGCACTTCCATAATTTTTTCATCTTTACAGTTGATGATTGGAGCCTTGTATCCTACTGAAATTGTATCAACAGGGCCGCAAAAATCTTTCGTTCTAGTGGCAACCCAGCGCTGTTCCAGGCTGGTAAGCTCAACACCATGGCGAAAACCCATAGCGTATCCTGATCCAACACAATAAGGACACATCCAAATCTGTGCGCCGGAATCAGTTGAATCTGCTGTGTATGATTTATATAGAGTTCCAGCACCGCCTGTAGAATTGACTGTCGCTTTAGAGCGGAAAACGTAGAAATCACCAGTGCGAACATGTATGCCCATTGCACCAATGCAATATCCTTCACCGTCCTTGAGCAGACCTGTAGCGGCAATGCGGTTATAGACGTCGGCACCGCATTCGATGGCCTTTTCAGCCATGATGGGTTTCAGCTGTTCGCCGTGAATGGAAATATCCCATTTGCCCCGGTATCTCACCGATCCATCTTCCTCGCGCAGAACGGGCAATCCCCAGCGTTCCAGGTCGTCAACGGCTTCGTTGAGCTCCTTGGCATTGGATAGGGCGAGATCTTCGCGCAACGGTCCGCCTCCGACTTGATCTCGAGACCAGCGGACCAGGTCTTCAGGCGTCTTTCCATTCGGAATGTATGTATTGATGGCATCCATTCCGGCGGAGCATGCGCCGGAACGCATGATTTCGGCCTTTTCCATGATGACAACTTTCAGCTCAGGATTTATTTTCTTAGCTTCCACTGCAACGAAGCATCCGGCATTTCCGCCGCCAATAATCAGCAGATCGCAATCAACAATAATGGTTTTTACGTCGTCCACGCTCTTGGGCCGAAAGTCGATGGCCCGTTTTGCAGGTATGTTTGCCATAATTTTGTCCTTCTTAATGTTAAGGTTAGAACGGCCAAGGTGCGGTCGGGTCCCAAACAGGGATGCCTAAAAATGCATACCACGGAGCCATAACCAGTAACCCATAAGCAATTGCAATAAGGATGCAAACCCAGCCAGATTTGGCGTAGTCGGCCACGGAAAATTCATCCGATCCGGATGCAATGACTGCGGCAGTAATTTGGGTGGGAAGTAAATAGGCGAATGTATCGGTATCGCATACAAGTAGCGTAAACGCCACTGGGTGCACTCCGAGTTTAGGTGCCATTGCGAAGATTACAGGAGCTAGCATGGCTATTGCAGCTACATTTGAGAGCATTCCGATGCGGATGATGTGCGTTCCAACCATGAGTGCCAGTACGGCCTGCCACCAGTTCATATCCAAGACAAACGTGTGAATGTGGTGAGCAAGAAAGTCGGCAAGGCCGGATATTGTCATTGCTGATGTCATGGTGATGGCTCCTCCAAGCAACAGGAAGGTGCCCCAAATAGTGCGTTGCTGGATCGCCTTCCAAGAGCAGGGAGTAATGCCGGGAATAAACAGAAACAAAATGCCGATGAGTCCAATGACGCCGAGTTGGTGATTGTGCAGTTCCATAATGGGACTGCCCTTGCCGGTCATGAAGAGAAAGGCGACGAGAACGAAAATACCGAGCAGAACCCACTCCGCCTTGCCCATGGGTCCAAGTTCTTTGTACTCTTTATGGATGGCTTCGTGCCCACCACCGACGCTCACGCCTTTGGTCTTGAAATGGTATTTCACCCACCATTGGGTCAGTACGAACATGCCTAGGTAGGGAAACTGGAGCAACATCCAGTCAAGGTACCCCAGATTACTGTATCCGTTCGCGTCGAATATGCCCAACATGATCATGTTTGGCAGATGTGCTGTCATGATAAACACACCGCAAATCATAGTGCCGTATACCAGGGATTGAATGACGATGGCCTTGCGAGCTTCGCGTTCTCGTGGCGTATCCCCCATCAAGTTCGTGATACCTTTTACCACAGGAAGCAATGTTGCAGCGCGGGCGTTGGCCGCTGGAATGAGAAACGCCAGGATGATGTTGACGAAGAACATCCCCCAGATGACTCGTCCGACGGTCGACGCCTTGATTTTATCAAGGATGCCGAGTGCGATACGTCGGTCTAACCGGATAAGCTGCATAATCGCACCGACAAAGAACGCGAACAAACAAAGCCATACGACATGTTTGGTGAAGCCTGAAAACACAATGTCCATGGGTGGCTTGCCTTTCACGTAGGGAATGCCTTCGGTCAGGATGAGCAGTGTTGGCACACTGATGCCGGTTATACCCACGGGCATGGCTTCGCTTACCCACATGATCGATGCCCAGACAACGATAGCTAAGACAGCCATGCCGTTGTCATTCAGTCCCTCCGGATTGGGCAGTACTTGCCAGATAAGGAAAAAGAACACCCAGGCGGCGACGAACCCCCCCAATGATTTGACAGGACTTTTCCCGCATTCCTCAAGGTTGCCGAGGATGTAACCGGTCAGTCCATTCCTGGCTTTTGGCAGAATTTTCTCCATGAAATCACCTCCTTCAAATTGTCAGAAACTGGGCCTCGTTTATGCAACAAGCGTCCTTGTTGATACGATGCCTTATTTCAGAGCGAGGAGTTGTTTTCTATCGGAGCGACGATAAAAAAGTGAGATTCGTGGACGCGGATGTGACTCGCATGAATGGAGAGTTGAATTACGCGGACCCTAGCAAAGAGGCGTTACGCAAAAGCAAAGGGGTCACCCATCAAAAGGACCGAGGTCCAGAGAAAATTCTCCTGCGGGCCAGAAAATCAGGTTTTCTCGCCTCGGACAAAACTACTAGATAATACCTCAAATTTCTTTGCTTTCTGCCTTTTTCGAAATATCAGCTTTGCAATGTCGGCGAGCAAAGCCAGGGGTCAGATCGAAAGCGCCGGTAAACTTTTTGAAGGATGAGAAATAACATGCGACGTCCCCTTGATTTCCTCGCCTACAGCGTGGCGTTTCTGTCCGGCGGAGTACTGTTGGGGCTGCAAATTGTAGCCAGTCGAATACTGGCCCCGTATTTCGGCAATTCTGTTTATGTCTGGGGAAGCCTGATCAGCGTCTTTCTGCTGGGCCTCAGTATCGGCTACTGGCTCGGAGGCGTCCAGGCTGACAAACGTCCGAGTCTGGTGGTGCTGGCCAAGATACTGGCGACTGCTGCGGTTTGCATTCTGGTCCTTCCGCTAGTCTATCTGCCGGTCGGCAAGTACATCGCGGATCTTGGTCTTGAATTTCGGTTTTCCGTGCTCCTGATCAGCTTGCTGTTTTTTTTGGTGCCGTCGGTGCTCATGGGGATGGTTTCTCCTTTCGTGATCAAGTTGAGCGCCACTGGACTGGATGAAATAGGCCGAACTGCTGGTCGTGTTTATGCGATCTCGACTTTGGGAAGCATTTCCGGAGCCATCGCTGTTTCGTTCTTTTTAATTCAATGGCTAGGAACTCGTGCAATAGTCGTTGTGCTCGGCATTATTCTTCTTGTTCTCGCTTTAATTTGTCTCGCTTTCGAAAGAAAATTTCGTGAGTCAATTTAAAAACATCTGTAATTATCAAGTTAGTATTTTAACTTACGAATGTGATAGATTGGTCGAATTTATTTTGAAACCGGCAACGGATTTTGACATCATTCTACTCTAACAATCTGCGCCAAAAAAAAATTGATTCTGTAGCCCTCTCCAGCTGATGTTTCTCAGCGATGCCTGTCCTGTATACATCAGGACAGGCGTGCTGATCTACACTATATTACTCGCTTAATTTCTTGATATTCGCCTGTGGTGGTAAGCTGAAGTGTGACATCTTTGTTGGTTCTGTTTCTCCAGAACCAGCCATGAGATCCGTCAAATGCCGCTACGAGGGTGCCGATGCTTTTTTGTATTTGGCGCTCCTTGCTGTAGCTGTGAGAAGAGCCTTTGGCGGGGGGCGTAGGCTCTCCATGAACATCAACGTTAACTGGCCCGTCAGATACCCACTCGTAGTCGGCAGCGGCATTTTCGCTCATAATCATTTTGATTTCAGCTCCCTGCCCAGGGCGTAGCGTAATTGTCATGGTATCCTGCTTTTTAGGCGTGATCTGCGATGCTGATACTTGTGGCGCAACAGTTTGTGATGCAGATTCCGGCACAGCAGCATGAGCCTCCGCGTCATGGCTGTGGCCGTGCTGACCCCATGATGCAATGGTTTGCGATACAGATTGCGGCGCGGCCTGCGGTGCTGGTACCTGGGGGGCTTCAGGGGCTGTTTGCGTTGAAGCCATAGACGTATCTTGCAAGGCGTCTGCTTTGGCTTCTTCAGCCAAGGCCACCTTGATTTCACCCATTTTAGTCAGGCCGAGAGTACCTCCGATCCCGGTAGGGTCAATGCCGTACTCTGAAGGCAAAACAACTGTTACAAGCAAAATGCAGGCGGCAATTAAGGCAAGGACAGTGGAGCGGACCAGTTGTTTTGAGCTGGGAAGTTCCGCACGGGAAGGTATATTGCTATTGTACATTGTTTATTCTCCTAAGAAATAAAAAAACCGGTAAGTTGATAGCCCATAAGCATAAAACCCGCACTCATCATGGCAACATTAGCTGTGTAGGCATGGCGAACAAAGCTGCCTGTGCGTCGCCAGTAGCCCATAAGGATAAGAATGGCGCCTAATGCCGTGAGCTGGCCCAGCTCTACTCCCACGTTGAAGGCAATCAGGTTCGAGAGCAGACCGTCTGGAGAAACTTCGTACTCCAGTATTTTTGTTGCCAGTCCAAAGCCGTGAAAGAAGCCGAAGACAAGGGTTGCGATTTTGGTGTTTGGCTGAAAACCAAACCAGCGCTGAAACGCACCGATGTTATCAAGAGCTTTGTAAACGACAGACAATCCAATGATTGCGTCAATTATATATGCGCTGACACTTATGCCCGTCAGAACACCGAGAATCATTGTTGTGGAATGCCCTATGGCGAACAGGCTGACATAAATGCCGATGTCTTTAATTTTATAGAGAAAGAAAATAACCCCGAACAAAAATAGCAAATGGTCGTAACCTGTGACCATGTGCTTCGCGCCGAGATAGATAAACGGCAGGATATGAACGCCGGTTATTTCCTGAATGTAGCCTTTGTCTCCGGCAGTTACACCGTGTGCAAAAGCATCGGTGCAAAAAACCAACAGACCCAAGAGCAGCGAGGTCAACAAGCAGAGGCTTTTGGGAAAAGCGCACCACCGCAAACCCTTGCTGCAAGCAAAGGAAATGGACATAAAAGAATCCTTCTTTATGTTAAGAATGCAAAGAGATTACCTTGCTACACTGCTACAGCAAGACGGATTCGGGTGGGCGCTCAATGGAAAAGATGGGGTTATCAAGAAGCACAAAACGATAGTTGTCAGGCAAAAGCAGCTTTTTTTCGTTTCTTTCCAGTATAAACTTGAAAGGAGTTTCCGCACTGCAGGTGTCTGCGGTGTGGCTATGCGTCGGCTTTCCATCATGGGTATGCATGACGTAAGAGCTAGAAGTGTCTGTATAAAAAGGAGTGACAGCCCAGAGCGACAAGCTCAGAAAAATGAGCCCCATCGCTAAGCACATCAGAGAGCGAGAAGAAGAGAGCATCGGATACATTCTTGAAATTATATATAATTTAAAGCCCCCGTCAAGTTTATATAACTATCTGGGATTTAGACATTTTTACCACAAATTCGTGATCTTTAAGCAACATGCGAGACTCTGACCAGTCGAGCAGGGCTCGACACTTTCACGCGCAAAAGGCGAGGGTCAGATCTTGAATCTAGATTTTCGCCACGAAGGAAATCAAGATGCGTCCCACATCTTCCACTGAGTGCTTCCAGCCACGTTCTCGCGATCATGGGCCGCAACGCGCACATATATCACTCCTCCGGGAAGTCCGGCCCAAGCGGAGGCGGATCAGTCCTGCCACTCTCCTGATCACTCAGTCGCCCAAGGGTGCTTTTGATCGATATGGTCAACTTTTCTGCAGCGCCATCAACGGCTTGATCCAAGGTCGCCGCCCGGTGCGTGACCGCGATGGGCTGGCGGCCTTCAACGCGGGCTTCCATCATGCAACGTATGTCGTCATTGCCACCCTTTTTATTACTGTTCTCATCACTCAGGTGGACCTCCACTCGCGTAATGTGCTCGCTGATTCGGCTCAGGACACTCTGCACTGCGCCACTAAACTGCACGGCCAGCGCTTCGTGACCTTCGATGTTACGGTCGACATTGATTTGGATCTTCATGGTGCTCTCCTTTGTAAGGGCGGTTGATTTAATACCGGAAGGTGGCGGCCGGAGGCTACGGAGCCGGGCTACTGCAAAAGCGCTCTCCTAAGGGGCGTGCTCGTCGCGATGTTTGATCAGCTGCCACTTGTGCACGTACCGCCCAGGCTGTCCTTCTTCATGCGCGCAAGCACTTAGGAACCCCTGAGTCGCTCGCCTTCCAAGGTGAACTTCAACTCGCCGGGCTCCAATCCGACATGCGGATCGCCTTCGGCATCGCGGTGTGTTCCTGATTGTATTCCAGGGGTCAATGCTAATATTTGTATTTAATCAAAAATTGTGTAGTGTTCTTCAGAATCATCCTTCTCTACATCGCCGTCTTCTTGCAACAGATCAGACTGCTTTTCTTGTTCTCTGCCGAACTCTTCAAACTCATCATCTCTCATTGTCTCCCACTGCTCTAACATCCCGCCTTTGTTCCCATGCAATTTTACTTTCCAAATATTTTTATTCATACGGTATCTCCTTCTAAACATATTTTAATGGCAGCTATGGAATATCATCAAAAAGAATTACAATAACATAGTCAATTTCGCAGAAGACGCAAAAAGTGCTCGTCCCTGTTTCAGTGAACTACGGTTTTGGCAATTAGCGTGCCATCGAATATCTGCGGACGCTTCGACGCAACAGGCTGATTATATGAAATTAATAATAATGATCGCGCAGAAGGGAGGGGGATAGTCTTCAGCGGCATCCGACATATTTAACATAGCTGCCATATATAAAGGAACACGTTGTGGAGGAATTTTGTGCACGTGTTGCGACATGAGGATTCTAAGGCAGACTGATCAAACCAACTCGCAGAAATTTATTGGCCGCTGATTGACACTGCCCTGAAAGCAAGCAAAAAATGTACAATCGTATTTTTAGCATTACCTATGTTGCATGATGATTTTGTTGAGCAATAACCACAAGGAGTAGCATCATGAAGAAAATCAACTTGTTCGAAGCCAACGAATTCAACGACCTTGGCCTGAAGAAGTTATTGGTCCACGAATCTCCCTATTTCAAAATCCTGAACTTCAACTTCCGGGCGGGACAGCAATTACCCATCCACTCGCATGAAATAGAGGGCCAGCTTTCCATTCTCATCCTGGAAGGCGAAGGAGAATTTTTGGCGAAAGACGGGACTCTGCCGGCCAAAGCCGGGGATGTTCTCGTCTGCGACATTGCCGTACCCCACGGCATCAAGGCGATCACCGACATGCGCACCGTGGTCACCATTGCCCCACCTATTTGAACGAAGACAAAGGGTTGCCGGCTGTCGATTTTGTGAAAAGAAAGCATTTGATTAAGGTCCTGGTGAGCGCGCCTCCATCCTCGATGTCGCGTGCCAGCAAGATCAGACCATCGCGCTGACGCAACCAATAAAAACGCTATCTCACAAGAGCCTACTGGCATGTACCAAAATCATGACAGCTGTTGGGAATAGGGTTGGGCAGGCAAACGAAGAAAAGAAAAAGGGCCTGGATTTTACATCCAAGCCCTTGATTTCTTTGGTGCGCAATGCAAGAATCGAACTTGCGGCCTTTAGCTCCGGAGGCTAACGCTCTATCCAACTGAGCTAATTGCGCACGGGGAATGACTGTCTATGCAGACGACCCGCGCTTGTCAAGCATTCGCGTCTGATATAGCCGGATGGCCCACACTGAAATTTTCGAGGTGACCCATGAGCATTTCAAAGCGCATCATTCTGGCCATATCCGGTGCCAGCGGCATGGCGTACGCCTGTCAGCTCGCCCGCTCCCTGGGCCAGGTTCCTGGGCTGGAGCTGCATGGGATCATCTCCAACGGTGCGCGGGAAGTCTTTCGGCACGAACTGGACTTAGACCCGCAGGAGCTTTTGTCCTGCTTTCATTTCCTGCACGAGCCCGCCAATATCGCGGCCCCTCCGGCCAGTGGGTCTTGGGAGCATTCGGGCATGATCGTCTGCCCGTGCTCCATGGCCAGCCTTGCCGCCATCGCAACCGGGGTCGGCACCAATCTGCTGCACCGCGCCGCCGACGTGACCCTCAAAGAGCGCCGCCCGCTGATCCTGGTGCCGCGCGAGACGCCTTTGAGCGAGATCCATCTCAGGAACATGCTGCGCGCCCATCGCGCCGGGGCCGTGATCATGCCGCCCTGCCCCGGGTTCTACCATCGACCCGGTTCCATCGACCAGTTGGTGGCCCAGTTCGCAGGCCGCATCCTGGAGCAGCTGGGCTTACCCCACGACCTCTACACCCGCTGGAGCTGAAAGAAGTTGCCCGCCGGGACGCTTGATGATAGCCCCAGCCAATGTTCGACATAAGCCAGACCCTCCACCACTTTTCCATCATCGCCCTGCCCTTCTTTCTTGGCATCACCTGCCACGAATTCGCGCACGGCTACGTGTCCTATTTGATGGGCGATCCCACGGCCAAGAATGCCGGCAGATTGACCCTGAACCCCCTGAAACACCTCGACCCCATGGGCACCCTGGTCCTGGTGCTGACCCAGCTCATCGGCTGGGCCAAGCCCGTGCCCATCAACCCGGCCTATTACAAGGACTACCGACGCGGCATACTCTACGTGTCCCTGGCCGGCCCCATGGCCAACTACGCGGTGATGATCTTCTTCGCCATCCTGCTCAAGATCATCATCATCGCGTCCCAGAACCCCGGCGCTGCCGAGTACGCCTACATCCTGCGGCCCATGATCAACATCGCCGCGGCCGGGGTGTTCATCAACGCCATCCTCGGCACCTTCAACCTGCTGCCCATCCCGCCGCTGGACGGCAGCAAGATCCTGGCCTGCCTTCTGCCCGGCCACATGGCCGCGCGCTTCATGCAGCTTGAGCGCTACGGCTTCATCATCCTGCTTCTGCTGGCCTTTACCGGAGTACTGGGCATGATCCTGTCCCCGATCTCGGCCTTTGTGCAAAACATGATCATCAAACCCATGCTTTAAGGTCCCGACATGAAGAAAATGACCGTCCTGACCGGAATCACCACTTCCGGCACGCCGCACCTGGGCAATTACGTCGGCGCCATCCGCCCGGCCATCGAGGCCAGCCGTGATGAAAACGTCAACTCCTACTATTTTCTGGCCGATTTTCACTCCCTGATCAAATGCCACGACCCGGCCCGCATCCATCAATCGCGCCTGGAAGTGGCCGCCACCTGGCTGGCCCTGGGTCTGGATACGAACAAGAGCACCTTCTACTGCCAGTCCGATATCCCCGAGATCCCGGAGCTGACCTGGATTCTGACCTGCATGACGGCCAAGGGCCTCATGAACCGCGCTCACGCCTACAAGGCCTCGGTGCAGGAGAACGAGGACAACGGCAGCCCTGATCCGGACAAGGGCATCACCATGGGGCTCTACTCCTATCCCATCCTCATGGCCGCCGACATCCTCATGTTCAACGCCAATATCGTGCCCGTGGGCAAGGACCAGACCCAGCATCTGGAGATGACCCGCGACATCGCGCAGCGCTTCAACCACCACTTCGGCGAGCACTTCGTCATGCCCGAGGCCCGCGTGGACGAGTCCACGGCCGTGCTGACCGGTCTTGACGGCCGCAAGATGAGCAAGAGCTACAACAATTATATTCCACTCTTCGCCCCGGAAAAGAACCTGCGCAAGCTGATCATGAAGATCACCACCAACTCCCAGGCCCCTGAAGAGCCCAAGGAGACCGTAGGCTGCGCCCTGTTTGAAATGTACCGGGCCTTCGCCACGCCGGAGCAGGTCGCCCAGATGCGCGCCAAGTTCGCGGAGGGCATCGGCTGGGGCTACGTCAAGCAGGAGCTTTTCGAGGTCGTCAACGCCCAGTTGGCCGAACCGCGCGAAAAGTACGCCGAACTGATGCTAAACCCGGCCTACATCGAAAAAGTGCTCAAGGAAGGGGCTGAAAAGGCCCGCACCCACAGCCGTCCCTTTCTGGACCGCATCCGCCAGTCCGTAGGAATCAGGACGCTTACGGCCTAATACCGGACTGGTCTTTGCAGCGTTTTTTGGGTAGAATTATTTTTTCGAGCCACGGAGGATATCATGGGCGCAGCCAAGAAAGTCGTTCAACTGGACAGCAAGGCCACCAGGAAGGAACCGGCCCGCAAAAAGGTCAAAAAGGTCGAACTGACCGAGGTCGTCAGGGAAAAGAAGCCCGAGCCCGCGTCATTCACTGAGTACACGGACCTGGCCAAAAGCCTGACCCGCGAAAAAGCCCTCAGCCATGACGAGGTCGAAGCCGCGCTTGGCGCCGCTCCCGCGCCCGCGAGCGAGCAACCCGAGGCAACGCTTTCGGCGACCCCGGCGGCGGATGCTCCCGGCATCAACGATACTTCGGTTATGCCCCCGCGCCGCGACATGAGCAAGATGGCCCTCTTTGCCTCCCTTGTGGCGGTGATTCTGCTGCTGGGCTTCTATTTCAACCTGAATCAGAACATCAAGGATCTGACTCAGCAGGTCCAGGACCTCTCCGTCATCAAGACCACTGTTTCCAGCCTGGACACCAAGGTCGGGACCATGGAATCCAAGGTGGCGGAGCTTGAAACCCTGCCCGCCAAGACCCGCGCGGCGCTGATGAGCTCCATTCTGCAGGAGATGACCCAGAAGACATCCTACATGTCCACCCAGCTCCAGTCCCCGGAGCAGCAGGAAAAGCTGATGAAGGCCAAAGAGCTGATCCAGCAGGTGCAGACCGAACTGAATACCCTGAACTAGGCCATTGAAAAAAGGCGATCTGCTGCGTCAGCGAAAAATCCAGACCGCGCATCTGTCCAATACACTGCACGTCCTGGATTTTTCCGCTTCCTTGCATCTCACCATTTTTGAACGGCCTTTGAATTTCGAATTTTTTAAAAGTCTACTGGGCCCGGGATTCCGGGCCTTTTGCTTCCCGCGAGCAATGCGGATGCGAGCCCCGGCTTGTCCGCTCCCCCCGATTTTTGTACACTTTAGCCACCACCGCAACGATCCATGCCAAGGACTGCCATGCACGACTCAAATCCCCTGCTGAACTGGGAACTGTATCCCGATTTTTCCTCCATCGTCGCCGAACATGTCGTGCCGGCCATGCAGGAGGTCATCGCCAGGAGCAGCGCCGAGCTTCAGGGTCTGGAACAGGCCGCGCCCCGGACCTGGCATGGGCTGCTGGTCCCCCTGGAACGTCTGACCGACCGTGTGTCCAAGGCCTGGGGGCTGGCCACGCACC
>Ga0180016_100157_pt1 | contig 23267 bp, 21 predicted proteins | sample KR46_M_MetaG_FD_129673 | JGI IMG/M metagenome (GOLD analysis project Ga0180016, IMG submission 129673) | Groundwater microbial communities from the Olkiluoto Island deep subsurface site, Finland - KR46_M_MetaG | ecosystem: Environmental > Aquatic > Deep subsurface > Groundwater | place: Finland... | reverse complement strand
CTTCGGCGACCTGCCGGTGGACTGGGTATGTCCCCTGTGCGGCTCGGAGAAACAATACTTCGAGCCGGTGGACTAGCCGCCCCCAAATCCTTTGGGCTGCGACCTTGACCTTCTCGCAAAAAAGCCAAGTTTTGCTGGGCCTTGCCCCGCATAAAAAGTAATATTGGCTTTCATTTTTGCGCGGGTGGCGGTGCGGGCCGGGGCCGCAGGCCTTCAGGCCGGTCGACCCGGCGCGGACCAAACCCATTTAGCGCGACTAAGACCAAGGAAAGCCGATGTACGACGCGATGGTGGTCGGGGCGGGTCTCTCCGGGTTGGTGATGGCTGAAAGGCTGTGCAGCCAACTCGGCTGGCGCTGCCTGCTCATCGACCGCAGGGAACACCTCGGGGGCAACTGCCATGACGCGCCGGACCCAAACGGCGTCTTGACCCATCTCTACGGTCCCCACTACTTCCGCACCAACACCCCGGAGTTGGTCAACTACCTGAGCAGGTTCACCGCCTGGCACCGGACCAGATACGCCGTCAGGTCCTTCACCGGCGGCCGCTACTGGAGTTTCCCCATAAACCTGAAGACCTTTGAGCAACTGTTGGGCAGGGAATCCAGCCAGGATGAGTTTAGCCGCTGGCTCGATGAGCACAAGCTGCCCATCACCGAGCCGCAAAACTCGGAAGAGGTGATGCTGGCTTCGGTGGGGGTGGAGTTCTACGAAAAGTTTTTCAAGGGCTACACCCAAAAGCAGTGGAACAAGGAGCCGCGAAGTCTGCATCCGTCGGTGTGCGGGCGCATACCTGTCCGGACCACGCGGGATGACGGCTATGTGGACGAAAGCTTTCAGGCCCTGCCCCAGGACGGCTACACGGCCATGTTCGAGCGCATGGTGGATACCTGCGGAGCCAACCTGGAAGTGAGGCTCGGCCTGGACTTTTGTCAGGCCAAGGATACGTTCAGCTACCGCCACCTGATCTACACCGGGCCCATAGACGAATACTTCCAGGTATGTTACGGCCGCCTGGAATACCGTTCCTTGCGCTTCGAGGTGGAGTCGCACAGCGCCCGAAGCCTGGCCCAGCAGGGCAAGAGCGGTTTTTGGCAGCCGTATCTTCAGGTGAACTACCCCAACTCGGAGCAGTACACCCGCATCGTGGAAATTAAGCACGCCACCAGCCAAAACACGCCGCACACCAATCTGGTTCGCGAGTATCCCCAGGATTACACCCAGGACAACGAGCCCTACTATCCCGTGCCCACCGACCGCAACCTGGCGCTCTACAAGAAATACGCCGCCCTTGCCGCCGAGGAAAAGGGGACAACTTTCCTGGGTCGCTTGGCGACCTATGCTTACCTGAACATGGACCAGGCCGTGGCCCTGGCGCTGGAAACCTTTAGTGCCAAGTTCTCCGCCCAACCCCAACAGCGCAAGCCCCGGCTCGCCTGACCTCCGCGTCGCGGTGCTCTGGAAAAACGTACGCCATGGACAAGCCCCTCAAGCCGCTGATCGTATACTTCGCGCCCTGGACCTATTGGGAGCGGGAAAACCGCAGCCAGCCCCTGGCCAGGGCCCTGGCCGAGCAGGGCCATCACGTGCTCTACGTGAACTACCCCTTGGGGCGGCGCTATCTCAGCCGGGTAAAGAGCCTGTTCGTTAGACGCCCCATTCGCCGGGTTCAACCGCGCCTGCACATGACCTTCGGAGGTCCGGTCCTGCCCACCTATTATTGGCGGGACATGCTTTACGTCCCGGCCGAGGGGCCTTCTTGGGGGCAAAAGGCCTTTGCCGAGTTTTTGGTCCGTATCGTGGGGCAGGAGCCATTTCGGGGGAGGGAGTTGATCGTCCTGTCCAGCCGTATGATCTCCCAGCCCTTCGTGCGCCGGGTGCGGCCCTCCCTGTACGCCATCGACATCGAGGACCCCTGGTCCCATTTCGGGGATGTATGGAAAACGTCCCGGCGGGAGCTGTTGCCGGCGCTCAAAAATTTCTGCCAAGAGGCGGACGTCGTTTTCGCCAACGGCCACCAGATAGCCGAGGTGGCCCAAAAGGATTTTTTGGGACGAGAGGCCCAAATACTGCTCAACGGGGTGGATCCCGGCAAATTCTCTCCCGACCCTTCCATTCCAAGGCCCCCGGATTATCCCCCCGGCCCCAGCATCCTGTTCTCCGGCACGGTGCACGAGCGGATCGACTTCGACCTTTTGGAGCCAGCCTTCAAGGCGTTCCCACAGGTCAACTTCGTCTTTCTGGGGGTGGTGTTTTCCCATTTCCAGGCCCAGACCAAAAAGCTGCACTCCCTTTACCCCAACGTCCATTTCCTGGGGCACCGCAAGGTGGAGGAGCTTTCCGCCTATTTGCAGCAGGCCGACCTGTTCATGATCCCTTCGCGCCTGGACGAGGCCTGGACCAGGGCCTTTCCCGCCAAGCTGTTCGAGTATTTCATCTTCGGCAAACAGACCATCTCAACCTTTGCCATCAAGGACATACCCCCGGAGTACCAGTTCGCGCTCAGGATTGCCCCGGACGCCGACAGTTTCATCCGCCATCTTGGGGAGGGCATCAAAGGCTGCCCGCGCGGCGAGCGCATCGCAGCCTACGGCCGGCAACAGGATTGGCGGGCGCGGGCGGCGCAATTGGCAAAGAGTCTGGGCCTCGCTTAACGCCACGTATGCTAAATTAGGCTTCCGTGGGTGGTTGGCCTGGGAGATTGGTTGCGGGCCATAACCAGCGGTGTTTGCATGCCCAACCCCGGAGTTAGGTGAGCGATGGCCATGCAGCCCATAAACGCCCCGCCGCTGTCGGCCGAGGCCTATGCCCACTGCTTCCTGACCTTTCGCAAGTACTCCACCGAGTGGCTGGGCATGCTCCAGTGGTGCCGGGATAGAATCGCCGACCTGTTGCCCCCCAGGCCGCGTTTGTGCGCCATGAGCGTGGGCGCGGGCAACGGCGATTTCGACTGGCGGCTGCTCCCCATGCTCAGGTCCCAGGCGGACCGCCTGGAATACGTCTTCGTGGAGCCCAGCGAGGCCATGTGCGCTCATCTGCGGGAACGCATGGCTTGCGCCCTTGGAGGGGGTTGCCTTCGACCTGGAGGTCTCCTGCTTCGAGACCTGCCGCTTGCAGCAGGCCTTCGACCTGGTGCTGCTCACCCCATTGCCTCTATTACATCCCGGACCGGGAGTCGGCCATACGCAACGCGGCCAGGCTGGCCGGTGATAAGGGGTCGGTGCTGATTTTCCACCAGACGCCGTTGGGCATCGACCAAGTTCAGCAAAAGTTCATCAAGAGGGTCAAGGGCACCGATCAGGAGATGTACACCAGCCGGGACATTCAAGAGATTCTGGGCCGCATCGATATCCCCTACCGCTTGGAGCAGGTCGAGAGCCATATAGATGTGTCAGAGTGCCTGCGGCCGGGCTCCGTGGAAGGCGAGGCCCTGCTGAGCTTTTTCCTGGAGTGCGATGTAAGGCATCTTGATCCGGGGCTCAAGCAAGAGGTGGTGGACTACATCCAGGGCCTGTCTATCCTTGACCACGGCAGAAGCATTTTGCACCACCCGGTGGCGGTTTTCGTGCTCGCCGGAGGGATGAGCGCGGCATAGCCGACGCGGATCGGTGATATGCTCTAAGCCAGTTTCGGGGCAACCTCAGCCTTGAGGAGCATTTCGTACATGCTTTTTAGGATCATCCGACTCCGGGAGCCGCCATCAATTGTGGCCTCAAATCCGTAGAGGCTATGATGGCCAACCATTCTCCCGCGAGGTGCCAGGAGCCTAGTGCCCAAATTGGATTGTTCTAGGCGGCAATCAGTTCGGAAAGGTAATCCGAGAGTTTCTCACGGTCCAAATATTGCTCGAGAACCGTGCTCTGCAACCCCCGCAACTCATCTTTGAAATTTTGAATGACCACCTGATTGTCGGTAGTGAAACCGGTCAACTTCCCCGTGCGACGGCCCTGAAAGCGGTGTGGCGCCAGGCGGGTGATCAGGAGCTTGTCGCTTTCCCCTGTCTCCGGCGAGGGCGTTTTCAGCACAAAGCTGAAGGTGGGGCAAGAGTTCATGAGGAACAGGTTCCAGTTTTCATAGCGGCCCAGAAAATCCCGCACGTTTTGCAGGTGCCTGACCCTCCACTGCCGCTCCACGGGGTCTGGGCAGCGGCTCAGGTAGTCTTCCAGGCAATCACGGCAGATGTAATTCTCCACCTTGTGGGCGGCCAAGTTGCGCTCCATGGTCCGCAGACGCTCCCGGCCGATGGCTTCCACCAATTCCCCATAGATGGTGTGCTGCTGTGCCAGCCGCCTTTCAGAATACAGGCGGTGCCCTTCGGCCCGTAGACACACCGTGGGTTCCGAGCTTACTACCACATGCCTGCCCGGAAGGCGCTCGGCCGAGAGCATCATCAAGTCCAGGGAGTAGCGGTCGCGCACCGGGAGCATGGCCGAGGTGATGGTCCCTTTTTCGGTGGTGGTCAGAAAGATGGGGATGTCCTGCAGGGACAAAGGGGCGCGGTCGAATATGTTGAGCATCTGGTCGGTTTCGCCCAGGTCAAGATTCAAGGCGACGGCCAGGGAGATCAGCTTGTCCCGAGCCACGTTGGCGATGACGCCCAACTCCAGGTCCCTGATGTAGGTGTTGGACAGACCGGAGATCACGGCCACCTGGTTGCGGGGCATGGGGCTGCCGGCCAACAACCCCTTTATGTACTCGGCGCTGGCTTGCTGTCGGTCAAACAAATTCCTGGAACTCCCCGCGCGTAATTGATTCTACATCCATAGTCCGCCTTGCCGTTTTTGTCAACATTATTCCCCATATTCCCTGTAGGGCTATTGTCAATAATGAGCCTTATAATTAATAACTTAAACTACTATATGCTATTATTTTAAATGCGTTTAAAATAATACGGTTGACATATTTAAAACCGATTTGCTAACAGTCTTTCCAGCCAGGCGGCAACCGGCGAAAGGGGCAGTCCCGATGCGGTTGCCGCCGTTCGCCCTGTCCCGCCCCATCAATCCGGGAGACGCAAAAGCCATGAAGGTTCTCTTTTCGGTGGAAGATCACATAGCCCACATCACCATCAATCGGCCCGCGGTGATGAACGCCATGGACCCGGAAACCTACCACCTGCTCTCGGAGGCTTGGTGCCGGGTGCGCGACGACCCGGCAATCTGGGCGGCGGTGGTCACCGGCGCCGGGGACAAGGCCTTCACCGCCGGGGCGGACCTGAAGACCACCATCCCCCGCCAGCCGGAGAAGTATGAGTTCTGGCAGACCCAGAAGGACCAGATTCTCAACCGTGGCCTGGAGGTGTGGAAACCCATCGTCGCCGCGGTCAACGGCTATTGCCTGGCCGGCGGCATGACCCTGCTGTTGGCCACCGACATCCGGGTGGCCTGCGAGGACGCGGTTTTCCAGATTCCCGAGGTCAAACGCGGCATCCTGCCGGCCAACGGCGGCACCCAGCGCATCGCCCGCCAGGTGCCCTACGCCATCGCCATGGAGATGGTGCTGTTGGGCCGCAAGCTCAGCGCCCAGGAGGCCCTGCAATATGGGCTGATAAACAAGATCGTGCCCCGGGAGCAGCTTATGGAAGCGGCCGACGAATATGCCCGCGCCTTGGCCCAGAGCCCGCCCCTTGCCCTGCAGGCCATCAAGGAATTGGTGGTGCGCTCCCAGAGCATGACCCTGGACGAAGGCATCCGCTTGGAGACCACCATCTTCGAACTGCTCAAGACCACCGAAGACGCCAAGGAAGGGCCCAAGGCCTTCGCCGAAAAGCTGGCCCCCAAATGGCAGGGCAAGTAGGGCTGGGCCAAAGGACAACGGGAGACATCCATGGCAGTGTTTGACAAGATCAAGGTCCTGGACATGAGCCACGCCCTGGCTGGCCCTTATTGCGGCATGCTCCTGGCCGATTTCGGGGCCCAGGTGGTCAAGGTGGAGCACCCCCACGGCGACCACTTTCGGCCTCTGTTGGGCGGGGCCTATCACGCCGCGGTCAATCGCAACAAGCGCGACATTTCCCTGGACCTGAAAAAGCCCGAGGCGGTGGCCGTGGTCAAAAAGCTCATGGCCCGCTCCGACGTGGTGATAGAGAGCTTCACGCCGGGCACCATGGACCGCCTGGGCCTGGGCTATGCGGCGGCCAGGGAAGCCAACCCGGCCGTTATCTACTGCTCCATCTCCGGCTATGGCCAGACCGGGCCATACAGCAGCCTGCCCGGCTACGACGTGGTGGCCCAGGCCATGTGCGGCATCATGATGTGCACCGGTCACCCGGACAGCCCGCCGGTTCGGGTGGGGGCTTCCTGGATAGACATGGGCGCGGGCATGTTCACCGCCCTGGCGGTGCTCCGGGCCTTGTTGGAGCGTCAGGAGACCGGCCAAGGCCGGCACGTGGACGTGAGTCTCATGGATACGGCCCTGTCTTGGATGTCGCCGCTCATCGTCCGCTATTCCATGAACGGTGACCTGCCCGTACGGGCGGGATCGGCCCTGGGGGCCTTTTCCCCGTACCAGGTGTTCAAGGCCCAAGACGGCTACCTGTTCATCGGCGCCTCCACCGAACGCTTCTGGCAGGCGCTTTGCGGCATCCTGGGCTTGGAGGAGTTGCAAGGCGATCCCCGTTTCGCCACCAACCAGGACCGGGTGCAAAACCGCCAGGAGTTGGTCGTTCTGATAGAGCAGGCCCTGGCCGGCCGGTTGCGCGAAGAGGTGGTGGAAAAAATGCGCCAGGCGGGCATACCCGGCGGGCCGGTGCTGGATGTGGGCCAGGTGCTGGACGACCCCCATGTGAAGGAGCGGGGCATCCTGCACAGTTGGGAGCACCCACAGTTTGGGCCGGTGACCCAGGTCAAGACGCCCATTGCCGTGGAGGGGCAGATGCCCGAACTCAAGACCCCCGCCCCGGCGGTGGGGCAGGACACCCGCCGAATTCTGTCCGAGCTGGGCTATCCGCCCGAGGAGATCGAGCGGATGCTGGCCTCGGGTGTCGCCGCCCAAACACAGCCGGGCGGACGGCATAAACCGTGAAGACCGGGAGTGACCGCCCATGAGGCCATTGCGTTCGCTTTTGTTCGTACCCGGGCACAAGCCGTCCTGGGTTGAAAAGGCCTGGCGGGTCCGGCCGGACGGCCTGATTCTGGACCTGGAGGACGCGGTCCCGGTCGGCGAAAAGGCTGCGGCTCGCCGGGAGGTGAGCACCATCCTGGAACAGGCCGACCCGCAACGCTATTTCTGCGTGCGCCTCAACAGCCTGGCCACGGGCATGACCCGTGAGGACCTGGAGGCCGTGGTCCACCCCAACCTGAGCGCCGTGATGCTGCCCAAAGTATACCGGGCCGAAGAGATGGCCGAGGTGGACCGGGTCCTGTCGCGCCTGGAGTCGGAGCGTGGCCTTCCGTCGGGCGGCATCGCCACGCCCTTGTTGCTGGAAACCGCCCAGGGCATGCGCGACGCCCATGACATCGCGGCCGCCAATTCCCGGGTGGACGCTATTTTGATGTCCGCCGGGCCTGGAGGGGACGCGGCCCGGGCCATCGGCTACCAGTGGAGCAAGCAGGGCACCGAGACCCTGTACCTGCGCTCCAAGCTGGTCCTGGATTCCCGGGCCGCCGGGGTCGTGCCCCTGATCAACTCCTGGTACGACGTGGCCGATCTGGAGGGCCTGGCCAAGGACGCGCGCCTGAACCGCAGCCTGGGCTACGCGGGCATGGCCTTGATACACCCCAGCCACGTTCCGGTGGTGAATCAGGCCTTCACGCCTACCGAGGAGGAGTTGGCTTTTTGCCGCGGCATGCTGGAGGCCTTTGAGGAGGCGGAGAAGCAGGGCCACGCGGCGGTGGTGTACGAGGGCGACATGGTCGACTACGCCATGGTCCAGACCGCGAAGGACATCTTGGATTTTGCCGAAAGTTTGAAGTGACTCGCTTGACAAGCCCCCGCCGAGCCAAGCTAAGCGGGCAAGGGCTTATCCAAAAATGGGGTTGTCTGCATAGGGAGGGAAAAATGAAAAGGTTTAGTCTTTTGACGATGGCGTTGCTGGCGATGGCCCTGGTTTTGGGCCCTGCCGGGTCGGCGCCGGCGGCGGATGCCGAATTCACCTTTGTCTTTGAGTCGGTTTACCCCAAGGGGCACATGCGCTTCCTGGTGGTTGACGACCTTCTGGACCGCATCGAGGCCAACTCCAAGGGCCGCATCAAGTTCGAGCGCCACTACGGCGGCGAGCCGGTGAGCAAAAAGGAGGCGCTCAACGCCCTGACCCGCGGGGCCATCGACATGCTGCTGGCCTACCCCACCTATTACGACGGCAAGATCGCCATAGGCGACTGGCAGCAACTGCCCTCCAACTTCAGGGGGTGGGAAGACTGTTGGGCCCTGGGCGTGAATGGCCGCGTGGCCCAGATCATGGAAGAGGTTTACAGCAAGCGCGGCCGGGTCAAGTACATCACCGCCACCCCGGTGGCGCCCTACAACTTCCAGGTGGCCAAGAAGGCCAACAAGATTAAAACCGAGGCCGACTTCAAGGGCATGAAGATCCGTAGCGCCGGCGGCTCGGCTTCCATCGCCATCAAGCTGCTGGGGGCCTCGCCGGTTATGACCATCGGCGGCGAGTATTACCAGGCCATGCAAAAGGGCGTGGTGGACGCGGGCCTCATGACCACCTACTCGCTCAAGCAGTACCGTTTGTGGGAGGTGGCCGATCAGGTGGTCAATCCCCCGCTCATCGGCTATGCCGCCGCCTTCGTGTGGATGAGCAACAAGGCCTGGGACAAGCTGCCCAAGGACCTGCAGGCCATGATCATCAAGACCGCCCGGGCCAAGGATCTGTGGCAAAAGTGGGTCAACATCTACGAGAAGGACCAGGACGGCCCCATCATCGCCGAGGCCAAGAAGCGCGGCGTGGAGTTCTACGTGCTGCCGCCCGACCAGGCCCAAAAGATGTATGAGGCCACCCAGCCCACCTGGGATTGGTACGTCAAGCAGTGCGAGAAGCAGGGGATGGGAGATCAGGCCAAGGAGGTCAGAAAGCTGATCCTGGACCGCTTCAACGCCAAAAAATAGCCCGGCCGTCCGGGGAGGATGCCTTGCGTCCTTCCCGGACCGCTTTTAGCGCCCAAAAGGCCGGCCCCGAGCGGCGGCAGCGCCTTGGCGCCAAAATGGAAGATCAAAATGAATCCAGATGCCAAATCGGACGGATTTGAGCGCTTCGTCAGAGGGGTGCAGTGGCTTTCCATGCAAAGCGGCTGGATCGCCGGCGGGTTGGCCGTGGTTATGATGCTGGCCCTGGTGCGCGAGGTGGCGGGGCGCTATTTCTTCAACGCCCCCACCGACTGGGCGGTGGATCTCAACGCATTCCTGCTCGTGGGCATGGTGTATTTCGGTTCCGCCTACACCACCTCCATAGACGGACACGTGCGGGCCGACTTTTTTTATGGCCGCCTGTCCGGAAGGCCCAAGGCCTGGCTGGACATAATCATCGACCTGATCTGCATCTACTACACCTCCATGCTGCTTTGGGAAGGGTGGTGGATGGCCTGGGAATCCCTGGTTTTCGAGGAAGTGTCCTCGGGTGGGGTGCGTTGGCCCTTGTTCCCCTTCCAGGTCCTGGTTCCCCTTGGCGCATTCATGGTGTGCACGCTGATGGTGGTGAGAATAATCTGCAACGTACGCTTCTTGTGCGGCAAGGGTGAGCCCTATGCCTGCGGCGGAGGGGGGCACTGATGGAGTGGTGGCATCTTCTACTGGTAATTTTATCGTGTCTGCTGCTGCTCATCTTCATGGGGGTGCCCATCGCCTTTAGCCTGGGAGCCCTTTCCTTGACCCTGGTGCTGGTTATGCTGGGGCCCAACCAGTTGATCATCTTCGCCACCACGGCTTTTGGGCAGATAGACAACTTCGCCCTCGCGGCCATACCCCTGTTCATATTCATGGCCGAGATAATTTTGCATTCCGGGGTAAGCTCGGACGCCTTTGACATGCTCTCCAAATGGACGGGCCGGGTGCCGGGCGGCCTGGCCGTGGCCTCCCAGCTCACCTGCACCATGTTCGCCTCGGTGTCCGGGGCCAGCACCGCCACCGCGGCCGCGGTGGGGCGCATCGCCGTTCCGGAAATGTTGGCGCGCAACTACGACAAGAAGCTGACTTGCGGTTCCATCGCCGCGGGCGGGGCCCTGGGCGCCCTCATCCCGCCCAGTATTTACATGATCATCTACGGCACCCTGGTGGAGGAGTCCATCGGCCAGTTGTTCATGGGCGGGGTGGTGCCGGGTTTGATGCTCAGCGGCATGTTCATCGTATACATAATGGTGCGCTGCTACTTCAAGCCGGAGCTGGCCCCCCGCCTGGAGGGCATCACCTGGCGGCAACGCTGGAGATCACTCTACAAGGTGTGGGCCATATTGTTCCTGGCCCTGGCCATGATCATTTCCATCTATTTGGGCATCGCCACCCCGGCCGAAATCGCGGGAGTGGGATGCTTCTTCGCAATGGCCATCGGCTTCGCATACCGCAGGCTTACCTGGCAGTCGATCAAGGGCGCCTTCATGAGCACCTGCCGCATCACCTGCTTTATCGGCTGGGTGCTGGTGGCGGCCTCCCTTTTCGGATTCGTGCTGTCCTACCTGCAACTCCCCCAGCAACTGGCTCAGTGGCTGGTGGATCTGGCGGCTTCACCTTACCTGGTCATCCTGGGCATCAACATCATCCTGATCTTCCTGGGCTGCATCATGGACCCGGCCGGCATCCTGTTGGTCACCATCCCCATCTTCGTGCCCATCATCAAGGCCCTGGGCTTCGACCCGGTGTGGTTCGGGGTCATGTTCGTGGTCAACACCGAACTGGCCCAGATCACTCCGCCCCTGGGGCTGAACCTGTACATCATCCGGGGAGTGGCGCCGGAGGGAGTCAGTTTGAAAGACATCTTGGTGGGTGCAGCGCCTTTCATGGTGCTGGACGCCATTGGCCTGGCCCTGGTGATAATCTTCCCGGCCATAATCCTTTGGCTGCCCTCGACCATGATGTAGAGCCGGGCTCCTCGGGAGAGCGTCATGAAAAACGTGATCAACCTGGGTGACCTGAGCGGGCTGCCCACCTTTGCGCCGCCCAAGCATTCGGGAACCCTGAATCATCGGCTGGCCCACAGCGGAAACGGGGCCACCCAACTGGCGATTTGGCATGGAACCCTGGAACCCGGCGGCGAGGCGGAAGAACACGTCCATGAAAAAATGGATCAGGCCTTTTACGTAATCGGCGGTCAATGCCGGTTCTGGTTGGACGGGGAGGAGCACCGTTTGGCCCAGGGAGGCTTTGTGTTCGTGCCCATGGGAGCGCCGCACCGAATCCTGGCCAGCGGCGCGGACGCGCTCAAATTGCTGGTGATAATCGCGCCCCCGCCAGAGGAGAACCCCGCCGGGCCCAAGTGATCATCAACCAAAAGCCACCGGTTTAAGCCGGGACAGGCGCACGTAACGTAAACGAGGGGTCGGCTCACAAGAGTCGGCCCCTCGTATTTTGTGAAGCTGATGCCGACGACACGGTTGAGGCGATACCCGGCTGGGGGCGGGGCCCCTGAGACGGGTTTGCGCCTTCGACGAGAAGGGACTCCCAAGCCAACAGAACGGCGGCAATCAATTCAAGAGAGGCGGCTCGACACAAAGGGGCACGCCGTTGCCTCAGGTTGCCCCCGCAGGGCCGAAGGGCAGACGGATGGTTACCATGAGCCCGCGGTCGGGCCGGTTTTGCGCCTTTATCGTGCCGCCATGGGCCTGGGCCGCCTTTTGGGCGATGGCCAGCCCCAGGCCAAACCCTTGCCCATCCACCGAGCTGTGCCCCTGCACGAACGGCTCGAAAAAGGTGTCCAGCGCCTTGGGCTCCATGCCCGGACCATCGTCAGAAACCTTGATGAGAAAGTGCTTGTCCGACCACTGGGGGCTGACTTCGATTCGCACCGTTTGCCCGGGAGCCGAATGGCGCATGGCGTTGCGCACGACGTTTTCCAGGGCCCGGCGCAGCAGTTCAGCGTTGCCCTTGACCGTGGGATGTTCCCGGCCGGGCGTCTCCCCCAGGTCGGTTTCCACCTTGACCCCGGAAGATTGGGCCTCGAACTGGGCGTCCTTGGCTACGGTCATGGCCAGGCTGGCCAGGTCGAAATAGTCATCCAATTGCTGGCTGCCGGATTCGGCTCGGGCCAGGGTGAGCACCTCACCCACCATTTTATCCAGACGCTTGCTCTCCAACTCGATGCGTTTCAAGGTGGACTCCACCCTGAGCGGGTCCTGGCGGGCCAGGCCAACCGCCAGGTGGATTCGGGCCAGGGGGGAGCGCAACTCGTGGGAAACCACGTGCAGCATGCGCTCCCGGGAGGCTATGAGCTGTTGCAGGCGCTCGGCCATGGAGTCGAAGTCACCGGCCAAGTCGGCCAACTCGTCGCGGCGGCGGCTCATGTGCGCCTTGAGCCTTACGCCCAGGCGGCCCTGGGCCAACTCCGCGAAGCCGTCGCGCAGGCGGCGGATGGGCTTGGTGAGATACCAAGCCAACACCGCGCTGAATATCAGGCCGCCGATAATGCCCAAAATGACCAGGTGAATGGGAATGTTAAAGGGGCCGGGCGGGCGGTACTGGTCCCGCAAGCCGCTGGGGTCATAGCTCAGGCGGTAAGCGGCGCCGTCCGGGGCGGTGACCGTGGCTACCAGGGGCGCTAGGGCGTGGCGGACCCCCGGCTTTGCGGGGGAGGCGTCCTGGGTCTGGCCGGCCGGGCTCACCGTGAGCCACCCTCGCTCCTCGGCGGGCCAGGCGGCCATCACCGCGCGCAGGGAGTCGATGCCCTCGCGCCGCAACACGGCCTGGGCGGTGGCCATCTGCTGACGGGCGAAGCGCTCGGCCACCTTCACATCCAGAGGCTTGTGGGAACCGCCGTACAAGGCGAAGACCATCCAGACCCCCTCGATGATGATCATGAGAGTGAGCCAGAACAAAAAAAGGATTTTCCAGAACAGGCGCGAGCGCATGGTTAGTTCCCCTTCAGCCGGTAGCCCACTCCACGCACCGTTTCTATCTCCACGGCCTCGCCGGCCAAGGCGAAGAGCTTTTGACGCAGATTGCTCACATGCACGTCCACCGAGCGGTCGTAGGGTTCGCGGGGGCGCCCCAGGGACTTTTCCGAAAGCTCGTCCTTGGAGAGCACCCGGTCGCTGCCGCGCATCAGGGCTTCCAGGAGATTGAACTCGGTAGCAGTGAGGTCCAGGGGCTCGTCCCCCCATTGGGCTCGTCGTTGGGCGGGCACCAGGCGCAAGCCGCCGAGCACCAGGACCTGGGCCCGGCCGGGAGTGGCGCTGCCCTCGGTGCGGCGCAGCACCGCCCGCAGGCGAGCCACCAACTCGCGTGGATAGCAGGGCTTGGGCACGTAGTCGTCCGCCCCCATCTCCAGGCCCACGATGCGGTCCACGTGGTCGCCCTTGGCGGTGAGCATGATTACGGGGATGCCGCTGGTCTGGCGTATTCGGCGCAGCGCTTCAACCCCGTTGAGCAGGGGCAGCATCACGTCCAGAATCACCACATCATGGTCGCCGCTCATGGCGGCCTCCACTCCGTCCTCGCCGTTGGACACCACCATGGTTGAAAAGCCCTCGGCTCCTAGATACTCGGTGAGCATGGAGCCCAATTCCGCGTCGTCGTCTATCAACAGGACGCGAATTTTGTCTGATGGGTTGGGTTTGCCCACGGCTTTTGCCTCCGCATAAGTACCGCTCCGGTGTAGGGCCGCCGCCTGGGACAGGGGCGTAGAACCGCCATACCGGGCTGAACTTGGCTAAAAATACCTCCCCATTTTGGAGAGTTCTAGCCCTCTCCCGGGCGAAGCGACCGCTTTTACACAATCTTTACACATCCCTGGCGATCCCATGACCGAAATTGCCGCTGGGGGTGGCTATATTTTCATCGACGGGTATCACGATGCGTGTTGGCCCGGCGGTCCGAATGGGCAAGGAGCCAAAGTAAGCATGAATCAGCAAGCGGAATGAGCATGAAAAAATCCTCATCAAAAAGGGTGCGCTGGCTATTAGTCGCCGCGGCGGTGATCGTGGCCGGGTTGGGGGCGAAACTGTGGTTTTTTTCCGAATCAGAGGCCCCGTCGTTCCTCACCGCCCAGGCGGTGCGCGCGGACATGGAAGATACGGTGCTGGCCACCGGCGAGCTGAAGGCCTTTCAGTTGGTGAGCGTGGGCTCCCGGGCCACCGGCCAGGTCAAGTCCCTCAAGGTGGCCCTGGGCGACAAGGTGCAAAAAGGGCAGCTCATCGCCGAGATCGACTCCCTGACCCAGCAGAACGACCTCAAGACCGCCCAGGCATCCCAGCGCAACTACGAGGCCCAGTTGCGCGGCAAGCAGGCCACCCTGCGCCAGGCCGAGGCCGCCCTGGAGCGCAGCAAGAAAATGCTGGCCAGGGACGCGGGTTCGCGTCAGGACTATGAAGACGCCCTGGCCGCCCGGGACGTTGCCAAGGAGGCCATCGCCGCCCTGAAGGCCCAGATCGAGGAGGCCAAGGTTAACGTGGCCAACGCCGAGGTCAACCTGGGCTACACCAAGATCACCGCGCCCATGGACGGTGTGGTGGTGTCCATCATCACCAAGCAGGGCCAGACGGTCAACGCCAGCCAGTCGGCCCCCACCATCGTCATGCTGGCCCAGCTGGACACCATGATCGTGGAGGCCGAAATCTCCGAGGCCGACGTGGTCAGGGTCAAGCCCGGCCAGAAGGTCTACTTCACCATCCTGGGCGAGCCGGACCACCGCTACCAGGCCACCCTGCGGGCCATCAATCCGGCCCCGGAGTCGGTGAAGAACGAGGACTCCAACTCCTCCTCCAGTTCCAGCAGCGGCAGCAGCTCGTCCTCCTCCTCCAGCTCGGCCATTTACTACTACGGTCTGTTCGACGTGCCCAACCCGGACCACAAGCTGCGCATCTACATGACCGCGCAGTGCACCATCGTGCTCAACGAGGCCAAGAACGCGGTGTCCATCCCCTCCACCGCCTTGGGCAAAAAGGACGCCAAGGGCCGCTACGCGGTCCAGGTGCTGAAAAGCGACGGCAAGCCGGAGCAGAGATGGGTGACGGTGGGCATCAACGACAGCGCCAAGGCCCAGATCACCCAGGGCATCGAGCCCGGTGAGCGGGTGGTGGTGGGCCAGGCCCTTGCTGCATCCAGCGAGAGCGAAAGTTCCCGCGGCCGCCGTCCCCCCATGGGGCTGTAGCCATGAGCGACACGCCGCTGATAGAACTCAAGGGGGTCTTTCGGGAGTACCCTTCCGGCGACGACATGGTCGCGGTGCTTAGGAACATCGACCTGACCATAGAGCCGGGCGAGATGGTGGCCATTATCGGGACTTCCGGATCGGGCAAGTCCACCCTGATGAACATCCTGGGCTGCCTGGACCGGCCCACCCAGGGCGTCTACTTGTTTGAGGGCCGTGACACCGGCGCTCTGGACGGCGACGAACTGGCCCGCCTTCGCCGCGAACACTTTGGTTTCATCTTCCAGCGCTACCACTTGCTCAGCGACCTCACCGCCGTGGGCAACGTGGAGATACCGGCCATATACGCCGGTCGTGAGCGCGGCCAGCGCCGCGAACGGGGCAAGTCCCTGCTGCGCCGCCTGGGGCTGGCCGACCGCTTCAACTACCGGCCCGGCCAGCTCTCCGGCGGCCAGCAGCAGCGGGTGAGCATAGCCCGGGCCCTGATGAACGGCGGCCACATGATCCTGGCCGACGAACCCACGGGAGCCCTGGACCGGCGCAGCGGCCTGGAGATGATGGCCCTGTTGGAAGAGCTGCACGCCGAGGGGCACACCGTGGTGATCGTGACCCACGACTCCCAGGTGGCGGCCCATGCCCAGAGAATCATCGAACTAAGCGACGGGAAGATCATCTCCGATAAGCCGGCGGAAAACGCCAGGCCTTCCTCGCCGCACGCTCACAAGGTGACTCCCGCGCCGCTCAAGAAGGGCGCGCACGCCTGGCGCTCCATGGGGGACCAGTTCACCGAGGCCATGCGCATGGCGCTTTTGGCCATGGCCACACACCGCCTGCGCACCTTTCTGACCATGTTGGGCATCATCATCGGCATCGCCTCGGTGGTTTCGGTGGTGGCCCTGGGCGAGGGCTCGCGCCAGCGCATCCTCAAGGACATCAGCTCCATCGGCACCAACACCATCGAGGTGTTTCCGGGCAAGGACTTCGGAGACGAGCGTAGCGGAAAAATCGAAACCCTGGTGCCGCACGATGCGGACGCCTTGGAAGCGCAACCCTACGTGGACAGCGTGACCGCCAAGCTGTCCAAGACCGCCAGCCTGCGTTACCGCAACCTGTCGCTGTCCGGCTCCATCCAAGGGGTGGGGGACCAATACTTTCGAGTGCGGGGTTACGAGTTGGCCATGGGGCGGTTTTTCGACCGGGCCGACGTGCAGAAATTGGCCCAGGACGTGGTGATCGACTATAACACCCTTAAGAAGCTGTTTGGCCTGGACGCCAATCCAGTGGGCAAGGTCATTATTTTGGGCACCGTGCCCGCCCGGGTGGTGGGGGTCACCAAGGAGAAGCAGTCCGCCTTTGGCAACAGCGAGAATCTCCAGGTATGGGTTCCCTACACCACGGCCATGTGGCGGGTGATCGGCCAGAGCTACCTTAGCTCCATCAACGTGCGAGTCCATGAGCAAGTGGATACAGACGCGGCCGAGCAGAGCATCATCAAACTGATGACCATGCGGCACGGGCGCAAGGACTTCTTCACTCTCAACACCGACGCCATCCGCCAGACCATAGAGCAGACCACGGCCACCATGCGTTTGCTCATCTCCATGATCGCCCTCATCTCCCTGGTGGTGGGAGGCATCGGGGTGATGAACATCATGCTGGTGTCGGTGACCGAGCGCACCCGGGAGATCGGAGTGCGCATGGCGGTGGGCGCGCGGCGCGGGGACATCATGCGCCAGTTTTTGGTGGAAGCGGTGCTGGTGTGCCTGTGCGGCGGGGTGCTGGGGGTGCTGCTGGCCCTGTTGGTGGGGGTGGTGTTCTCCTGGGTGGGAAGCAGCTTCAGCATGATCTATTCCACCGCGTCCATCGTGGCGGCCTTTGCCTGCGCCACCATGGTGGGAGTGGTGTTCGGCTACCTGCCGGCCAAGAATGCGGCCCAACTTGACCCGGTGGAGGCTTTGGCGCGGGAATGAAAATGAAATCACGCATACTTCGTTTGACGGCCCTGCTGCTTTTGATATCGCTTTTGGCTGGCTGCGGCGCGGCCACGACTTCGCCATACCAGCGGCCGGAGCTGAACATGCCCGGGGCGTGGCAAGGCGACAAGGCGGACGAGGCCGGGCAAAAGGACGCCAGCGCCGCCGCCAAGAGCAAAAACGCCGAGGTCTTGCAAGGCCTCAGCCCCGAGTCTCTGGCCACGCGGGCCTTGGGGTTCCATGAACCTGAGCTGGGGCGTTTGCTGGCCGCGGTTATGGAGCGCAACAACGACCTGGCCGCGGCGGCCTATACCGTGCGCCAGGCCCGGCTCACCGCGGGCCTGAAGGCTGATGCCCTCATGCCCACGGCCAGTGCTGAGATCAACGGAGAGTACAGCAAGAAACTGGACAAGTCCGGCAGCGACGTTTCCCACTCGGTCAGCGGCAGCTTGGCTTACGAGGTGGATTTGTGGGGGAAGCTGGCCAAGGAGCGGGACATGGCCACCTGGGAGGCGGATGCCACCGAGGAGGACCTCAGAGCCACGGCCCTGTCTCTTATCGGCACCACGGCGGAGCTGTATTTCAACATCGCCTACCTGAACGAAAGCATCGCCTTGGGACAGGCCAGCATAACCCGCGGCGTCAAAACCCTGGACCTGGCCCAGGTGCGCTACGGCGTGGGGGCTGACAACAGCTTGGACGTGCTCCAGGCCAAGCGCGACCTGGCCAAGCTGCGGGCCAACCAGGAAGACTTGCTGCGCCAACTGGCCGTAAAACGCACCGCCCTGGCCGTGCTGTTGGATGGGCCGCCCGAGGGGGTGCTCACCGACCCCAAAAACTTGCCGCGTGGCACTCTGCCCACGGTGCAGGAGGGCTTGCCCGCCGAGGTCCTGGGACGGCGTCCCGACCTGAGGGCCGCGGAGATAAGGCTGCGCAAGGCGCTGCTCAACGTGGACGTGAAACGCGTCAGCTATTATCCGACCTTCACGCTCACCGGCACCCTGGGCTCCACCAGCTCGGCCTTGGTCGAGGTGGTGCAGAACCCGGTGGCCGCCTTGTTGGCTGGCGTCACCTTGCCTTTCCTGCAATGGAACGAAATGAAGCTCAACATCAAGCTGGCCAAGGCCGAGTACGAGCAATCGGTGGTGGAGTTTCGCCAGGCACTTTACGAGGCGCTCAAAGAGGTGGAGGACGCCCTGTCCTCCCGCCAATACTACGCCGCCCAGGGCGCCAAGCTGGCCGAGGCCTTGGATTCCGCCACCAAGGTGGAGAGACTATATGAGGACCGTTACCGCCTGGGCGCGGACACCATGCAGAACTGGCTGGACGCCCAGGAAAGCCGCCAGGACACGGAAACCTCCCTGCTGGCTAATCGGCTCAATCGCCTGATCAACTATGTGACCCTGTATCAGGCTTTGGGTGGCGAGCCCATCAAGCCCGTAAAGCAGGCGAAGTCCACTAAAACAATCACCCCGAGCCCTGGCCTGGTGGCCAGCACCAATTTACGTAGCTCCGCAACTCATTGATCCTTTGCGTGAATTAAGGTGCGTATCCGGTAACGCCGTCAGGCCGGGCTCGAGGGTGATTTCCACGGCCACGAGATTTATATCGCCATGCGTTTATATCGTGAAGTCCAGCCCGATAGTTAAACAGACCCTGCACCGTAACTGGGCTGCGTCTAAAAGTCATTTGAGTGGCTTTGTCCCATGACTCGGCTCCGAGGATGCAAATCAGGAAACATCCTTAACCAAAAAAAAGAGGGCGCAGCCATGTGGCTGAGCCCTCTTGATATTGTGAACCTTGTAGCCAAAAATTTACAGGATGGCCTGAAAAACTTAAGGCTTGCGGTTTATTAGTAAGAGATATCAAATAGTTGAGGCCTAGGGTCTGTCGCAAGGGCTCTGCCATCAGACAGTCATGCCCACTAGTCCACTCAGAAATTTTCTTGTGAATGATTCCCGATTCGCTTGACAGGTATCCGACTAGGTGTTACGTATTCTAAACTTTAGTGAACTAAATAATTATCTCGGTTTTCTCAAGCGAACAGCCTCGCTTGGCCGGGATAAGTGAGTTTAGATGTCCACTGACGAAAACATCCTGCGCTCTATCCGGCGCATAATCCGGGCAACCGACCTGCACAGCCGCCGCCTGGCCAGCGAACATCGATTGACCACGCCTCAGTTGCTGTGCCTGCGTCTGTTGGCCCAGGAGGGACCCCTGACCCCTGGGGCGGTGGCCAAAGAGATGTATTTGAGCCAGGCCACGGTGACCGGAATTTTGGACCGTCTTGAAAAGCGTCGCTTGGTGGAACGCAGGCGCGACCAGGCGGATCGCCGGAAGGTGAGTCTTCACTTAACCCAAGAAGGCATTACCGCAGTCAAGCAGGCGCCCCTGCCCCTGCATGAACGCTTCGCTTCCCGGTTGGAAGCCTTGACCGCCGCCGAGAGGGACGAGATCGAGCGAGTGTTGGACAAGGTGGTGGAATTGATGGAAGCCCAAGAGGTTGACGCCGCGCCCTTGATCGCCCCCGGCGATCTGGGAGCCTCGGCGAAGACAGGCCAAGACAAAGACGAATCAGAACCGAACTAGCCCCCATTTTACTATGATGCTCAACCAACCCACATTCTCCTCCTGCTCTCAAGGCCGCCCTGGCGACAAAGTCTTTAGAGGCTGCTACTCCTGGCGTCACACCTGGCAAGGCTGCACCTATCTAATCATCGACTGACAACCCTGTTCTCATTTCACAGGCGACCCTTTTTAAGGGTCGCCAGGTCTATTTGGTTTTGGAAAAACGACGATGCGCTATCGGAGAAATTTGGCTGCTGAGAAGCCATACATAGAAATATTGAGCTAGTTGCCGGCCAACAACGGCGGCAGCGAAGAAGTAAACCGAGTATTCGCAGACCGGTGAGCAGGACGGCGCGGATTAACTTACACAGACAAGAGGAACCATGACGGAAAAAATCAGAGTCGAAGGACTTTACAAGATTTTCGGTCCGAACCCTCGAGAAGGTCTGCGCCTTTGCCGGGAAGGCCTATCCAAAGAGGAAATTCAGGAAAAGACCGGGCTCACCGTAGGCGTGCAAGACGCCAACTTCAGCATCAACGAGGGTGAGATTTTCGTGATCATGGGTCTTTCCGGATCGGGAAAGTCCACCATCGTGCGCATGTTCAACCGGCTCATACCCCCCACCGCGGGCAAGGTGATCGCCGATGGCGCGGACGTGACCGCGATGCGTCAGGACGAGCTGGTGCAATTTCGCCTGCACAACATGAGCATGGTTTTCCAGTCGTTTGCCTTGATGCCCCACATGACGGTCCTGGAAAACGCGTCCTTCGGCCTGGAGTTGGCCGGTGTGGGCAAGAAAAAGCGCCACGCACGCGCCATGCAAGCCCTGGAGCAGGTGGGGCTTGCCGGCTGGGAAGATTCCTTTCCAAAGCAGCTGAGCGGCGGCATGCAGCAAAGAGTGGGGCTGGCCCGCGGCCTGGCCGTGGACCCCGCCATCTTGCTCATGGACGAAGCATTCAGCGCCTTGGACCCTTTGATCCGCACCGAGATGCAAGACGAGTTGCTGCGTCTTCAGGAAAAAGATCAGCGGACCATCATCTTCATCAGCCACGACCTGGACGAGGCGTTTCGCATCGGAGACCGCATCGCCATCATGGAAGGCGGCCGTGTGATCCAGGTGGGCACGCCCGAGGAAATTCTTCAGCACCCCGCCGACGATTACGTAAGGGCCTTTTTCCGGGGGGTGGACCCCACCAACGTCATTTCGGTGGGGGATATCGTGCGCGACTCCTATCCCACCATCATCCAGACCAAGAAGGGCAGTTTGCGCACGAGCCACGAATACCTGAGCCAGCACGAACGCGACTACGGTTATGTGCTCAACGCCGACCGCAAGTATCTGGGGACAGTTTCGACCTCTTCCCTGGCCCGTGCCATCGAAGAGGGCAGCCCCGACAGTCCACTGCAACAGGCTTTCATCAAAGACGCCGCCACAGTGCAAGTTGACGCCACCATGCAGGAGGTGCTTCCCCTGGTGGCCTCCCACGACTGGCCGGTTCCGGTGGTGGACGAAAACAACAACTACAAGGGCGTGGTCACCAAATACCGCTTCCTCAAGACCTTGCACCGTTCCGAGGAAGCAGCCGCCTGATATCCGGAGATGAGCAGAATGTTCGAAGAACAAGTCATACCGTTGGACGCCTGGGTCTCCCAGATCGTGGACTGGCTGGTGAACAACTACCGGGATTTCTTCCAAACCATCAAATGGCCGGTGGAGCAAACCTTAATAGGCTTTGACCAGGGGCTCAACGCTCTGCCCCCCTGGCTGGTGATCTTGGCCTTCGCCTATGTGGCCTGGCGCTTTTCGGGGGTGTGGTTGGCCCTGTTCACTGCGGCCAGCCTGGTGTTCATAGGCCTGCTTGGGCTTTGGGAGGACACCATGACCACCCTGGCCATGGTGGTTTCGGCGGTCATTTTCTGCGCCGCCGTCGGGCTTCCCCTGGGCATCATGGCCGCCCGTAGCGACAGGTTCGACACATACCTGAGGCCCATCCTGGACGCCATGCAAACCACGCCCGCGTTCGTATATCTGGTGCCCATCGTCATGTTGTTTTCAGTGGGCAACGTGGCCGGCGTGCTGGCGACCATCATATTCGCTCTGCCGCCGATCATTCGTCTGACCAACCTGGGCATCCGCCAGGTGCCCCAGGAACTGGTGGAGGCGGGACAGGCCTTCGGGGGCACCCGCTGGCAAGTTTTGCGCAAGGTGCAGGTGCCCATCGCCCTGCCCACCATTCTGGCCGGGCTCAACCAGACCATCATGATGGCCCTTTCCATGGTGGTCATAGCCGCGCTTATCGGGGCCGGTGGGCTGGGCTCCCCGGTGGTCCTAGGGCTCAACACCCTGGACATCGGCCGGGCGGTCATCGGCGGCATCGGCATCGTTTTCATGGCCATGGTCCTGGACCGGATAACCCAATCAATGGCCAACCGGAATCAACCTTAAGCCTAGGGGCAAACCCTTACTGATCATCAATACGATTCGCCGGGCAGGGGACCCCTGCCAGGCGGCATATCCACGAGGAGGATTCATGCGTTTTGCGAGAATGACCCTAATGCTTGTCCTGGCCCTTTCCCTGCTGGCCGCCATGCCCGCCATGGCCGGCGACAAACCGGGCAAGGGCGTGACCCTTAAACCGGCCCGCGCCACCTGGAACACCGGCTTCTTCCAGGAGGCCCTGGTGCGCCGCGCCCTTACCGAACTCGGCTACGAAGTAAAAAAGCCCAAGGACTTGGCCAACCCCATCTTTTACAAGTCAGTGTCCCTGGGCGACGTGGACTACTGGACCAATGGCTGGTTCCCCATGCACAACGCCCAGATGCCCAAGGACTGGCAAAAAACCGTGGCCAAGGTCGGCTATGTTGTGAAGGCCGGCGGCCTGCAGGGTTACCTGGTTTCCAAAAAGGCCGCGGAAGAATTAAGCATCAAATCCCTGGACGACTTCAAACGCCCCGAGGTGGTCGCGGCCTTTGACGCCAACGGCGACGGCAAGGCCGATCTGACCGCGTGTCCTCCCGGCTGGGGCTGCGAAAAAGCGATCAGGTTCCACCTGGATACCTACAAGCTCAGGAAGTACATCAAGCCCATCAAGGCCTCCTACGCCGCCGGCATGGCCGCCGCCATGGGCCGCTACAAAAACGGCAAGCCCATTTTCTTCTACACCTGGACCCCCAACTGGACCGTGTACATGCTCAAGCCGGGCAAGGACGTGGTGTGGATCAACGTGCCCAAGATCGTGCCCAGCGAGGCCCAGAAGGACGCGGTGGACCGCATGACCGTCTCCGGCATCAAGGGCGCGGTCAGCGACCCGGTCAAGCTGGGCTTCGTGGCCAGCGACATCCGCATCGTGGCCAACAAGAAATTCCGGTTCATCCGACTAAAGCGTACCGAGTTTGATGGATGGCTTTTATCTTGAGTTTGAAGAAGTCCATGTCCCTGAAGCCATATGCTTGCCGTTTCATGGTTTTGATCTTGTTGTTGGTCCCCT
>Ga0180016_100156_pt1 | contig 23297 bp, 22 predicted proteins | sample KR46_M_MetaG_FD_129673 | JGI IMG/M metagenome (GOLD analysis project Ga0180016, IMG submission 129673) | Groundwater microbial communities from the Olkiluoto Island deep subsurface site, Finland - KR46_M_MetaG | ecosystem: Environmental > Aquatic > Deep subsurface > Groundwater | place: Finland... | reverse complement strand
CATGCTCTTGATCCTCTACTCCTTCCGCCTTTTCATCCGCATGAACACCGACGGCTGGTTCAAGCGCTGGCAGGGAGTCTGGATCCTGGGCATATACCTGGTCTATCTGGGGCTGCAATACGGATTCAATCTGGGGCAGTGAGTTGCTATGATCTGAGGGCGTCCCCGGCCGCGCGGCCATTACGAAGGGAAGGATGTGCCCAACCGTCAGCACCATGCGCTGGAATGTATCAAGGTGCTGGAGCTTGCCGGAGAAACGGTAAGCTTCTGCGGCAAGCTCCTGATCGACCTCGGAGCCCGGGTCACTCTGGTGCAGCCGCCAGGCAGCCGACAAGCCTGCCCGGACCTCTCCCACCTATATCTCCACGCGGGTAAAAGCGGCATCACCCTGGATATCGAGCACCCCCGGGGACGGGAGCTTTTCCTGCGCCTGGCGCCAGAGGTCGACGTGGTGCTGGAGGGCTTGCCTGTCCAAGCGCTGGACGATATGGGCCTGGGCTATGACACCCTGCGCCGGCATAACCCCCGCCTAATCATGGTCTCCATCTCCGGTTTCGGGCTGAACGGACCCCGCCGTCACTGGCGTTCCGACTCGGTGGTGGCCGCGGCCACCGGAGGGTGGAGTTATGTAACCGGCGCGCCCGATGGCCCGCCGCTGGCTCCGCCGGGCACACAGGTCTATTGCCTGGGCGGCCTGAACGGAGCCGTGGGGGTATTGCTGGCCCTGCGCAAAAACCGTGATAAGGAGACCTGGGAGCACCTGGACATTTCCCTGCAAGAATGCGTGGCCTCCTCCCTGGATCATGTTCTGGCGCGTCACTTATCGGAAGGGGTCGTCCCCACACGCCAGGGCGGCGCGCATTGGAACCACAGCTTCTTTGTCTTGCCCTGCCGGGATGGCCACATTCACCTGACACCCTTTCAACAATGGGAAACCCTGGTGGAGTGGATGGACGGGGAAGGCATGGCCGCCGACCTGGGGGACGATAAATATCTCGACGCCCAGTATCGCCTGGATCATTTGCCGCATATCCTGGAGGTGATCGGCCGCTGGACCAAGACCCACGGCAAGGATGAGTTGTTCGAAACCGCCCGCTCGATGCGTTTTCCCTGGGCCCCGGTTTGTGGCCTGCCGGAGGTGCTCGCCAGCCCGCAACTCACGGCCAGGGGATTTTGGGAGACCCACGCTACAGGGGCGACCATGGCTGAGCTGCAATTCCCCGGCTCCGCCGTGCGTCAAGACGATTCCCTGCCAGCCTGCAAGAGGCCCGCGCCAAAACCGGGGCAGGACAACCAGGCCGTGTTCATGCGACAGCTCGGTTTGTCCCAAGCGCAAATGGATAAACTTAGCGGGCTCGGGGTAATCTGAGGGAGGCAAGTGCAGGTCTTAAGCGGCATACGAGTTCTGGACTTCACCCGGGTGCTAGCCGGGCCCTATGCCACGCGAGTGCTGGCCGATTTCGGCGCGGAGGTTATCAAGGTCCAGTGCCGCAAGACCGCGCTGGGAGCCGAGGCCAACCAGACCCCCTATTTCGACATGTACAACCGCAACAAGAAAAGCGTCACCCTGGACCTGGACCAGCCCCAGGCCCGTGAGCTTGTTTTGGCCCTGGTGCAAAAATGCGATGTGGTGGCCGAGAATTTCTCCCCGCGAGTTCTGGAAAACTGGCGGCTGACCTACCCGGTTTTAAAGCAAGCCAAACCGGACATCATCTTGCTGCGCATGTCGGCCATGGGCCAAAACGGTCCCTGGCGCGACGCGGTGGCCTTCGGCCCCACCATCCAATCGCTCACCGGATTCACCCAACTCACCGCATACCCCGACAGCCCGCCATTGGGTTTGGGATTTTCCCATGCTGACGTGGCTTCCGGCCTTTACGGGGCCCTGGCGGTGTTGGCCGCCCTGGAGGTGCGTGACCGCCATGGCTTGGGGCAGTGCATCGATTTGGCGGAATACGAGGCCGTAGCCACCCTGCTGGGACCGGAGTTATTGGCCGCCCAACTGCTGCCCGGGCAAGCGCACTCCCATCAGGCTCCTTTCGCCGAATGCCTCGCCTGCTCCGGGGAAGACAGGTGGTGCGCGGTAAGTTTGGAATCCGCCGGTCAATGGAGAGCCTTTTGCCGGGTGTTGGAATTGCCGAGCATCGTCGCGGAAACGGACTTTGAATCACTGGGCAGCGTAAGCCATGGCGCGAAGAAAATTCGCCGGGCCGTGGCTCAGGCCGCCGCCGGATGGAAGGCCGAAGATTTGACGGAGCGGCTACAGGAGGCGGGCATCGCCGCGGGCGTGGTGCAAAACGCCGAAGACCTGCGCCGCGATCCCCAGCTAGCAGGGAGAGGCTTTTTCAGGACGGTGCCCAACCCCGCGGGCCAGGACGCGATCACCGACGACTCGCCCATCCGGTTTGACGGCGGCACCGGCGGCGAATGGCGCGCCGCCCCCCGCCTTGGCCAGCACAACCTGGAGGTTTTCGGCGAACTATTGGGAATGAGAGCGGCGGAAATAGCGGAGCTGGAACGGAGCGGGGTAATTGCCTGAGGCTAGGCCTGCCAAACGACCTCGCCGCCAATGATGGTGGTGTCCACCTTGATGTCCTGAATAGCCTCCACCGGCACGGCAAAGGGATCCTGGTCCAGCACCACCAGGTCGGCCAACATGCCGGGGGCGAGGGCGCCCCGGCGGGAGCCCTCCCCGATGGCCAGCGCCCCTGCCCTGGCGTAAAGGTTCAGGGCCTGGCGCAAGCCTATCTTCTCCCGGCTGTTCACGCTCTGCCCGTTGCGTTCCAAACGAGTGACCGCAGCCTGCACCCCTGCCAGCGGCGCCAGAGGAGCCAACGGCGCATCCGAGCTACCGGCCACCTTAACGCCGCTTTCCAGCAAGGTGCGCAAGGGATAAAGCCATTGTTGGTCATCGCGGTCGATGGTCTGCAAGTAACGCTCGCCGTGGGCCCAAAAAAACGCCGGTTGGGTGACCACCATGACCCCAAGCCCGGCCAAGCGCCTGGCCAGTGCGGGTGGGCACTGAGAACAGTGTTCAATACGGTGACCGTGGCCTTGCCTTGGTGATTCAGCCAGCGCCTTTTCCAGGGAATCGCAGGCAGAGGCCACCGTCTCGGCCTCTACGGCATGAATGGCCACCGGCCACTCCGCCCGGTGCGCCTCCAGGACCATGGCGTCAAGCTCGTCCTGGCCCGGAAAAAACCCTCCCCGGCTTTGATCCAGGATTATCTTCAGCCCCCTGATTTTAATTCGCCCGGACTTTTCCAAGGCATCGCGGTTCTCTCGCTTCACCGCTTGAAAGCCTTCCCAGCCAAGCATCATCGACACCCGCGACCGCAATCTCCCCTGCTCCAGCCACTTCCCCATGGCGTGCCACTGCTCCAGGCCATTGCCGGCGGTGGCGTCTTGCAGCGAGGTGATACCCAGGGAGAGCAACTGCTGGTTGGCCTTTTCCACCCCTCGCATCAGAGCTTGCTCTTCCGGGTCGGGAATTAGTCTGGCAAGGGTGGAGCCCATCTCGAAAAGCAGGCCACTGGGCTCCCCGCTGGGCAGTTCCCGATCTATAAGCCCGCCCGGTGGCTCTTCGCTGTGCAGGGATATACCGACGAGTTCCAAGGCCCGGCTGTTGAGCACATGGGCGTGGCCGGAGCGGTGGGTGATTTTCACCGGGTGGCGCGGCGAGGCGGCATCCAGATCCCGCCGGGTCGGGTGCCGCTTTTCCGCCAAATAGAATTCATTGTAGCCGTTGCCGCGGATCCAGGCGCCATCGGGCGTTTTGCGCGCCTGTTCCCGGATGCACCGCTGCAAATCGCCGAGTGAAAGCACGCCCGCGTCTGGGCCTAGGTCCACGCCCCCGTGATAATGAGCCATGGCCGTCAAATGCAGGTGCGCATCGATAAAGCCTGGCAAAACCGCCCGGCCCCGGCAATCGATCACCTGAAAATAGGAGTGCTCCGTCCCGGCGTCGCGGACCGCGGGCATGATCTCCTTGATGGTGTCGCCAACAACGACAATGGACCCGCTCCGTCCCGGAAGCGGATCCATTGTGGGCAAACCAGCGTTTTTAAGGAGCAAAGTCCTCATGCCGAAATTTGCCTCTAGGCTGGGGGCCCCGGCTTTTGGTCAAGACCCGCCAAGCCGCTAATCGGAGGAAGGCAGCGGTTTGGCCCCCTGCAACCCCATTTCCTTTTCGCAGCAAACCATCGCACCTTCGCCGCCCTTGGTGCAAAGCACTTCGGTGCCGCATTCTTCACAGCGGTAACGCTTACCCAACTGGCTCATGGCAACAACTCCCTCCTCTTATTTCTTTTGCATGGGCTGGCCGCAGCACTTGAGCTCACCCTTGCCCCCTTTGGTCACGATAAATTCGGAGCCGCACTTTTCGCAGCGGTATTTTTCTCCAACTTTGGTGGCCATGTCTTACCCTCCTAGATGTAACCCAAAAAAATATTTATTAGCCAATAAGTGGTCAGTCCCCGTAAAGCCTGCGAAGCTCCCTCTTGAGCAGCTTGCCCACCGAGTTGTGGGGCATGGAATCGACCACGACGAAAGCGGCCGGGATTTTGTAACTGGCGAGCTTGCCGCGCAGGAACTGCGCTATCTCCTCCTCGCCGAACTCGGCCCCGTCTTTCATCACCAGCACCGCCCTCGCCTCCTGGCCCCAGTCCGGATGCGGCACGCCGATCACCGCGGCCTCGTCTATCAAGGGGTGGGAGCAAAGCGCGTTTTCCACCTCCTGCGGGGAAATGTTTTCACCGCCACGGATGATCATGTCGTCGGCGCGCCCGGCCAGGAAGATGTAGCCGTCTTCGTCTATCCAGCCCATGTCCCCGGTGCGCAGCCATCCCTCGGGAGTGATGGCCTGCTTGGTTTTCTCCTCATCCCCCCAATAGCCGCTCATCACCCTGCCGCCGCGAACCCATATTTCGCCCGGCAAGGGAGACTCCAGCAGGTTGCCTTGTTCATCGGCGATGGCCACCTCGACGTCGGGAAGCGGCTTGCCGATGGAGGAGGTAAGGCGGTTCAATTTGCGCTCCCGCTCTTCCTCGGTGCCTTCCAGCACATGGTCTTCCGGTCCGAGCATGGCGATGGTAGAGGCGGTCTCGGTCTGGCCAAAGGCGTTGATGAAGCTGACTCCCGGGAAAAGGGCTATGGCCTTTTTTATGACCTCGAACGGCATGGGCGCCGCTCCGTAGCTTATCACTTTCAGATGCGAAAGATCGAAGCTGGCGAAGTCGGGGTGGTCCACCACCCGCTTGAGCATGGTGGGCACCAGCATGGCCCGGCTGGCCTGGTATTTCTGGGCCATGTCCATCCACTGGTCCACGTCGAACTGGCGCATCATCAGCAAGGTGCGCCCGCCGTAAACCGCCGCGATCATGGCCTGTATGCCGGCCACGTGATACAGCGGCACCACCAAGAGGTTGCTCTCCTCCCGGTCGGGGTCCGCAGGCTCCACGTTTTCCAGGGCGTAGGAACTGAGAGCGTTGAACTTCAAGGGCACCGCCTTGGGCCGTCCCGTGGTGCCGGCGGTGAACATCAATATGGATATGTCGTCGTCGGTCACCTCGGCCATAACCTCTTCGTCCGAGGCGGCGGCCAGGACCTCTTCGTACTCGTCCATTCCCGAGTGGGGCCCGTCCAAGGCGATGCAGTTGGCCGGTAGGGCCAAGTTCTCCAGCACCTCCCGCACCATGGGTATATAGCGCTGGCCCACCAGGATGACCTTGGGGCGGGCGTGGCCTAGCTGAAATTCCAGCTCAGCCGGTTTTACCCGGAAATTGAGGGGCACGAACATGGCCCCTGTTTTTGCGGTGGCGAAATATGCCTCCATGTATTCGGGGCAGTTCACCTGGAAGATGGCCACCCGGTCGCCGCGAGTCACGCCCCGCTCCGACAGGGCATTGGCCAGGCGATTGACCCGCTCACTAAGCTGCGAATAGGTGGTCCGGCGGTCCTCAAATATAACTGCGTCACGCTCTGGAACGATTGCGCAGGCAATATTCAAAAAATCGGCTGTGTTCACTTTTCTTCCCTCAAAAATTCTCAGATGGTTTTTTTGGCTCAGGCGGGACCCGTCATTCAACTACCCCCGGCCCACCCAGCCCAACACACTCCTGGCGGCCGTCATTAGATGGAACGGGCCAATAGCTTTTCCAGGCGCAGTCCCTGGGACAAGCTCATATCCTGTCCGCGGCGCACCGCTTGTTTTGCGGCCCGCACCGCATTGGGATTGTAGGAGGCGATCCGCTCGGCCATCGCCCGGGCCGCCGGCAACAAGTCTTGCGGCTCCAACAGCTTGTTCACCAGGCCGACGCGCAAGGCCTCCGCCGCATCCAGCCATTCATTGGTCAAGAGCATCTCCATGGCCTTGGCCGCGCCTATGGTGCGGGGCAGGGTCTGGGTCCCCCCGGCGGCCGGAATGATGCCCAGGCTCACCTCGGGCAGACCGAAGCGGGCATTGGTGGCGGCCAGCCTTATGTCGCAAAACAAGGCAATCTCTATCCCCGAGCCCAGGACGTAGCCGTTCAGGGCGGCGATCAGGGGTTGCGCCATATTGGAAAAGCGGTCCCAGATATCGCGCTGGAAACGAATCATGCGAGCCTGGGTAGGAGGCGGCGCGCTCATGAATTCCTTTAAGTCGGCTCCGGCGCAAAAGGCCTTGTCCCCGCCTCCCTTGACCACCACCACCCGCACCTCAGGGTCGTCGGCAACGGCGCCCAACACCTCGTACAGGTCGTCGCGCATCTGGATGTTGTAGGCGTTCAGGGCCTCGGGGCGGTTCAGGGTCACATAGGCCACCCCGCCGTCCTTTTCGTAGATTATGGTTTCAAACCCGCTCATGGGCCTATCCAATCAAAGGGCTCGTTACTCGCCCTTGAACTCCGGCGACTTTTTGGCCAGGAAGGAGGTGATGCCCTCGGTGCGGTCCTGGGTGGTGTGCAGCAGGAAATAGAGGTCCGCTTCCAGGCGCAAACCCTGGGCCAGGCTCATGTCCAGGCCCTTGTTCATGGCCTCCTTGACAAAGCGCATGGCCAGGGGCCCGTTGGCCTGGGCCTTTTGGCCCCACCCCATGGCGGTGCGCAGGCAGTCCCCCGGGGCCACCACCTTGTTCACCAGGCCTATTGCCATGGCCTGGGCCGCATCGAGCACCTCCGCGCCCAGGATCATTTCCATGGCCTTGCCCAGCCCCACCAGCCTAGGCAGGCGTTGGCTGCCGCCGTCAAAAGGCATGAGGCCCGCCGCGATTTGCGGCATGGCCAGGCGGCTATTCTGCGCGGCGATCCTCACATCGCAGGCCAGGGCCATCTCCAGGCCCTGGGCGAAAACATCGCCCTCCAGCACCGCGATAACCGGCTTGTCGAATCTGGCGATCTGCTCGGCCAGGGCCCAACGCCCCTCGCCATCGTTTTCTTGCCAGCCGGCAGTTCCCGGCCCGAAGCAAAACCCGCCGGGCTCGGAAGCGGTCAGCAGGATCACCCGCAGTTGTTGGTCCCAAGCCACCTCGTCGGCCAATTGGCCCAACTCGTAGTAAAGGTTGGCGAGCTGCTCCGCTTGGCCGGAATGAGCCTTCAGGGTGATCACCCCCTGGCCCTCCCGCCTTTCGTAGCTTATGGCCGTGAATCCCATGGTGCGTTGCGCGCTCCCCTAGCCGTGTGCCTGCACAGTGGCCCTCGTCCGCCTGAAACTTCCGCCCGTAGCCTGCAAATTAGATTATTTTGGCCGACTTCATCAACTCTTCACATGCGGTGTAGGGGTCAATTCGCATTGAGGCGACATCCTTGGCCACCGCCTCTATCCGCCCGCCGTTGCCCAGGCGAGCGAAAAACATCTGATTGATGCGCAACTGGAACAGGTCAAGTATTTCTTTTTCCGCCCGTTCTATGCGCCGCTTGGTCAGAAGCTTGCCGCCGTCCACCGTTAATGCCTCGTAATGATCGTCCATGGCCTGGAGCAATTCGTCCATGCCGCGGCCGTCCAGCGAGCAGCACGACACCACCGGGGGATACCAGGGCTGGGCTACTTGGTCACACTCCGTGCCGTGTGGGTGGAAGGTAAGCGACAGCATGGCCTTCAGGTGTCCGGCGGTGATCCCGGCCCCGTCCCGGTCCATCTTGTTGACCACGAAAATATCGCCCACCTCCAAAATGCCCGCCTTGATCGCCTGCACGTCGTCGCCCATGCCGGGCACGGTGACGATGATGGTGGTGTCGGCCATGCGAGCGATGTCGACCTCGTCCTGACCAACCCCCACGGTCTCCACCAGGATCACGTCCTTTCCCATGGCGTCCATAACCGCCACCACGCCCCTGGTGGAGCAGGTGAGCCCGCCGAAGTGCCCCCGCGTGGCCAGGGATCTGATGAACACGTCGTCGTCGTTGGCATGGCGCTGCATGCGGATGCGGTCCCCCAGGATGGCCCCACCGGAAAAGGGGCTGGTGGGGTCCACCGCCACCACCCCGACGGTCAACTTCTTTTTGCGAAGCCGGGTGACCACCGCGTCGGTGAGCGTGGACTTGCCCACCCCCGGCGAACCGGTGATACCGATCACCCGCGCTCTGCCGGTGTGCGGAAACAGCAGCTTGAGCGCATCCACCGCCTCCGGCTGCACATCGTCTATGGCCCGCATCAGGCGGGCGGCGGCGGGCAGTTCGCCGGAAACGATTCTTTGTGCGATTTCCTCGGGAGTCATTGGCTGATTTCACTCCACATACGCGCCCGCTGAAGACGCGTTAAGAACCAGAGGCTGCGATTTGATAACCCGGGTCAGTCATGGGCTCCCAGGGAGCGTGCCTCGGTGAGTGGTCGCCCCCTTACAATCGGGCGGCCACTCCCTTGGCGCGGCAATGAATATTCAACCCAGGTCCCGTCATGAATATTGCACTACACTTCCAAAATGGTGGTGCCGCTGTTTCCCATGAGCCCATAGGTCTGGGCCATGCCCACCCGAGCGTTTTTAACCTGGCGCGGCCCGCATTGGCCGCGCAGTTGGGTCACCACTTCGGCCACCTGCCAAATGGCTTGCGCGCCGATGGCCTCGCCAAAGGAGGAGAAGCCGCCGCTGGGGCACACCGCCACCTTGCCGCCGATTTCAGTCTCACCCTTGGCCAGCATCTTCTCGGCCTCGCCCTCGCCGCAGAAACCGCAGGTTTCCAGGTATTGCAGATAATGCCAAGAGCTGTTGTCCGGAAGCTCCAGAACGTCCACGTCCTCGGGCCCAATCCCGGCCATTTCATAGGCCTGCCGCGATGCGGAGTAGCTCTCGCTGAGCAAAGGCGCTTCGGCCTTGGCTGGGGCCGAGAGGGCTGAGATGCGCAGGGTCGGGTCTCCGTAGATGGAGCTGCCAATGGTGGTTGCGGCCACCTTGACCGGTTTTGATGCGTACTCTTTAGCCTTGTCCGCGGCGCACAAAATCAGAGCGGCGGCCCCGTCGCTGGTGGCGCAAATCTCGTAAAGGCGCAGGGGATCGCACACCATCACCGAACCGAGAACCTCATCGCGGGTGTAGAGCTTCTTGTACCTGGCGTTGGGGTTCTGAGAGCCGTACTTGCTGAGCAGCACCTTCACGTCGGCTAGGTCCCGCTCGGTGGTGCCGTACTTCTCCATGCGCTTTTTGCATTCCAGGGCCCAGTAAGGGGGGTTGGACAACCCAACCATGCGCCAGCGCAACACGTCCATGTCTTGCTGGGGGTTGTCGGATTTGGCGGTGAGCACGCCCTTGGGGGACATATCCACACCCAGGCACAGGGCCACGTCCACCTGACCAGAGGCGATGCTCATGTAGGCGGTGCGCATGGCCGAGGAGCCGGTGGCGCAAGCGGCGTATACGTTCACGATTGGCACGCCGGTCTCACCGAACACGCTGGCGATGTACTGGCCGGACAGATGGCCCGCGTTGCCCCCCCAAATGAAGATGCCAGAGCAGATGGTTTGGATCTCCTCCCACTTCATGCCCGCGTCGGCCAGAGCCTTGGCCACGGCGTCCACGCCCAGATCGATAAAATTCTTACCTTCGAACTTGCCCCAGGGATGCATTCCCACCCCTACTATCGCAACATCTCTCATGACCTTTGGATCCTCTCTTGAAACCCCCGCCGATGCCTACTTGACCGGCCTGAAGCCCCAGGTCTGCACGCGTTGGCCGTCTTCATTGCGGTAAAGGGTGTAGGCCACCGTTTCCATTTCCATGCCCATCTTCAGATCGTCCTGCGAGCAATCGGTGATGATGCCCACCACCTGGATACCCTCGGGGAACTCCACCATGCCCATTGGGAAAGGCGTGATGTCCTTTTCGGTTTTAAAGGGTTTGGGGGGCATGTAGTGAAGGGTGGTGAAGCTGGCCAGCTTCCCTTTCCTGTGCAACAAGACCTCATCCACCGGCCCCCTGGAGCAGCCCGGCCGATGTTGCTGATGATTTTTGGGGAAGAAATGGGTGCCGCAGTCACCGCATCGGGCGCTCATCAGATGAACCCCGTCCTGTGCCTCGGTGAAAAGCCCCGGATAGGCGGGAACCGCGTTGGCTGCCTGCTCTTGTTGACTCATGTTCTGAGCCTCCTTCTGCTTACGCCATTTTCAACAATCGTAAGTTTGTTGGTTTTAAATTTGCTCATTTCGGGCGTTGTAAAACCCGGCCGCCGGCCGCCCGGCGGCCGGGCCTCTACCAGCCGCCTCCGTTGACGTAGATGGTCTGGCCGTTGATGTAGGAGCCTTTGTCGGAGGCCAAAAACGCCACCATCTCACCGATGTCCTCGGGCTGCGCCAGGCGCTCGAAGGGCATCATGGGGTAGGCGTCCTTGACGTCTTCCACCTTGAAGCGGGCCTTGACCATGCGCACGCCCATCTCCGTTTCGGTGATGCCGGGCCCCACCACGTTCACCCGGATCTTGTGCTTGCGCTCCTCCTTGGCCAGGATAATGGCCATGGCCTCCACGGCTGCCTTGGCCATGGTGTAGGGAGCGCCCAGGGGGCGGTATATCTGGGTGGCGTGGGAGGAGATATAGATCACCGAGCCCCCGCCCTGCTCACGCATGATGGGGACCACCAGCTTGGTGAATCGCATGCCGCCCAGGGCGTGCACCTCGTACATGCGCCGGGCCTCCTCTATCTCGGTCTTGACCACCGTTTGGCCCCGAGAGGCCACCCCCGCGTTGGATACGAACACGTCTATGCGGCCGAAGGTCTCCATGGTTTTATCCACGGTGTTGGCCACCATGGCGTCGTCGGTTACATCGGCGTCAAGCAGGAGCGCCTGGGCCCCGGTCTTTTCCACCAGGGCCGCGGTATCCTGGGCCATTTCCCGAAAGCGAGACAGATGGCTGACTATCACGTTGGTGCCCTGACTGGCCAAAGCCACGCATATGGCCCTGCCGATTCCCCGGTCCGCTCCGGTGACGATGGCCACAGGGTTGCTGCTTTTCATCTTCCAAGCCTCCAAGTCAGGCATTTACCCTGGCGTTGATGAACTCGATGGCTTCCGCCGCGCTGGAGCCGGCGCCGAATATTCCGTCGATGTCCAGTTTTTTCAGGGCGGGGATGTCGTCATCGGGGATGATGCCGCCCACGATGACCAGCTTGTCTCCGATACCCTTTTCCTGCATCAGCTTCCTGAGCCTTTCGGAGGCGGCCACGTGGCCTCCCACGGAAAAGGAGATGCCGATCACGTCCACGTCCTCTTGCAGGGCCGCGTTGGCCACCTCGTCGATGAGGCCGTGCCGGCTCAGAATCACTTCCATTCCCGACTCGAGCATGCAGCGCGCCAGATAGCGCACGCCGCGGTCATGAACATCCATCCTGCTCTTGCTCAGGAGCACCTTTATCCTTTTAGGGCTTACTTGCTTTTCCATTTAGTACACCGTTCCCCAACCGAAAATGCTCTTCAACACATCGCACATCTCCTGCACCGTGGAGCGAGCCCGGGCGCAGTCGATAAGAGCGGGCATAAAGTCGGCTTTGTGGTTATCCAATACGCCTTGGCAGGCGACCTTGAGAGCCGCGAGCGCCTGCTCGCGCTCCTTTTCCTTGCCGCGGGTGGCCCGGTATTCCTTTATCCTCTGGATGCAGGTCTCCTTGACCTCGGGATCCACCTTGTAGATTTGGGTCTTGCGGTGCACCTCGGAGCGATGCTTGTTGAGGCCCACCACGACCTTTTCGCCCCTGTCGATGCGCCGGCGCCACTCGTAGGAGGAGTTGGCCAGCTCTTCACGCAGCCAACCGGTCTCCCAGCACTTCTTGAAGCCGCCCAGCTTCTCGATCTTGTCGAGGTACTTTTCGGCTTCCTGGCAGATCTTTTCGGTGAGAGATTCCACGTAGTAGGAACCAGCCAGGGGGTCGGTGACGTTGGGCACGCCGGTTTCGTACAGGGCCACCTGATGGGTGCGGATGGCCAGCATCAGCGACTCGTCGGTGGGAATGCCCAGGGCTTCGTCGTAGGCGTTGATGGTCATGCCGTTGACCCCTGACAACACGCCCACCAGGGCGCCGTAGGCCGAACGGATGATGTTCACATAAGGCTGCTGGGCGGTGAGCGAAACCGCGGAGGTCTGGGAGTGGCAGCGGATCTGCATGGAGTGCTTGTCCTTGGCGCCGAACCGCTCCTTGTTGATGGTGGCCCACATGCGCCGCATGGCCCGGATCTTGGAGACGTGCTCGAAGATGTCCATGCCCAGGGCGATCTGGAAGCCGAAGCGCGGCAGGAACTCGTCGGGCTCCAGGCCGGCGGCGATGCAGGCCTTGGTCAGCTCGATGCTGATGGCCATGGCCATGGCCGCCTCCTGCACCGGAGTGCCGCCCGCCTCCTCGGCGAAGTAGCTCACGATGTTGGTGGTGTTCCACTTGGGTATGTTGCGCGAGCACCAACGGATGAAGTTGGACATGATCATGAAGGCGGAGTCGGGGGGATACATCTCCAGGTCGCTCATCCACCCCTTGAACAGCCAGTTCATGGTGTTGCCCCGGAGCTTCTCCTTGGGCACGCCCTGCTCTTCGCCGTAGACGATGTAAAAGGCCAGGGCGATCATGGAGTGGATGCCCTGGTTGAGCACCACCGAGGTCTTGGTGAGGTCCAGGCCGTTAAGCAGGCGGTCGTAGTCGTCCAGGGTGGACATGTTCACGCCCACCAGGCCCACCATGTCGCCGTTTTCCGGGTTGTCCGGGTCGTAGCCGAACTTGCACACCTGGTCGAAAACCAGGTTGTAGGAGCGCATTTCCCCGTAGCCGGTGAGGCCCAACTGGGCCAGGTAGTCCATGCGCTCCCGGCAGTGCTCCGGGGTGCCGTGGCCGTGGATCTGCTGCATGACCCAGGGCTGGGCCTGGTACATGGTGGGGTAGATGCCACGGGTGAAGGGGTATTGCCCAGGGTAGGCGATGTTCTTGAAATCCAGGTCCTGGACGTCCTCCGGTCCGTACACCGGCTTTATGGGAAGGCCGCCGTCCGTCTTTAGGTCGAACGGCTTGTCCCCGTATCGCTTCTTCATCTGGGCGTCAAAGCCCCGCTTCAACTCTTCGACCTGTTCCATGGTTTTCTTGTCAAACATTATCCAAACTCCCAACTATTGCTGACTGCATAATGGCTTTTTAGCGTCCCTTGAACTGGGGCGGCCTTTTCTCCATAAAGGAACTGACCCCTTCCTTGATGTCCTCGGAATGGCGGCAAATCGCCTGGCCCCAGCTCTCGAACTCCAGCGCGCTGGTGAATTCGCTGGACCAGGCATGCTGGGCCGCCTTTTTTATGAACGCCAAGGACAGGGGCGCCTGCTTCAAGAGCTTGCCCGCCATGTCCTTTGCTTCGGATAACAGCTGCTCGGGTTCTACGATCTTGTTGACCATCCCTATGCGCTGGGCCTCCTGCGCATCGATGTTGTCGGAGGTCATCATCAGCTCCAGGGCCTTGGCATAGCCGACCACCATCTGGAGGCTGCGGGTCATGCCGCCGTCGGGCACCATGCCCCTGCGGGCGAACACGGCGCAAAATTTGGCGCTGGGCACGGCGATGCGCATGTCGGCCAACAGGGCCAGGGAGTAGCCCACCCCCGCCGCCTGGCCGTTCACCGCCGCGATTACCGGCTTGCCCTGTTCGGCCAAGCCCACGGTGAACTGGGTCACGCGCTCGGAAAAATATTTGAACCCAAGTTTGAGCTTGCCGCTTTGAATACCCTGCAACCGCTCCTGAACGTCCGCGCCGGCGCAGAAGCCGCGCCCGGCCCCGGTGATAATCAACACCCTGATGTTGTCGTCCTCTTGAACCCGCCGAAACAAATCCGGCAAGGTGTGGTCCAACATTTGGGAGGTCAGGGCGTTCAGTTTTTCGGGGCGGTTGAGGGTGAGCAGGGCGATACCTTGATCGTCAACCTCGAAAAGAACCTCATCGGTGGCCATATTGTTCCCTCTAGTTATCCATTTGCGTTGGAGTTAATTAACGTCGCTATATTTCCAACCCGTTCATGCGGGCGACCTCTGGGCTTCGCGTGCTGCCATGAAGTAGCCGATCAAGGCCACGCCCAGCACTACGCCGACCCCCACGATAGTGGTGTAGCCTTCCGGGAAGGCGGTGAGCAGACCGCCGCAGAAAAGGGCCGCGCGCACGTACCAATTTTTGATGATCCCCACGCCTATCAAGTAGCCCTCAAGGGCCGAGCCCAGGCTGATGACCCCCACCGCGGCGAAAAACACGGTGTAGGTGACTTCCCAAGCGGTTCCGTGAGTCAACAGCGCCGGGTTGTAGGCGAAAAAGAAGGGGACGATGTATTTGACCGCGCCCAGACGCATGGCGGTCCAGCCGGACTTCATGAAGTCCGAGCCCGCCAAGCCGGAAGCGGCGCTGACGCACAGGGCCACCGGCGGGGTGATCTCCGACAAAACGCCCCAGTAGAACACGAACAGGTGGGCGGCCAGAGGGTCTATGCCGAACTCGACCAGCCCGGGCACCAGAACAATGGCCAGGAAGATGTAGCAGGCGGTGATGGTCATACCCAGGCCCAGAATGAAGCTGGCTATGGCCCCCACAATGAGCATGGGCAGGATGTGCCCTCCCACCATGCGGACGATTTCACCGGAGAACGACAGCGCCACGCCAGTGAAGGAAAGGCCCCCGATTATCATGCCCGCCGCCGCCAGAATGGCCACCAACTGGACCACGACCTTGCCGGTGTCCACGATCAGCTCGACTATCTTGCGCAAGCTCAGGCGGCTTCTTTTCTTACAGGCAGCCAAGAGGAGAAGAGTGGCGCTGGCATAGAACGGGGCGCGTTCCTCCAGCTTCAAGGTAAGCAGGAGATAGACCAGCACCACGATGACGAACAGGTATTGCCAACCCTCCTTGAGGGTTTGGATGAAAGAAGGCAGCTCGGCGCGGGAGAGCCCCTTGAGGTCCGCCTTGACCGCGTAGGCATCGACTTGGACGTAAAGGCCGAGGTAATACAGCAGCGCCGGGATCAAGGCCCCCACCACCACGAAGGCGTAAGGCACGTTCAGGAAGGAGGCCATGATGAAGGCGGCCGCGCCCATGACCGGGGGCATGATGGGCCCACCGGTGGAGGCGCAGGCCTCGATGGCCGCCGCGTAGTGGGGCGAGAACCCTGAGCGCTTCATGGCGGGAATGGTCATGGCCCCGGTGGTGAGAGTGTTGGACACGGTGGAGCCGCTGATGGAGCCGAAGAAGGTGGAGGCCAGGATGCTGATCTTGGCCGCTCCTCCCCGGCTGGTTCCGAGCATGGACTGGGCCAGCTTGAAGAAGAACTCGCCGCCGCCGGTCTTCATCAGCACCACCCCGAAGAGCATGAAGCCGATGAGCAAGGTGGCCACGGTGTACAGGGGGATGCCCAGGATGCCGCTCATGCCCATGGCGAACAGGCGGGCCGCGGTCAGCGGATCATAAGACGGCCCCGCCAAAAAGCCCGGCATGTACTCGGCCACCATGGGGAAAATCGTAAGGATGATGCACATGATCAGCATGGCGATGTCGGTAACCCGCCTCACCGCCTCCAGCACCAGCAGGCACAGCAGCACGCTGCACAGCGTGGGCAGCCAAGGCGCCACGTATTCCCAACCCGAATGCCGTATCTTCATGCCGTGGGCTGCGAAATAGATGCAGATGGCCGCGCATATGGCGAACAGGCATATGTCGTACCAGGGCACCCGGTCGTGGGGGGCGGAGCCCTTGGCGGGATATAGGACGAACACCAGCGAAAGGTAACCAGCCAGCATGATGTACATGTAGGTGTTGTCGATGATGGTTACGCCCAGCCAATTCATCTGGAAAATTTGATAAATGGAAAGAAATAGCGGCAACCCTGAAAAAATCATCAACGCGATGTACCAAACGGGTTGATTATCAAGCCTTCTCATTTAACGACCTCACTAACCGAAAACCAAACATGGGCAAATTGAAGTTTCCAGGCGCTCAAAACTCCATCTCCGACAAATCTTCGGATATGATGAGATTCGGTTCCGTGTTGGCTTGGACCTCTTCCGGCGTGATTCCCGGAGCAACTTCCTTCAAGACCAGACCGGCTTCTCCCAACTCGATGTAGGCCAGGTTGGTGATGATGGTGTTAACGCACCGCCTGGCGGTCAGGGGCAGGGAGCACTGCTTGACAATGCGGGGCTTGCCGTTTTTGTCGGTGTGCTCCATGGCCACCACCACCCTCTTGGCACCCTGGGCCAGTTCGATGGCCCCGCCGATTCCGCCGACGTGGTAGCCCTGCAGCTGCCAGTTGGCCAAATCGCCTTTTTCCGAAACCTGGTAAGCCCCCAGGACCGCCAGGTCCAGGTGCCCACCGCGGATCATGGTGAAGGACTCGTTTAGATCGAACACCGCCGCGCCGGGCAAAAGAGAGGTGGGCTGGCCGGAGGCGTTGATCAGATCGGCGTCGGCCTGGGTTTCATCGTCGATGACCCCTGCGTAACGGAGCATGCCGTTCTCCGCGTGCAAAATGATGTCCTGATCCTCGGGGATGAACAGGCTGGTCAGGGTAGGCAAGCCAAAACCCAAGTTTACGTACATCCCGTCTTTGAGTTCCTTGGCCACCCTGAGGGCCACCAACTCCCTGCTTAATCCTTGTTCCACCTATGACCCCCTAGCTCGCTCAAACGGCCTCGTGGCCGTCGAGCCACTTGACGATTTTCGGGGCGCGCACCACCCGCTGTACATAGATGCCCTGGATGTCGACCCGCTCGGGATCGATATCACCGACCTCGACGATCTCCTCCACCTCGGCGATGGTCACCTCGGCGGCGCCGGCCATTTCCGTGTTGCGGTTGCGGGCCACGAACCGGCAGGTCAGGTTGCCCAGGCGGTCCCCGTAATGGCCCCGAATCAAGGCGAAGTCGGCCTCGATGGCCCGCTCCAGAACGCACTCATCACCGTCGAAGAGCTTGGTTTCCTTGCCTTCGCCGAACACGGTGCCCACGCCGATGGGGGTGTAGAACGCCGGGATGCCAGCCTTGCGGGCCCGGATGCGCTCCGACAGGATGCCGTGGGGAACGGTCTCCACTTCCAGCTTGCCGGCCCGCACCTTGGCCTCGATCACCTCGGTTATCTCCGGCCGCAGGGAATGGCTGGTAAAGCCGGAGATGACCTTTTTGGCCCGGTCGTTTTCCACGAAGGGCATCCACTCGGGCGACCCGGTGCAGATGATGGTGAGGTCCTTGGTCCCTTTTGCGATAAGAGCCTGGACGAGGTTGTTGGCCCCCCCCGAGGCCGCGAATCCGCCGACCATGATTCGTGCGCCGTCCTCGATGTCCCTGATCGCCTCAGCGAGGTTTACGACTACTTTGTTCATGCCTGTCCTTGCGCCTGAAAGGTGGCGGTTGAGCTACTCGCCCGTGAATTTGGGCTCGCGTTTTTCCATGAAAGCCTTGATGCCTTCCTGGTGGTCCTGGGTGGTGTACAAGACGTTTTGTCCCCAGCTCTCGTACAGCAGGCCTTCCTGGAAGCTCTTGCCCAGATTGTGGCGAAGGGCGCGCTTGGTGAAGGACATGGCCAGGGGCGGATTGGCCGCCAGCTTGCCCGCGAAGGCCAGGGCCTCATCCATCAGGGATTCGGGCGGCACCAGCTTGTTCACCAGGCCGATTCTGAGGGCCTCCTGGGCGTCGATAACGTCGCCGGTGAGGGCCAGCTCCAGGGCCTTGGGAAGGCCAACCACCAGAGGCAGGGTGTAGGTGCTGCCGCCGTCGGGCATGAGGCCCCGGCGCACGAAGATCACGCTGTATTTGGATTGCTCCGAGGCGATGCGGAAGTCCGCCAGCAGGGCCATGGACAGGCCCACCCCGGCGGCCGCCCCGTTGATCGCGGCTATGACCGGCTTGGAGATGGCGGCCAGCTTTTGGGTGAAGCCGCCGACCGGCTCTTCCTTCACCCGGCGCTGGTTCTTGATCGCATTCAGGCCCGCGCCCAAGTTGGCCTGCACGTCGGCCCCGGTGCAAAAGCCCTTGCCCGCGCCGGTGAGGATCAGAACCCTGATCTCCGGATCTTGCTGCACTCTGTCGAACAGCCCGGGCAAAACATTCATGGTCATGTCCCGGGTAACCGCGTTGTACCTGTCGGGCCGGTTCAGGGTCAAAACCGCCACGCCGCCCTTTTCAACCTCAAAAATAACTTCCTGGTCGCTCATTTCGCTGCCTACTTAAGATGCCTAAAAGGTTTTTCTCGATTGTTTGCTCAAAACGCTCGGAGGTTGGCCGCCACACCCCGGGCCGGGGCAACTCTTGGCCCGAGGTATGGCGCGCCGTTCAATTTGGGCGAGGCCGCGCCTACCAGGCGAACTCGGGGCCAGCCTGCGTCCTTACCTCCTGCCAGTACTTGACCCATCCGTCGCCCTTGGCCTTCTTGCCGGCGGTGGTCAGAGCCTTGCGCCACAGCTCAATCAGGGCTTGTTTGTGAGCGATCAACTCCTGGTTGCGCTTGTCCATGGCCGGAGTCCACTTGCCCACTTCCTTCCAGTAGCGGATGGCGCCAGGGTGCACCGGAATGGCGGTGTTGTTGATCAGGTCCAGGCACCACTGCACGGTCCAGTTTTCCTTCATGACCGCCGACTTCTTGGCGTAGATGGGGTAGGACTCGGCCAGGTTTTTCACGTACCAGTAGATGAGGTCCGGATCCTGATTGGTCATGGTGATGGCGATGGGGTTGGCGTAGGTGGCGCACATCAAGGGCTTTTCGGGCGAAACGCCAGCGCCGTTGGTGGCCTTGTACTTGGCCCAGAAGGGATAGACCTTGGCCGCCTTTTTCCAGCCCGCCTCGTCGCTGAACGGAAGGGCGATATAGCCGATGCCGTACTTGGAGGCCTCCAAGCGGCGAGCGAAGCTGGCGGTGGGCACGGTGATGGCCGCGTCCAACAAGCCGGAGATGACGCCCTCGCAGCCTGCCGCGTAGGAGGGAACGTTCACCACTTCAACGTCCTTCCAGGTCAGCCCGGCGAAGGCCAGGTGAGCCGTGATCTGCACGTTGAGCCCGGGGGAGCCTTCCACGTAGGCGACCTTCTTGCCCTTGAGGTCGGCCACGCTCTTAAGACCCGAGTCCCCGCGCACCATGAGGGTGATGCCGGTGATGGCCGGGCACCAGACGATGTTCACGTCCTGGGGGCCCCAGCCCATCTCCGCGAACTCGGCCCGCCCCGCGCTGGCAAAGGTCGCCCCGCCGCCGATGGTGAGAATGGGCACCGCGCCGGAGCGCAAGGCCGACATCCTGGCGGTGTCGGTGGATGCGGGCAGAAGCCTGAACTTCTGGCCGCTGTGCTCGGTGATGGCCTCGGTGGCCATGGCCGTGGTGCGGTAGGCCGAAGACCCCACGTCGTAGGTGGCGATGGGAATGAAAGGCGGCAGCTTGAATTCCTTGGCCGTTCCGGCCACCGGAAGGAGCAGCAAAACCGCCAAGAGTGCCACAACCATGGGCATCAAAAACTTAGTGCCTTTAAACTTTACCTTCATTCGGAAGCTCCCCTTTCTCGTGTACATGATCATTTATTGCCCTTGGAAGCTGGCCGGCAAATGCCGTTACCAATTCGCAGGCGGAATAATTTTTTGTGCTAAATCTTTGATGCCGAATGATTATGTCGCGGGCAAATGGTGTCGAGATCCCTCCATCTCGATGCTTAGAGAAATTGCTTTCAGCCAACTGACTGCTTACTCATTGAAGCTAACGTGCGGACACTATTACACATGGCAATCACCGCGTTAATATCAGTTTAAGCTAGGGAAAATATATAGCCTTTATATACATTTTGATCGCGCGCTTTTGGCCTTTGCCCTGAAATATATTTGCATATATGTACCTTATTTAATTCATATTTTTATAAATAAACCCCTCGCGGAGGAGATATGTGGCCTGTATTGAGCCAACAATGTATGACCCCACCGTCTCGGCCAAGCTTTTCAGGAAAATTTCAAGGCTACCTATCCAGACACACAGACGAATTCATGCTCATCAGGGCGCATTTTGAGCAACAAACTCCCGGCCAAGGCCGGGGGGCCGCGTTCTAATCAATTGAGATGGATAGCCTTGCGGCGCTCACAATACTTGGCCACCAGAAAAATCACGCGATGCGTAACTTAACTGGCCAAACTACTGGGACAGCGCTTTTGGGCCTTGGGTAGGGATGCGTTTCAAGAGAAGAGTTTCAACGAAAGCTACTTTAGTTGGGGAGCGGCGGATATGTAAAGGGGCAAGACACGCTGGATGATGTTTCCAGCAACAGCTGGCGGCAAAAGGGGTTAGCCATCTTGGCTAACCCCTTGACTATTTGGTACGCCAGGAGGGACTCGAACCCCCGACCGGTGGCTTAGAAGGCCACTGCTCTATCCACCTGAGCTACTGGCGCGTGTTTCGGCTATTCTAACCTCTGGGCGCGTGGTGTAAAGCCCCCTGCTTGCCAGGGGCCGGACAGGGTGGGATAGTAGTGCCAAAGATCAAGGAGAACCGATGAGCCGAGTGGCGCCCAACCCCGACAATCTGGTGACCGTGGACCTTCAGGCCGTGGCGGACAACCTGGCCGCCTTGCGCGCCCTGCTGCCCATGGGCATGGGCGTGGCCGGGGTGGTCAAGGCCGACGCCTACGGCCACGGCATGGTGCCGGTGGCCCGGCGGCTCAAGGCCGAGGGAGCCGAGGCCCTGGCGGTGGCTCAGGTGAACGAAGGGGCTCTGCTGCGCCGGGCTGGCATCGAGGGCCCCATCCTGGTGCTCATGGGCCTCACCCCAGAGCAGACCCCCCTGGCCGCGGCCCACGATCTCAGCCCCTTTTTGGCCGTGTGGGAGGATTTCGCCGCCCTCAGCCAGGCTGCCCAGGCCGGGGGGGCCCAGACCGCCTGCCATCTAAAGATAGACACCGGCATGAGCCACCTGGGGGCGTCCCCTGGTGAAGCCCTGGAGCTTTTGGAGCGGGTGGCCGCCCTTCCCGGTCTAAAGATAGAAGGTCTGGCCAGCCATCTGGCCACCAGCGGGGTGCCCGGCGACCCCACCGCCCAAAAACAGGCGGAAGTTTTCAGCTCCCTCCTGGCCGAGGCTAGGCGGCGCGGCCACGCCCTGCCCGCCTCCAGCCTGGAGGCCAGTGGCGGAATCCTGGCCCGGCCCAAGAACGCGTCCGAGCCACCCGGTTTGGCCCGCCTGGGCATAAGCCTCTACGGCGGCCTGCCCGCCATGGAGAGCCGGGGGGTCGCCCCCCTGCGCACGGCCATGCGCTTCATCAGCCGTCTGGCGGCGGTGCGTCTGGTGCCCGCCGGGGCAGGGGTGTCCTACGGCCATCTGTGGCGCGCGCCCCAGGACACCTGGCTGGGGGTGGTGGCCGCCGGCTACAGCGACGGCTATCCCCGCAGCGCCTCCAACCGTGGCCAGGTGCTTATCGCAGGCAAGCCCGCCCCCATCCGGGGCCGGGTGTGCATGAACGCGGTCATGGTGGACCTCACCGGCTTCGACCCCCTGCCCGCGCCGGGCGATGAGGTGGTGCTTTTGGGCCGCTCCGGGGCCGAGGAGATCACCGCCGACCAATTGGGCGGGTGGGCGGACACCATTTCCTACGAGATCACCTGCTCTCTGGGCGCGGCCAACCGCCGCCGCCACCGCTCTTGACCCCCCGTACCCCCCAGGGTAGCTTAGGACTGCTTTTCATTGGGGAGGTGTAGACCCATGGCCGACAAAAGCAAGGACCCCATCAAATCGCACCAGCCCACCATGTGCGTGGTATGCGCCTGGCGGCTGGACTGCAAAAAGAAATACAGCTACGAGCAGGGTTCGGTGATCAAGTGCCCGGACTTCACCCGCGACCAGGCCCTGCCCGAGCCCCACGAGGCTGATAAATGAAAAAGACCCTGGCTGCCCAACTCATCAAGGCCCTTGAGAGCGCCTGCGCCGCCGGCGACCTGCCCCCGGTGGACGCGGTGCCCGAGTTCGTGGTGGAAAAGACCAAGCAGGCCGAGCACGGCGACCTGGCCAGCAACCTGGCCATGCAACTGGCCCGCCCCTGCCGCAAGAGCCCTCGCCAGATCGCCGAGATACTGCTCACCCACCTGGGCCAGGGCAACGGCCTCATCGAACGCACCGAGATAGCCGGTCCCGGCTTCATCAACTTTTTTCTGAACCCGGCGGCCTGGCACGCCGTGCTGCCCCAAATCTTGGCCCAAGGGCCGGAGTTTGGACGAGGCGACTGGGGCGCGGGAGCCAAGGTGCAGGTGGAGTTCGTGAGCGCCAACCCCACGGGACCCTTGCACGTGGGCCACGGCCGGGGCGCGGCCCTGGGCGACGCCCTGGCCCGGGTGCTGGCCTTCAGCGGCTTCGATGCCCAGCGGGAGTACTATCTGAACGACGCGGGCAATCAGATGGCCACCCTGGGGCGCAGCGTGCTGGTCAGGGCCCGGCAGCTCAAGGGTTCGGACGAGCCCTTCCCGGACAAGCACTACAAGGGCGAGTACATCAACGGCTTGGCCGCCGAGCTGCTGGCCACCCCCGAGGGCAAGGGCCTACTGGAGATGCCCCAGGACCAGGCGGTGGCCCTGGCCTCCCAGTGGGCGGGGCAAAAGATCCTGGACGGCATCAAGGACGACTTGGCCGCCTTCCATGTGAGCATTGACAGCTACTTCAGCGAGCGGAGCCTGGTCACCGACGGCGCGGTGGAGCGGGCCTTCGCCGCCCTGCGCGAAAAGGGCCTGCTCTACGAGGCCGAGGGCGCGCTGTGGTTCAAGGCCACCGAGTTCGGTGATGAGAAGGACCGGGTGGTCAAGCGCTCCAACGGCGAGATCACCTATTTCGCCAGCGACATCGCCTACCACCTGGACAAGTTCCGCCGGGGCTTCGGCCGCCTGGTGGACGTGTG